>Ga0209600_1001509_pt1 | contig 15175 bp, 9 predicted proteins | sample COGITO_mtgs_1104_FD_185518 | JGI IMG/M metagenome (GOLD analysis project Ga0209600, IMG submission 185518) | Pelagic marine microbial communities from North Sea - COGITO_mtgs_110421 (SPAdes) (version 2) | ecosystem: Environmental > Aquatic > Marine > Epipelagic ... | reverse complement strand
AATGTAGAAAGATTCCATCAAGAATAATATTGTTTAAAATTGAATGGGCCATTGTAGCATCTTTTAAGGCTTGAGCTTCTACTAGTAGTTTGGTGTCCATTTTATGACTTGATCCAAAATCTGTTTCCATCAGTTCTTTATAACCTGGAGCATTATAGTCTACTTTTAAAGGAAGAGGGGCAATGAGTGAAAGAATACTATCGTTTTTAATCAGGTTTAAGGAATCAATCCCCTTTCTGAATACTATAGTGGAAAGCTCTTTTGGAGAGTTGCAAGCGATAAAAGAGATCCCTTTTTCTTTTGCAAGTTTCATTAACGGTTTGTAGTCCGTTTTATAATTATTCCACTGTTTAGTGTTCTTTTCGAAACCTTTATCATTTGTTATACCTGACAAATACTCGTCAATATCATTTTGCTGATTGGTAGAGTACATTTCAGCTCCCATTTTTAAAGAAACAGCAGTGTCTTTTAATAAGTCCAATGTAGTTTGAAGCTGAAGCCAATGAATAATTGAACTATTGTGTAATTCGCCAAACAGTATAATATCAGCACTTTTCAAGGATTCCAGCATTTTAAAATATCCTACTTCCTTCCCATTGGAGGAGTAAATTTTATGTGTTGGTTTATAGGAGATGCCTGAATCTTGCGCATACCCATTAAAGCCGATTAATAGAAACAGAATATTTAAGAGAAGAGAGCGTTTCATTTTTGCAATTTGAATGCAAAAATATTCGTTCCTATGAGACATATTAGAGCCCAGTGAAATGAATCAAAAAAAAGGCTGATTTTTCATTATTTTTGAAGTCTATCTCAAAACACCAACGGTCTATTTTATTGGACGTTAAATGAGTAAATTACTATTATGAAGCGCTTCCTTTACACCCAAATATTAATTGCCGGAATTGTTCTGTTCAATGTTAATGTTATAGCTCAGGATTTACCTTATTTGTATAAGGAAAATGGCGAGGTAAAAATTGATCGAGAAAAATATGGGGAGTATCTGAGAAATCATCCCTACAATAATCGAAAGCACATTTCTAAAGCGGAATTGAAAGCCATGAACAAACAAGATCGTCCAGATTTGGCTTGGGAGCAGGAGTTTTTAAGGACTGCAGATCCAAAAACGGGAAGACCAATGTCGGAAAGACTATGGCCTGCATTAAGGATAATGCACGGAAATAATACAAATGCTGGCGCATCTCCCGGAAGTTCAACTTCTAATAAATGGACAGAAAGAGGGCCTAATAATGTTGGAGGCAGAACAAGAGCTTTATTATTTGACCCAAATGATAATAGTAAAAAGAAAGTTTGGGCTGGTGGAGTAACTGGCGGTTTGTGGTACAATAATGATATTACTTCATCAACCTCTACGTGGGTTGCAGTTAATGATTTTTGGGCAAACATTGCCGTTACTTGTATTGCATTTGATCCAGTTGTAAAGAATACCATGTACGTTGGCACAGGCGAAGGCTGGGGCGGCGGAGGAACGAGTAGCCGAGGAGCGGGGATTTGGAAAACTACAAATGGAGGAAGCTCATGGACACAATTGACGAGTACAACAGATTTCTATTATGTGAATGACATAGTTGTTAGGAATGAATCGGGAACAGGAGTAGTGTACGCTGGAGTGACAAGGGCAAACTACAAAGGAAAATTTCATGGAAATAAAGAAGGAATGTACCGATCTACTAATGGCGGCAACTCATGGTCTCAAGTGATGCCTTCTACTTCTTCATCGGGTGTTTATGCCCCTGCTGATATCGAAATTGCAAAGGACAATCGTATTTGGGTAGGCTCTAGAAACAACGCTTTTGGTAATGGCGGTGGGTCAGTATTGTATTCTGACAATGGCACTACTTGGACAGCAACAACAGTTGTATCTGGTGGAGAAAGAGTAGAGCTGGCTTGCGCGCCAACTGATAGCTCTATCGTTTATGGCATTGTGGAAAAATCAAATAAAGTGGAAGAGATTATAAGAACTACAAACCGTGGAACCTCTTGGTTAGTTTCTAGTACCTCTTCAAGTTTGACCGAGCCTAGTGATGCTGATACTGGAATTCCAAACACCGACTTTTCTCGTGGACAAGCGTTTTACGATTTAATTGCAGCAGTAAGCCCTGGAAACAAGGACACTGTCGTAGTGGGTGGTATTGATTTGTTTATGTCAACAAATGGAGGCACCACTTGGAAGCAAATCTCTAAATGGTCTAATAATAATAACTTACGTAATTTAACTTGTTCTCAAGTTCATGCAGACCAGCATCAGTTGGTGTTTAGACCGGGAAAATCCAATGAGTTGATTGTCGGAAATGATGGAGGAGTTTACTATTGCTCTAATTTAAAAACATCTGAGACCAGTAATAATTTTTCTGGTAGAAACAGAGGTTATAATGTGACTCAGTTTTATGCTGGCGCAATGCACTCTTCTGTTGGATCCAATTCTATGTTAGCGGGTGCCCAGGATAACGGAACTCAGCGTTTTTCTTCGGCTGGAATGAACAGTACCACACTGGCAACAAGTGGTGATGGAGCCTTTTGCCATATTGACCAAAGTAACCCAACTCATCAGTCTACTTCTTATGTGAGAAATTCAATATATCGTTCTACGAATAGCGGTGCCGGATTTACTCGATTTATTAATGATCTTACGACAGGAAAATTCATTAATCCAAGTGATTATGACGATAAACATAACATCCTGTACAGTAGTAAAACGAATTCAACCCTTTATCGACATTCGAATTTCACAGGCGGGTCAGTTACTACTTCAACTATTACAATAACAGGGCTTACCAATGAAGCTTCAGCGATTACTGCATCACCCTATAGCGGAACTACCAGTACCGTTTTTGTAGGAAACGACAATGGTCAATTATTTAAGGTAACGAATGCAAGTACAACACCTGTAATTTCAAATATCGACGCATCTAACAATGTGCCTTCAGGTAGCATAAGCTGCATTGAACTGGGTGCTTCTGAAAACGAAATATTGGTTACAATTTTTAATTACGGAACAGTATCCGTTTGGTACACGAGCAACGGAGGCACTTCTTGGGTTAGTAAGGAGGGAAATTTGCCAGATATGCCAATTCGTTGGGCGCTTTTTAATCCTAGAAATCGTAAAGAAGTAATTGTAGCAACTGAGCTAGGAATATGGGCAACAACAGATATTTTGGCTTCGAGTCCTACATGGGCGGCATCAAATAGTGGCTTGGCAAATGTGCGAGTTGATATGCTTCAATATCGTTCGAGCGATTCTTTAATTATGGTATCAACGCATGGTAGAGGAGTTTTTACTGGAAGATTTAAAACGCCAGTAGCTCCACCTTCAGGGTTACCGGTTGCAAAATTTGGCGCTGATAAAACAACTATTTGCGTTGGAGAATCGGTAACGTTTACAGATTCTTCTACCAATAGCCCTACTTCATTATTATGGACTTTTACTGGAGGAACGCCCTCTACATCATCAGCATCAAAGCCCGTTGTGACCTACTCAACCGCTGGAACTTATGCGGTAAAGTTGAGAGCAACCAACGCAAATGGTGCGGATAGCCTTACAAAAACAGCTTATATTTCTGTAAATGCGGCTCCTAATGCTTCGCTTAGTGCCTTTTCTCCGCTTTGCTCTAATTCTCCAAGTCAAACATTAACTGGTGGCTCACCAGCAGGAGGTACTTATTTTATAAATGGAAATGTATCCACTACGATTGATCCAAGCTCATTAGGAGCAGGAACATTTACCATAAAATATAGAGTACAAGTTGGTTCTTGTGCTGATAGCGCTACACAATCGTTAACCATTAATTTGGCACCTAACGTAACGGCAACTGCTGTTTCACCAGTTTGTGAAAACGGACCGAGTTTCAGTTTATCAAATGGAATTCCAATGGGAGGAACGTACTCAGGAGTTGGCGTAATCTCAGGAATGTTTAATCCCTCAACTGCGGGTTCTGGTTCAAAGTCAATTAGCTATAAGGTTACAAATTCTAATAATTGTGCAGATAGCACTTCCTTTTCAATCGTGGTAAATGCAAAACCAAATGTTACCCTTTCTGCAACGGGTCCTTTTTGCAGTGGAAGTACTCCAGCAATGTTAACGAATGGAAGTCCAACTGGAGGAACTTATTCGGGTCCAGGTGTTACTGGAAACATGTTTGACCCCTCCGTCGCTGGTGTGGGTACTCATTCTTTGAAATATGTATTTACTGATACAGCCGGTTGTAAGGATTCTGCAACGACTTCTGTTAATGTAAGCGTAGGAACCACGGCAAGTCTAAATCCATTTTCATCAGTTTGTGCCGATACTACATTTACTCTTTCGGGAGGTAGCCCTGCTGGAGGAACTTATTCAGGAACCGGAGTTTCAGGTGGTGTTTTTAACGCAAATGTTGCTGGATCAGGTGTTCACACTATCATTTATACAACTACTTCTTCTTGCGGTACAAGCAGTGCAACAAGATCTATTGCTGTTGACTCGGTTCCAACTGTTTCTGTGACAAAATCAGTTCAGGATTGTGAAGGAACAACCTTTCAGTTTAATGCAACGGGAGCGGCAAACTATGCATGGTCGCCTGCAACTGGATTGAGTAATGCAACGATTGGAAATCCCTCTTTGGCAATAATATCGAGTTTGACGTATAACTTGACAAGTTCATACAATAACGGTTGTTCCACTAAAGATACAATTGTAGTTACTGCGTTGAATACGCCAGTAGTTACTGCAAACAGCGACTTAGCGTTATGTATTGGAGATACTTTTCAATTAAGCGCAAGTGGAGCTACGAATTTCACTTGGTCTCCTACAACTGGATTGAATAACTCATCAATTGCTAACCCTCTGGGTGCTGTTGCAACCAGCATAACCTATATTGTAACTGGAAAGGACACAGGAAAATGTTTTGGAACAGATACGGTTAATGTTGATGTAAAGCCTAAATCTGTAGTAACTCACAACACAATTTCAGATGTTTGTATAAGTTCTGGTTCTTTAACGCTTGCTGGAGGAACTCCTTCGGGAGGCGCATATAGTGGACCAGGTGTTTCAGGAGGAGTTTTTAACCCTTCAGCGGCCGGGTTAGGTGTGCACTCAATCACTTACTCAGCAAACGAAGCGGGAAAGTGTGTTGCTAATGCTACTGTAACTATAACAGTACTTCAGTCTCCAACTGTAGTTTGGAATATGCCAAATACGATTTGTGAAAACGAAGCACCATTGTCATTAGTTACGACTCCGAGCGGAGGAACTTATGTGGGAGCAGGTGTCTCTGGAGGTCAGTTTAACCCAACAACCGCAGGAGTAGGATTTCATGAAATCACCTATAGTGTAACTGCTTTAGGTTGCTTAGCTACCGAGAAAAGAGAAGTAGAGGTGGTTCCAGCTAGCGTTGTCAGCCCTATTCAAGGACTGAACAATGTTACTAAAAAGGGAAAATACAATTATCAAGTAAATCCTATAAATGGATCGGGTTATTCATGGTTTATTACAGGAGGTACCGTATTATCTAGCGCAAATAATGTTACTACAGTTCAATGGGGAAACGCTAATAACGGAAAAATAATGGTGGTTCAAACAAATGGGTTTGGCTGCACGGATACAACAGAATTATTAGTGAATGTTAATGCTTTGTCTATTGGAGATGAGGTTGAAATAGGAGAGGGAATCGTATTATACCCTAACCCTGCTGACAAAACAGTATCACTGAAAATTGATTCCAAGCATTCAGACGATGTTCAAATTCGATTGTTCAACAATTCGGGACAACAAGTTTTGGATGAGGGTAGCGTAACTCAGCAAGGGGAGATGTTTGAAATCAGTATCGCCGAATTTTCAAATGGTCTTTATCTACTTCAAGCTGAAATAGGAAACACCGCCTATTCAGCAACTCTGGTAATCAAGCACTAGTAAAAAAGGTTTTATAAACTTCCGGTTCTTCCACCATCAACAGGAACATTTATTCCGTTGATGTAAGAAGCGGCTGGGCTAGCGAGAAATGCAATTGCATTTGCAACTTCTTCAGGCTCTGCAACGCGTTTCATAGGAACTTGGTTTTTCATTCCCTCAAGAATTGAACCTTCACTATTACCAGTTTTCTTGGCTTTGTTTTCAATTATAGAAGACAGGCGCACAGTATTAGTTGCTCCAGGAAGTACGTTATTAACAGTAATATTGAACTGACCTAATTCATTTGATAATGTCTTTGACCAATTAGCAACTGCTCCACGAATGGTATTTGAAACACCTAACCCATTCAAAGGGATTTTAACCGAAGTAGAAATCACATTAATTATTCTACCGTAGCCTAATTCTTTCATTCCGCTAACTAGTGCCTGTGCCAATACCTGATTACATACTAAATGTTGATTAAAAGCTATTCTAAACTCATCTAGACCAGCATCAATAGCGGGTCCTCCAGCAGGGCCTCCTGTGTTGTTAACCAAAATATTGTATTGCAAACCGCCAGCAAGATGATTTTCAATAATAGACTTTAGCTTATCTGGATGATTAAAATCAGCAACTAAAAAGCCGTGATTTTGACTTACCAAATCCGAACTTAAAGTAACAAGAGCAGATTTCAGCTTTTCTTCATTACGAGCTAATAAGGTAATGCTAGCTCCCATTTGAGCTAGCTCTTGAGCAGCGGCAAGACCAATTCCTTGAGTACTTCCACATACTAGAGCCGATTTTCCAGATAAATCTAAATTCATGTTATTGGATTAGGACTTTGTTAGAACTTGTTTGGCCATCTACAGTAACATTTACGACATAAAAACCAGCGGCTAAATCGGTTACATCCAGTTCAGTAACACTATTTTGGCCATTTGATTGTGTGGTAATCACTTCAGCTCCAAAAATGTTAACTACACTAATTTTTGCATTATTCTTACTGTTTGAAACTCTAATATTCAGCATGTCTTTCGCTGGGTTGGGATACAGAATAACTGCAACGTTTTTTATGTTACTAGCCTCACCAATAGCACTGACGAACTCTTGTCCATCTAGAAATTCATGACCAATTCCGGAAGAGCTGGTTGTAAAACTCCAAACAGAACTCCATTGACTATTGTTAGAACCAGATTTAGAGCGAACTCTCCAATAGTATTTCGTGTTTACTGATAATGCCTCAGCTTTAAAGCGCGTGTCATTTCCTTTAGGATCATCACTTATATATTGAGAAGTATTTGATGTAACTAGAGTTGAAAAATTAGCATTCCTGCTTAACTCTAATTCATATTCATCCACGTAAGGAACTGACTTCCAGTCTAAGTAAATATCTGTAGAAACGCTGTCCATTCCATTTCTTGGAAATTCCAAGAAAGGTTCACCAGCAATGGTACCGAAGATATTGATATTGTCTATATAGACATTGTTACCGAATCCGTTTTCAACCTCAAATTTGATCAATAAATTTTCCACTTTATCTCCAAAACCAAGGTTATTAATGGTTTGTAGCTCCCAGTCAGAAACTGAACTTGGCGTAAAGCTGGTAGTGGACGTTTTTCCTTTTGAAAGAACATCTAGCGTTGTGGCCAATTTTGTAACCCATGTATTACCGCAGTCGTTACTTACGTACATTTTAAATAACCCATCAGAAAGATTTCTATCTCGCTCAGCTGTTGCAACTTCAAAAGTTAAAATTGGATTTTGAATATTGCTAAGGTCTATGGCAGGACTAACTACACTTTCTACCATTCCTCTTAGATTATCGAAATTTTTGAGCCCTAAAAAGTTCTCTCCAGACGCCCCAATACCTTGCATTTTCTTCCAGTATATAGCATCGTTGTCTTCATTTTCTGCTAACCAAAGGTTTTCGTTACTTTCAGTGGTAGATTCAAAATCTTCTATTACAGGAACGTAGTTGCCTACTGACCGGTTCGCTTTTACATAATCAACATAGGTTGATGTTTTAGAAACAATTCCGTTTGAAACGGTAAGCTTTACATTAAATGTTCCCGGAAAAGCATAGGAGACAACTGGGTTTTTAAGCGTTGAGGTTTTTGGTGTTCCACCTTCAAATTCCCATGACCATGAGGTAGCCCCATAATCCGAAAGGTCTTTAAAATTAACAGGCGAATTGGTACAAATTGCTCGCTTATCGCTTTCGAATTCAGCAGCAACTAAATCCAGTACGCCTGCTTTTAGATTATTAGCTTGAGAAACCAAAGCATTTCGCTCAGCAACCCAAGTGTTAACCGCGGCACGCATTCTAGATACTTGTCCACGTGTAAACATAGTTGAGCAGTAAGAGTAGTCCATAAAATTTTGGACATTATCCAAAGAACCACAAGTTGTTCCCGATAAGTTACAACTTCTCCAACCCACCGTATTAGGGGTGTCAAAAACACCATCGTCGTCACTGCAATTAGAAGCTAAACCCGGATTGTTTGTTCCGCCCCAAGGGTGTGGTAAGTTTAACCAGTGCCCAATTTCGTGCGTTAAAGCTCTACTTCTACCTGGTGTTCCAGTACGAATACTCGCCACGTAGTTGTACAGTAAAATGATACCATCACGATTTGGGTTACGATGTGCTCCAGAAGGCAAAAAGGTATACCCAGCTGCACCGCTAGCAATAGATTTTACGATCCAAATATTAAGGTAGGTGTTTCTAGGCCATACATTTAGTTTGGACCCTTCACCAGCATTATTGGTAAGCGAAGTGTTAATTCTGTCAATACCGTTAGTAGGGTTTCCATTAGGATCTTTTCGGGCTAAACGAAACTCAATTCTAGCATCACCCATCGCATTTTGAAAAGCCGGAATGGTAATACTCGTATCAAAGTTTTCTAATTTGAAATCTTCATTCAAAATACGCATGGCATCGTGTACTTCCTTATTGGTTATGTTTTCTTCTCCATTTTGATGAAGAATGTGAAACACTACAGGAATAATGTAATCGTATTCAGCTGCTCTAGAACCTTCCTGTTTTTCCCAGGCGGTATATTTTTGGGTAAACGCGTCTAAGTGTTTTTCTGCCTTGGTCATGTCGTCTGCCCACTCGGGGTGTTCTTTTTTAATGTTTTCATTCAACATAAAGTCAGGCTCGCTAAACTCATGATGTTCATGCTGGCCGAAAGTTAATGTAACGCTGAATAAAATTGTGAGTACTAAAAAAATGTTTTTCATAAAAAAATGAATCATTTATTAAAGCCGGCAAAAATACCATTTTCAAGAGTATAACATTTGGTGACTATAATTGGTTTGTTCCCTCGGCCAAGAATGTCAAAATGATTACTTTTATTTTGCAAAAAACAACAAGAAATGAGAGCACCTTTTAACCTGAATAAGTGGATCGAAGAAAATCGAGATATCCTAAAGCCACCTGTAGGAAATAAAAATTTGTACAAAGAAGCAGGCGACTACATCGTAATGATAGTGGGCGGTCCAAACGCTAGAAAGGATTATCACTACAATGAAACGGAGGAGTTGTTTTATCAACTGGAAGGCGACATAAACGTGCGCATTCAGGAAGAAGGCAAGGCAGTTGATATATCAATAAAAGAGGGGGAAATGTTTTTGTTGCCAGGCAAAACTCCGCACTCGCCTATGCGATCGGAAGGATCGGTTGGTTTGGTCATCGAACGCGTACGAAAAGGAACGGACATGCAAGATGGCTTATTGTGGTTTTGCGATAATTGCAACCATAAATTGCACGAAACTTATTTTCCATTGACCAATATCGAACAAGACTTTTTGCCGCGCTTTAGAGCATTTTACGCATCCGAAGAAATGCGGACTTGTGATAAATGCGGAACTGTAATGGAAACTGATGAGCGGTTTGTGTAGGAGATACGCTACCCAACTTTTAACAATACTATAAACGCCTGATAGAACAAAAGCACACTCCGAACTACTAATTTGGGCCTCGACTAAACCCTGAGGGGGTAGTCATTCTGAAACATTAACATTACATGCCAAACCCGTATGGTTTCATATCTTTTTCTCGATGTGATTTTTTCAAAGCATCATGCTCTTTTTTAGTTGGATTGTTTTTAAGCATTTGATAGTTCGTTCCTCCAGGGGCGGGACAATTGTTATGATGGCCAATTCTTTTTCTTGCTTCTCTTTGTGATTCTGATCTACACAACCTTCTATTGGTAAAGTCATATCTAAAAACAAGCTCCCATGGTTAAACTAAGTAAACTAACTGTTTTTTTAACCTAAAATTCTTCGTTAAAACGTTATTCAGATGTCTGAAAACATGATATTTGTTAGATGAAAAGAATACTGCTGCTAACTTCCTTTTCTATCCTATTTTTACAAGGAGTTTCTTTTATTAACCCTCCAATAATTGATACGTCAATTATTATCAAAAAAGCAAAGAAATTGATTGTTGACCAATCTATTTTGAGATTGAATGAGGAATTCTTCCGTAGTTTGCTTATTGTTAATGATTCATTAGGTTATTTGAACCCTCAAGGAACGTTATTCCTTTTTGAAATTAAGTTCAACGAGACTACCAAAGTAACAAAACTAAATAGTAGTAGATACCACGGATTCAACTTTGGTAGACATTTATTCTATCATGATTCTACTCTATATTCCGTTGGAGGTTCTGGATTATTCAATAGTTTTCCTGGTATAATTGAGTTTGATTTCAAAGTTGGTGAATGGTACAAAAAATCAATTGGATCAGTTCCTGTCAATAGGAAGAGTGTCATCAATTCTTGGGTTATAGACGATGTATTACATGTCATTTATAAATTGGACTCTAAAAAGAATAACGAATACTCTTATGGGTATATAGACCTTATAGAGTTTCAATACCATGAATCGAATAGGTTTACTTACGACTTTGAAGACGGATTGCAATTTGGATTTGGTGGAATAGTAATATCCTCAAATAATACTTATACTTTACTTAAATACACAGGGAACTCTAATAATTGTGTTTATCGAATATATGATAAAAGAAAAGGTGTAATGTTACACACCGCATTCTTAAATGAGACACCGTGCATTGATGGTAATTCGTTTGTTTATGTAAAGGGTAATTTTATTTTCAAAAGAAATAGTATTGGAGAAGTAGATTCAATGTCTATTGAAAAATCTAAAATTTTTAAATCCATTGATTTTATGAAACTTTATCAAAAATCAGATTTGGGTTATTCCATACTCATTTCGCCATTTTTTATTGGAGGGTCTATAATTTTCCTTTTAATAATTTGGGTTGTGGTTAAATTAATTAGGACGAATTCAAAACACAAAACGAATCATCTTGATAATGCCTACCATCAATTAAAAGAATTTAAAGGGAAACTAATTTCAAGAAAAGAACTTGATGAAATACTCAAAATTTCCCATTTAAGTCCTGATTCATCTAAGGTGTTGAGGAGTCAACGTATTAAATCAATTAATAACAATAAAGAGATTGCCATTTCCCGGATTAGAGACCCTAAAGATAAAAGAATGTTCATTTATAAAATCAACTAAATTCTGACGCGGTGACATTTTCTGTCCCATAACCTTACTCCACCTTAGTGATTTATTCCTCTGGGATTAGAAATGTTACCCCAATCCTTCAGTAATTTGTTATATGATTTAAGAATTTTATTTGTTTTGACAACCATATGGATATGTGGTTTTCTACCTGTTGTAAACTCTCTTTGTAGGTTAAAGTTGAATAATTAAGAGTATTGGTGGGTTAAATAGTGTTTTGAGTAGGATGGCAAATAGTTGCTTATCAGTATTATAAACTAGGTAAAAATAGGTTAACATTACCTAGTTTCACCTATTTATTTTTGTTTTTATACTGTTTTAAATTTCATTTGCGTGACAGAATAATCTGTAAAAATTAATTCACATACATTATGAACATTAAATACATTTTTGGGATTGCAATATTTACGGCGATATTGTCCTCGTGCAGCATCAGAAAATCTACTCATTCTTACAGAATGATTGAAGAAGATTTACATGGTAAAACCTCAGTTAAACTTGCTAATAGTTATGAGGCAGATCTAGATATTGATTTTACAAAAGAAATTAAGGGTGCAACTTCAGAATCACATAAAAGCGAAAAATTAGCTCGCTCTGAGGCGTATTATAACGCTATCACAAAAAATGGTGTGCATGTTCTGATTAATCCAATCTATAAGGTGAGTCAAGTTGGCGAATATTTTGATTGTAACGTAGTTGGATTTGGAGCAAAATATTCAAATCCAAGATCAAGCGGCACACAAGAAAGTGAAGGAGGGGCAGATACTGAATTAGATCTGAAACTAGCACAGCTAGAACGTTTTTCTAAAATTGAAGGTGTTCAAGATGGTCTCAGAAAATCTTCGTATTTAATTGACACAAGAGAAGGATGTTGCGGAGAGGCTAAAGAAGGAAGTATGAAATATGGAGAAACTAATTTAGTCCATGCAGTAGACAATAAATCTTCTTTAGTTGATGAGTTTATCAAATTTGTCCAAATGACTGAAAGTACAAATACGCAAGCAAATACGCAAGAAGAAGATCCAAAAACTTGTAAAATCTTAGGCATTTTTAAAGTGAAATGTAAATAATGCCTATTAACTGGTCGATAAAAAATAAAGGTATGAAGCGGTTCGCTTCATACCTTTATTTATTTCTATGAAAAAGCAATTCGCTCTATTTTCTTTATCTTATTTGTGCATGTTTTTTTCCATAGCGCAAGAGAGCAATAACCTCACTAAAATCAACGAGCAATTAAATATTCAGGTTAGCTATATTAAAAATCGCGAAATTATTGAAGGTGAGTATATAGATAGATTTTACAAAGCTGAGGCAGAAAGGAATTTTAATAATTCAACTTACAGTAATTTCTTTGAGAAAAGAACTGCCCTAGAAGATAACTTTATAAAATTATACTCAACAGAAACTTTACCCACTTTCTTAAATTCCTCCAATACAAATGAGCACAAAACAGAGAAAAAAGCTAGTGTGAAGTATGGTGAAGTTAAAATTAAATCAACTAAAAAGAGACACGAAGACAATATTGTTTCTTCTCCAGACAAAGTTAAAACTGTTGAGGAAATTTCACCAAGTATAACGGATAAGTCCAACATAGAAGAGATAGTTCTCAAAGAAGCATCAAAAGAGCCACCTATAACCCAAGAGACCACTGTAAAAAAGATATCCAAGAACCTTAATGTTGAAATTACGAATCTAGAAGACATCCAAATAGAAATTTCTGAAAATGATAAACCTTTGGAAGAACAAATTATAGAAGATGTTATTCAGCCCGATGTTCAAGAGCTATTAGCAGCTAGTAAGCTATTTGAGGACAAAAGGTCTGAATTACTGAAGCTATATGATACAAAATTTAAGGAGACAACTTTTTTAGTTCAAATTGCTTCCTTAGGGAGAAATGCCTCAGTTATGAGTGTTGCTCATGATTTTGGCATTAACGAGCCTTTAGTCATGATAAGGATTGATGGTTTATATAAATATTTTATTGAACCATTTGAAAGTTATTCAACTGCCAAGGAGAAGGTAAAACAATTATCTGAAGGTGGAATAAATTCATTTGTCGTTGTAAAAAATGGTAAAGACTTTGTTTTACCAAATTTATTTTTTAAAAGTAAATAGGAAATTAAGAGTTCCCTCTATTTTTTAATCTTTGTTAGTTACTTAGTCTTATAATCGCTGCAATTGCAGCAACAATTTTAATTATAGAGAATAAGAAATATTTAGGATGACGTGAGTTTACTATTCGTGGAGATTAGTTTTGAAGTTGAACCACCTGAATATCAAAATCCGAATATTCGATAACCTCAGGTTGATTCAAAATCAGTTATTTTTTCTCTATTTTCTTCCATATAACAGATATTAAAGAAGGATAGAACTCTTTACCCATGGAACTTTTAAACCCTAATCCATTGAGTTCATTTGATATTGGACTTTTGAAGCCGAATAAGCAGTTAATTTATTTTGAAGCTCTTCAACCAAGATCTCAGGGATAGCCCGTCCGGCCAGAAGTTTTTCTGCGCTATATTTTAGGTAATTGCTAAATTCTTCTATCTGGCTTGTGTCCATAACTGATGATTTTCTACAAAATTACAGCCGCAAAAAATGGCCATTTGGTGATGTTAAAAACTAATGAATGCGAATTACGAACAGTGAAGCGCCAAAATTTGGCGGAACAGCTTATCTGGTACTTTAATAAGAACTGTAAAGAGTTATTGGAAGCCTGATGAAAGGTTTGTATAGTATGCAGCTTAAAAATCAGAAGGACCAATTTTGCCGCGCAAACTCTTCTTATTTGAAAGCATTTTTTTACCCTTTAATCGTTCAAGTTTTGCTGCCTTAGTAGGCTTAGTTGGTTTTCTCTTTTTTGGTTTTTCAAAGGCTTTCTCCAGCATTTTGTTGAGCTTTTTAATCGCAATTTCTTTGTTCTTTAGCTGGGATCGTTTTTCTTCACAAGCAACCAACAATTCTCCTTGGCTTGTTAACTGTTTAACATACTTAGAAGAAATAGCTTGTTTCTCGCTTTCTGATAAGATTTGAGATTCCTGCACATTAAACCGCACCTGAACCTTAGTTTCCACTTTATTGGCATGTTGACCTCCAGGTCCGCTGCTCCGTGCAGCAGTGAATTGCAACTCTGGGAAGAGCAGTTCTGTATTTATTTTTCGTTGCGACATGTGGTAATAATACAGACAAAGGTCAGAAACGTTAGGTCTTCCTATTTTTTATTCGATTAAAGAAAATGGCCGGTTAGAATTTCGGATTGGTTTCCGGTACAGGCACTTTAAAAGCCAGTAGCAATAGAACGTTTCCAAACAAACTTCTACTGGTGTTATGCTTTGACATTTCAAAAGTCTCCCAATTGTAAGGACCATGTATAGATTGCTTCTGCTAGATTTTCTGTTTAGACATTTTGATAGCCCACTTTATTGTAAGAACTATATTTAAATTATTTCGGATTGGTTTCCAGTATAGGCATTTTAAAAGTCTCCGAATATTAAGGATCGTGTATAGATTACTTCTGCTGGATTTTCTGATTAGACATTTTGATAGCCCCCCTTGTTGTAAGGACTATGTTTAAATTATTTCGGATTGGTTTCCGGTATAGGCATTTTAAAAGTCTCCGAATTGTAAGGACCGTGTAAAGATTGCTTCTGTTGGTTTTTCTGTGTAGACATTTTGATAGCCCCCCAGGCCATCAAAACCTCTAGGACTCTTCTCGTCCAATCGTCAGAGCAAAAAAAGCCA
>Ga0209600_1001508_pt1 | contig 15179 bp, 20 predicted proteins | sample COGITO_mtgs_1104_FD_185518 | JGI IMG/M metagenome (GOLD analysis project Ga0209600, IMG submission 185518) | Pelagic marine microbial communities from North Sea - COGITO_mtgs_110421 (SPAdes) (version 2) | ecosystem: Environmental > Aquatic > Marine > Epipelagic ... | reverse complement strand
AAAGCTTCATCAAAAATATTTTTAACAATGGCTATGGCTGCAATTGGTTTGTCAACAAATCTTAGAGATTTGAAAAATATGGGCTACAAACCATTTGTTGTTGGTTTTATAGGAATGGCTACAGTTGGAGTGGTTAGTATTCTTACAATAGAACTGTATATAAATTTTTTAAGTTAAGACTTCATTAACATTTTTTTCTTAAAGTCAGATATAAAGCGTCTAATAAAAGCTGCACCAACTCCTAAAAAAACTGCAAACATAATCGAAAACAATCCATAAAAGAATGGCATATCATTTGAGAATTCTTGAATAAATTTTGAGAAAAAGTTTAAATCTGAATTAGATACACTAGATATTTCTCTTTGAACTTGTTCTGCAAAAAAAGTGTCGTAAGCAATTGCTATCCCAACTAACAATAACAAAACTGCTAGTAACGCTCTTAATCCTGAGCTATCAATTCTTTCTCCTAGTTTTTGTCCTATTTGAACACCAATAATGGAGCCCACAACTAACATTGCAACTAATAAAAGATCTATAGAACCATAATTAAATGAATGCAAAAAAGTAACTATGACGCTTACAAAAATAGTTACAAACAAAGAAGTCCCTGGAACCAATCTTGTTGGCATCTTTATTATGTAAATCATTGCCGGCACTAAAATAAAAGCACCACCAATACCCATAATAGCAGCTATAAAACCAACCAATAAACCAATTAAAATTGGAGTAAATATACTTTCATATAATTTTGATTTTGGAAATCTCATTCTTAATGGAAGACCATGGATCCAATAATGAACATGTAGTTTCTTTTTAACTACAACATTTCTTTTAGCTCTGTCTATTTCTCCAAGACTTTCAACCAACATTAATGTTCCAATTATTGCAAGTATATACATATAAGCTAGTGAGATAACTGTATCTATTTTTCCTAAATCTTTAAAATATGTAAAAGTTAAAATTCCTAATGTTGTTCCAATTGTACCTCCTATAACAATCATAAAACCCATTTTATAATCTAAAGTATTTTTTAGATAATGAGTTGTAGAACCTGAAACAGATGTAGCTAAAATATTATTAGCCTCATTTGCTACAGCATAAGCTGGGGGAACCCCTAAAAAAATTAAAAAAGGTGTCATTAAAAAACCACCACCAACACCAAATAAACCTGAAAGAATTCCAACAATTGCACTTAATAAGAGTATTTCGATTGGGTTAACAAAAACCTGAGCTATCGGTAGAAATACTTCCATAAAAAAATTAAAAGCTGTTAAAAAACAACTTAGTTAAATGTGATAAAAGTTCCAACTAAAATTACACCCCAATAGGCAGCTAAACTAATAACTATGCCAGTTTTAATGAAAGCAGATTTAAGATTTGAGATTTTATTTATGATTTTTACGTTAGAAAATAGCATTTGAACCGTCAATACACCCATGACGATATTTGTCAAATAAATATTTAAATTTTGATATTTTTTTATTTAGTAGATGGTTGCTCCAAAAACTTTAACAACATCATCTTCAACACCTAGAACAAGTCTACCTAAAAACTCTCCAGAAATTTCTTTATTAGTCTGCTTTATAAGAACAGTAACATGAAGGCCTCTTCTAAGGCATCCAAATGGCTCAAAAGTTTCCTTTAAATTAGTTATTATCTTGTTATTAGCCCACTGTTTACCAAGCTCAACTTCATTGGCTCCAAATAACATTTGTGTTGAAAAATCTTTAGTGAAACCACCATAATCCTTAAGATTTGATGATCTAACCAAATTATCCCAAATCGGTTTAGCAATTGCATAAACCTCATCGTCTTTCATTGACAATATATCCATAAATATTTACTTAAAATTTAACTACGAAGCTTTTTTCTTCTCGTTCTCATCCACGATATGGTAGACAGGAACTTTCTCCATACTAAATTTGCCAGTTTTAGGATCTCTTCTAGAAACTGTTAAACAATGCCAGTTGTCATCATCAAGTTTCATATGATCACCTCTATAGTAGTATCCTGGCCATCTAGTTTCTTCTCTGAACATAGTATGTTCTGTTACACACTGAGAAGTTAAAGCTCTATGTTTAAGCTCCCAAGCTCTCATTAGTTGATGATAATCCTCAGCACCAACATTTTCTAAATCTTCCTCTAACCAAGCTAACAGCTCCAAACCTCTTTTAAGCATATTAGCATTTGTCATGTAATTAGTAGCAATACCACCAACATATTCGTCCATAATTCTTTGTAGACGCTGTAATCCTTGAATTGGTGAGATGTAGCTTGGAGATACTGTTCCTCCCGTAATTTCATTTTGAGCAACTGTATATGTTTCAAGTGGTTTATAGACTTTAGCTTTAAAATCTTCACATTGATTGTCTGAGACTTTTAAACCTTCAGCTTTTTTATCTTCAATATATTTAACAGCAGCTTTTGCAGCTAATCTACCTTCAGTAAACGAACCTGATGAAAATTTATGAGCACTTCCACCAACTGTATCACCTGCTCCAAACAATCCATCAATTGTAAGCATTCTGTTATATCCCCAGAAATATTCTGGTGGAGATAAATCTTCTGGACCACTTACCCAAGCTCCTGAACATGTAGCATGAGAACCCATTACATATGGCTCAGATGTAGTTAATTCTGGATTTGTATATTTTGGATCGATATTTTGAGATGCCCAAACAACAGCTTGACCAACAGTCATACCTAAAAAATTTTCCCAACCAACAGTCTCTAGATGTGGGTCCTGGAATGCCTCAGTTGTAACCATGTGAATTGGTCCACCACCTGCCATAGTTTCTTGAATAAAAGCATGATTTCTTAAACAAGTTGGAGTTGGGTGGTGATCAATGTATTCACCTACTAACTCTTTAGTTTGGTCGTACCATTTTTTCTCATAGTTTTCACCATTAGCATTTTGAGTATAAGTTTTTAAGTGCAAGAAATATGCACCAACGGGTCCATATCCATCTTTAAATCTACATAACACAATTCTGTTTTCCATTTGTGTCATTTTAGCACCTGCTGCAATCGGTAAAGCATAAGCTGAACCATTACTCCAAGGTGCGTACCAAGTTCTTCCCATTCCTTCACCAACAGCTCTTGGTTTGAATATGTGTGAAGCTCCACCAGCTGCAACAATTACAGCTTTTGCTCTGAATACATGAAAGTCACCCGTTCTCATGTTAAACCCAACAGCACCACCTACTCTGTTTTCTTGAGCTTCATCCATTAATAGATGAGTAATCATAATTCTGTTATAAATTTTATCAGCTGACTTTTTTGCAGCCTCTGCAACGATTGGCTTGTAACTCTCTCCATGAATCATAATCTGCCATTTACCTTCTCTAAGGTATCTACCAGTTTCTTCATTTTTCATCATCGGAAGACCCCATTCGTCAAACATGTGAACTGTTGAGTCTACGTGACGTGCCATATCATAACCTAAATCTTCTCTAACCATTCCCATTAGATCATTTCTTGCATATCTTACATGGTCTTCAGGTTGATTTTCACCCCACTGCATTCCCATGTAACAGTTAATTGCATAAAGACCTTGAGCAACAGCTCCACTTCTATCGATATTTGCTTTTTCAACACAAATAATTTTCATGTCTCTTCCCCAGTGTCTAGCTTCAAAAGTAGCACCAGTTCCAGCCATACCACCACCAACAACTAGAACATCGCAATCTTCGTAATGTGTTTTATGTTTAGCCATTAGTAGTAAACTCCTTTTTTAAACGAGTCCTTTGGAACAACAGGTAACTCTCCATCAATATTAAGACCTTCTGGTTCTGTGTACAATCTTTGAGAATTAATTTCACCTTGATTAGGTTTTTCTCCATCAGCTAGTTTAGGAATAAATTTACCCCACGGTTTCGTTGTAATTGGAGAAACAAAATCTTTTGTAGTTCCATTTCTAAATTTAATTTTCCAAGAAATAGTTCCTTTTTCCTCTTCTCTTCTAACTCTAACACTGTGTCCCATAGGAGCAAAATCAGCATATCCTCTAACATCAATAGCATGATTAGGGCAAGCTTTTACACAAGAGTAACACTCCCAACAAAAATTAGGTTCAATATTTTTTGCACGTCTAATATTTTCATCAATGTGCATTATATCTGATGGGCAAATATCTACGCAATGACCACAGCCATCACATCTAGTCATGTATACAAATGTTGACATATTATCTATTCTCCTTATTTAAAATTTTCATAATTAATAATGTTTAGGTTGTTCTCTTTTAATACCTAAACCAAATTGTTCAGGTGCATCTGCTGGTGGAGGTAAATTATCTCTTGATCCATCAGCTTCTGCAAGATTTTTTTGTATTGCTGCACCAGGTTTGTAAAACATGTGCGCAAATTTAGACCAGTAAACTCCACCAAATAAAACTAAATTTGAAAGAACAAATAAAGCTAAAAATAAAAATGAAAGTCCTGTCTGACCATTAAATTGTGTGTATGACCAAGCTAAACCAAATGTTGAGCATGCTAATAATGCTAAAACAAATAAGTCTGCTTTAATAATTCTATACCAAGGATGAGCTTCTGCAGATACATCAACTCTTAAAAAAAACCAAAACCAATATCCACCTACACAAGTTAATATTGCTCCAACGTGCCATAACATTGACCACATAGAAGATGAAGATTTATCAGCTCCAGTGTAACAAAATACCAGCATTGCTGACGAAACCCAAAAAATAATAGTACCATACATGCCTAGTACATGTGAAAGTCTTCTCTTTCCAAATCCAAGCTCTGCTGTAGTTCCAATATCAACAATAGTTGTTTTTGCAATTATTGAAGCTTTTTCTCCAGCACCTATTTCTCTTGTTGCTTGTAGTTTTGCTTTTTTTGCATTGTTAAAGAAATAAGTAATATTCTTATGATGTATCATTTGGATGATTGTACCCAAAGCAATCAAAACAATCATAGCAATTATGAAGCTTTGCATGGCAAACGGAGATACCGTTTCTGCTAAAATAGAAAATGGATTTGTTCCTAACATGTTACCCTTATGTAAAATTTATAGTAAAATTAGAAAGTTTTCTAATCTAGTTAATTCTATAGTTCAACCCTAAGAATTGGTCAATTTGTCTTTAATAACAACCTATAATTTAGATTTTCCGTTTATAATGTTGTTTTTGAGGTATGACCGATCTAACACCACCTTGAGGGTTTTCAACATCACCTTCTCTTCTTGGAATCAAATGAATATGACAATGCATTATTGATTGACCAGCAATTTTTCCTGCATTTGTTCCAATATTAAAAGCCTTCACATTTTTGTCTTTAATTAAGATCTCTTCTTTAATTACCTTAATTAAATCATTACAAGCAACTAACTCCTCATCTGTTAACTCAAAGTAATCTATTACATGTCTTTTTGGGATTATTAGGCAATGAAACTCTGACACAGGATACGTGTCATAACTTGCGTAAGCCAAATCGTTTTCATGGGCTATACCACTAATTTTTGAATTACAAAATAAGCAAGGATTATTAGGATCTCTCATTAATTAATTATACGTTGGGCAATTGTTTATTGCTGATTTGTAGTGTTTTAAAAGAACATTATAATATTTCAAACTTTTTCGTTTCCATTTAATTTGATCAATTGATTGGACGGACGCAACTCCCTTTCCAGAACCTATTAGTATAATTTCATCAAATTCTTTCAGAGAATTAATCATTATGTCTCTATTAATAATCTTTTTAATTTTTGATTTAAAAAAGTTATAAGTAATTCCCTTATAAAATTTATTAATTGGTGAATATATTTTTCCATTTTTTATAAATAATAAGTTTGATGTACCTGTTTCAAAAATCATTTTATTAGAGCATAGTCCTATATCTGATTTAGAGTTATCAAGTTTTGATAGATGTTTTAAAATTTCTTTATATTTTAAATTTTTATATTCAGGCTTTTGTCTTTTTAAATTAACTAATTTTAAATCTAAATTTAATTTTGGTTTTATTCTTTTTCGCAATGAAATTGATAGCGTACTTTTTGTTAGGGCAATTCGTAACAAATGATTGTATTTTCTTTTTGAATTTATGTTCTTTTTTAATAATTTTAGAATATCTGATCTAATTGAAGATTTTTTAATTGAATATGCTCTTGTAGATTTCATTAGATTGTTGATATGGTTTTTAAAAAAAAGAATTTTTGATGGCTTTCCATAAATCCACATTGTAGTGAATACACCTTGGCCACCCCAAAGATCATTAAAATTAATTTCCTTGAGATCTTTAAGCTGATAAGATTTTTTTAATAAGTATTTTACCATTTATTGTTAAAAATGACTCTGGGTGAAATTGAAATCCATATATTTTATCAATGTTATTTTCAAATGACATTGCGGCCCCTGAAATAGCACATCTCATTGTTATGTCAAAATTTTCTGCTTTAAATGGTTCTTTTAATTTCAATGAATGATACCTGCCAACTTTGAATTTTTGCCCATTGTTAAATAGTTTGCTTGATTTGTTAACCAATACTTCTGATTGAAATCCATGATAAATTTTTTTTTGTTCAATTATGCTTGCCCCTTCACAAAATAATATTTGCTGAAAACCTAAGCAAATTCCAATTATTTTTTTTTTACCTTTAAATTTTTTATATATCTTTGATGATATTGGATAATCTTTAGGTGAACCAGGTCCTGGTGAAAAAACAATTGTGGATGCTTGGTTTAATTTTGATTTACTAACTTTACTAAAATCATCACATAGTACTTGATCAAATAAAGATAATTGATGAACAACATTATGTGTGAACGAGTCTTTATGATCAATTACGTATATCATTTATATAAGTCTATTAATGCTTTAGCTTTAATGAAATTCTCATTGAATTCATTTTTTGCATTACTGTCAATAACAACACCAGAAGCAACTGAAATCTCAGAAACATTTTTGTAATATAAAATAGATCTAATTATAATATTAAATTTCATATCTCCGTTGAACATTATGTAACCAAAGCTACCTGTGTAAATATTTCTCTCTTCCTTTTCCTGATGATTTAAAAGATTTAAAGTGTTTATCTTTGGACAACCAATGACGGACCCACCTGGCATCATTGATTTAATAATATCAATAGTTTGTACGTTTTTTTTTAATTTACCATTAATTAAACTAACATAATGATAAAGGTCTTTATATTCTTCAACTATTTTTTCTTTATTTATTTTTACTGTTCCTGGCAGACATATTCGAGATAGATCATTTCTCTCCATGTCTACAATCATATTATGTTCTTTGGTTTCTTTAATATTTTTTCTAAAATAATTTAATGCCTTATATTTATTCAATTGAGGATTTTTTTTAAGTGTTCCTGCTATTGGTTTCGTTGAAATAGAATTGCCTTTTTTTATTATCAATGTTTCGGGTGAACAACTAATTATAGAGTATTCTTTATCTTTAATTAAAAAAGCTTCAGGAGCTAAATTAGTTTTTGTTAATCTACAAAAATAATCTAAGGGATCAATTTTTGATTTATTTCTATATTTTGTACAGATTTTTATTTGATAAGTTTCACCTTTTTTAATCTTAGTTTTAAATTTATTAAATATTTTTGTATAATTTTTTCTATCAATATTAATTTTAAATTTACTATCAGTTTTTTTTATTTTTTGAGGTTGATATTGAAGATCTTCATTTAGGTTAATTATTTTTTCTGGTTTGTAAAATATTCCTTTTGGAAAGTTTGTTTCTTTTTGTTTTGGAATTTTTACATTAATTAAATCATTTAAAATTTCATAACCAAAAAAACCTACATATAAATCTGTTTTTTTTAATTTTTTTTGTTTTTGATTAGTTTTTTTTAAAAAACTAGTGATATTTTTTTTTGTAAGAATTATTTTTTTGGAAAAATCAGTATATAAACAAAATCCTTTTTTTGATCTGTATATAATGTAAGGCTTATCTAGTAAGCTGATTTGATCTAAAATATTAGTTTTATTCAATTTATTATTCAGTTTTTAATCTTAAAACAGGCTCTTCTTTAATTGGAACATGAATTATTGCTGCAAAAATTGATAATGCAATTGCTAAATACCACGCATAATCATAAGAGCCATATATATCGTGAAATAAACCTCCTAAAAAAGATCCAAAAAATGAACCTATTTGATGACTTAAAAATACTATTCCATATAACATGCCAAGATGTTTCGTTCCAAACATGTGGGCAACAATACCGCTTGTAGCAGGTACAGTTGACAACCAAAGAAACCCAAAACTAGCTCCAAATATAAAAGCATTGATGTTACTTGCTGGAAGAAAAATAAATAGACAAATAGAAATTCCTCTTAAAGCATAAATAGCGGCAAGAATAACTTTTTTTTTCATTTTTGTTGATAAGTATCCGCTAAATAATGATCCAAAAATATTGAACAAACCTATCAAGGATAAAATTGCTGCAGCAGTCCAAGTTTCTAACCCTCGATCAATTACATAAGTTGGAACATGTGTTCCAACCAAAGTGATATGAAATCCACATACAAAAAAACCTGCTGTTAAAAGTACATAGCTTTTCGTTTTAAAAGCTTCTTTAAGTGCACTCATAGTGTTTTGATCACTGGGTTTTTCTATAGACTCTGATAACGAGGGAGATCTTACAAAAAATGCGATTACGAGACCTATCACCAAGAATATTGTAAAAATATATAAAGTATGGATCCAACCATTATTGATTAGAGAATAAGATGTATACATAGGTGAAATAAAATATCCAAAAGATCCAACAGCTGTTACTAAACTCATTGCTATAGTTCTATTTGATAAAGGAAAATGTTTTCCTACAATTGACATTGGAATACTTATAGCAGTTCCTCCAAGACCAATACCCACAAGGAGACCCATATCTATTTGAAAAAAAATACCTGTATTAGGACCTGAATATAAAAAATAAATTCCTAAAATATAAAAAATAAAAGCAAGCATGATTGCTTTATGTCCACCATATTTATCTGCAATAGCTCCAAATATAGGTCCAGATAAACCCCACATTAACATCTGCAATCCAACAGCTAATCCAGACTCTGTAAGAGATATATCAAGATCATTTTTAAAATCAGAAAAAAATAAACCAAATGTTTGTCTAACTCCTAATGATATTAAAACTACCAAACATGCAGCAATTAGAGTTATTAAAGCAGTTTTGTTTTGAATAAATTTTGTAGATGTCACTTTAAATTACTTTAAATGTTTTAAAGCTTGTTTTATATCAGCAATTAAGTCGCTAGGATCTTCAAGACCTATATGTAATCTAACAATATGTTCATTTTTTTCTAACTTGAGATATTTTCTATTTCCTTGTTCTCTGACATTTTGATGTAATGCAAGACTCTCAAATCCTCCCCAACTATAACCATGACCAAACAATTTTAAATTATTTACAAATTTAACTACTGATTTTTCACTTTTAGCTTTAACTCTTAAACCCATCAAGCCAGATGCTCCTGAATAGTATTTTTTCCACATTCTAAAATTATGAGAGTCTTTTTTATAAGGGTATAATAATTTGATATTTTTAAATTTAGAGAGAAACTCTGCAACTTTTTTTGCATTTTCTCTATGTCGATCTAATCTAACATCTAAAGTTCTTAACCCTCTGGTTATTAAATAAGCATCATCAGGTCCTAGTCTTAGCCCTGTTACTCTTTCTGCAGCTTTTACTTTTGCAAAAACTTTTTTGTTAACAGCTAAGCTTCCACCCATTACATCTGAATGGCCTGAATAATATTTGGTAGCTGATACAATTGCCATATCGAAACCAAGCTTAATTGGTTTTAAAAAATAAGGAGTTCCCCATGTATTATCGATAGCAGTTAAAATTTTATGTTTTTTTGCTATTGATAAAATTTTACCTAGATCTTGAAAGTCAAACGTATTACTTCCTGGATTTTCTACAAAAATTAATTTAGTTTTTTTAGTAATACTTTTTTCTAAAGTCTTTAGATCATGCGGATCATAAAATGTTGTTTTAATATTAAATTCTTTTAAGAAATCTTGTGAAAGTAAACGTGTTGGACTGTAAACTGGATCAGCTACAATAATTTCATCTCCTGGTCTTGTAACACTAAAAATTGCAAGAAATACCGCTCCAAAACCTGTGGGTGTTAAAAAAGTAAAATAACTTTCCTCTAATTTGGATAAGATTTGCTGCAATATATGAGTCGTCGAAGTTCCTTGTCTTCCATAATCAAAATGTCCACCTGTAGGGTTTTTTTTTGCTTTATTTTGAGTTTTTCTAATATCTTGCATCGATTTAAAAATTATTGTTGATGCACGAACAATTGGTGGATTTACTGACTGATTATGAAAGTCTTTTGCCGTATGTTTTAGAAACGTCTTGAAAGAATTGCTCATAATAAAATTTGATATGTTAATAAGACAATGCTATATCCCGTAAAAAACGTCAATAAAATTAATAAATAGGATTAAATGAGTTACCCAAAGAAACATAGAGGCCGAAGAAAACAAGGCTCTAAAAAGAGAAGAGCTAAGAGAAAAAATAAGAAGAAATAATTCCTCTATTCTTTAATCCAACCACCCCCAAGTACCTTATGACCAAATTGGTCTTTACTATAGAATACGCATGCCTGCCCTGGTGAGATACCATCCTCAGGTCTAAGTAAATTTACATGGGCAGTATTATCATTTTTTAAATCAACTTTTGCTTCAAGAAGATTTCCGGTTGATCTTACTTTTACAAGTATATTTTGATCTAAATCTTTTTTATCAGTTAATAAATTAAGATCTTTAAGAGATATGTCTTTTTTTCCAAGGTTTTCCTTTGGCCCTACTATAATTTCGTTATTTTCAGAGTTTATCTTTAAAACATAAAGGGGTTCTTTATCTGAGACTTTTATTCCTTTTCTTTGTCCAATTGTAAAATTAATAATACCATCGTGAACACCAATTACTTTTCCCTCTAAATTTTTAATATTTCCTTTTTGAAAAGAATCTGGTCTAAATTTTCTAATCACTGAGGCATAATCTCCATTTGGTACAAAGCAGATATCTTGACTGTCGGGTTTATCAGCAACATTTAAATCTAGTTCTTTAGCAATCTCTCTTGTTTTATCTTTTAACATTCCACCTAATGGAAATCTTAAATAGTCTAATTGTTCACGTGTTGTGTTAAATAAGAAATAACTTTGATCTCTGTTTTCATCAATTGCTCTATACATATTGTTAGTATTATTTGCTGTAATATTTTTTACATAATGACCAGTTACTAATGCATCAGCATTTAGATCTTTTGAAACTTCAAATAAATCTTTAAATTTTACTGTTTGATTACATTGAACACAAGGTATTGGAGTTTCACCATTTAAATAACTATCAACAAAATTATCTATAACACCTTGCTTGAACTTATCTTGGTAATATAAAATTTTATGTTCAATTCCTAATTTATGAGCAACACGTTTAGCGTCCATTATATCTTGTCCGGAACAACACTGTTTTGATTTAGCAACTTCTTTTCCATCGTCATAAAGTTTCAAAGTTATACCTATAACTTTATATCCTTCATTTTTCATAATTCCGGCTACAGTTGAAGAATCTACTCCACCAGACATAGCAACGACTACTGTCGTATCCTCAGGCTTTTTATCAATTCCAATCGAGTTTAATTCTTTATTCATAAGGTGGTATTTATACTTATTTACAATATAAGTTAAATTAAATGATTTTAGATTATGAGCCAGGTGACAAAGTCACTAATCCGAACAATAAAGACTGGGGTATTGGTCAAGTTCAATCTATCATAAATGATAAGGTAACAGTCAATTTTGAGAATGTGGGAAAAAAAGTAATCAATGCTAAAAATATAGAATTAATACGAATTAAATAAATTTAAAATGGACATAAAAATAATAGTAGAAAAATTAATAGATCCTTTTTTAAAAGCTGGAGATTTATCGATGTCTCTTAGAGAAAAAGGATTAAAAAAAGAAATAAAATCTGACAATACTCCAGTAAGTAATGGAGATCTTGAAGTTAATAAATTTATTACAAAAAAAATATCTGAAATCACACCAGATATTCCAATTATATCTGAGGAAACATCTGACAATAAAGATAATGCTCAACTAAAAGATTTTTGGTTAGTTGATCCTATCGATGGAACATATGATTATATAAATAATCTTGAAGAATTTACAATTAATGCTGGTTTGATTATGAATAATAAGCCTGTAGCAGGATTAATTTATGCACCTGCAAAAAAGAGAATGTTCTACTCTTACGGACCAGGAAATGCTTTTGAACTAACTAATGGACAAACTATTAATCTAAGTAATAAAATTAATAAAAATAACAATCCTATTAAATTTATTTCTTATTCAAACAAAATTAAACCTGAAATTCAAAAAATCTATCAAGATATTGGTGTCGGCGAAAATGTTAAAATGAAAAGTTCACTAAAATTTTGTGTGGTTGCAGCTGGTGAATATGATGGTTACGTTGCAGAACCTAGAGCTTATGAATGGGACATAGCAGCAGGCCATGCAATATTAATACATTCAGGAGGAACAGTTACTGATTTTGATGGAAATGAAATATTGTATGGAAAGAAAGATCTTAAAAATCCAAGCATAATTTTAAAAAGTAAAAATATACTATAATGGACGAGCAGTTAAGAATAATACTTATCATAATAGTGTCTGTTTCGATTTTTGGGTTATTAGTTTTTGTGTTTGTTAAAAACTATGTAAGACAAAAAATTAATAACTTGGTTGAAGAGGAAAAAGATAAAAAGTCTAAAGTAGATTAATTATTTTTAAATATTCATCTTTTTCTATATCCATTACTTTTCTAGAGGTCTCAAAATCAAATCCATTTCTTGCCAATAGAGATATATCTTTTTTATAAAACAATGTTCTATTATCCTCTGCTCTTGCTGGCCCTATTCTTTTTTTTTTACAAATTTTTATAGCTGAAAAAAAATCTTGATCAGAGTTATCTTCTCTAATTTTGTCAACTGTGTCTTTAATAAATTCATCATGAATTCCTTTTCCTATTAAGTAGTTTCTAATTTTGTTAATAGAGTTTCCTCTTTGAATCATACTTTTTGCTTTGCTTTCAGAATAAAATTGATCGTTGATAAATTTACTCTTTTCCAGATCTGACAGGACAATATCGATCAATTTATTAACATCTTTTTTTCTTACATCAGAAGAAGAAAGTTTCATATATTTCTTCAGTAAATAAGTTTTTAACTGCTGTTTTGAGGGAGCATATTTTTCAACATAAGCAAATGCAAAATTTCTCATCTCTTCTACAGTTACTTGAAGTGTTTTTTTTCTATTTCTTATAGGAATCATGGTTAGATTTTATATAATATATTTAAATGATCGAACAAATTTATACTTATTTTACTATTGAGATGCTTTATATGTGGATCAACATAGGAATATTACCATTTTGGTTTATGCTAATTTTTTTTCCTCAGTCACATTTGGGTAGAATTTTTGTAGCTTCAATATTTCCAATATTTATCTTAAGCGGTGTTTATATTTTTGTTTTATATAAATCTTATTTAATTGGTTATGATTTTATTGGTAATTTCACATTATATTTAGGCTTAGATGAACTTTCTAGATTGTTTGAAGATCATTTATATTTAATGCTTTTTTGGACACACTTTATAGCTATCAATTTATTTGTAGGTGGATGGATTGTTAAAGACTCTCAAAAGTTTTACATAAATAAAATCTTAGTAGCGATTCCATTGATAATTACTTATTTAATTGGGCCTATCGGTTTATTCTTTTATTGGATTATTAGAATTTTCTTCGCAAAAAGAATTAACTTATATGAGTAACTATATTGATTTTTATTTTGATATAATTAGCCCTTATTCATACATAGCTCATAAAAAAATACAAAAAATCAATAAAAATCAAAAAGTTATTTTTAATTACAAACCTATTTTATTGGGTGGTCTTCATAATCTAGCAGGAATAAATGCTCCTGCATTTAATAAATATAAAATAAAAAATATGCAGAGTGATTGTGAATTAGTTTCAAAAAAAAATGATATTTCTTTCAAGTGGAATTTAAAATTTCCAATAAATTCACTTTCAATAATGCGAGGATATATATCAGTTAAAGATAATCAAAAAGATGAATACTTAGATAAATTTTTTAATGCTTACTGGAGAGATAATGTAGATTTATCTTCAGAAAAAGAATTTTCAAAATTATTAAAAATCTTAGAAATAGATAATGAATTCTTTTTTGACAAAATAAAACAACAATCAACTAAAGATGAATTAAAAGAATTAACAAATAATGCTTTTGATAAAGAAGTTTTTGGTGCTCCAACTTTTATTGTAAATAATAAAATTTTCTGGGGACAAGATCGTCTTGAGTATGCTCTTGAAGAATTAAGTGATGGTTAAACTATTTTAAATTTGCTTTGGCTAATTGCGCCAAAACCACCCTCTATATGTGAAATTTTTTCATATCCCATATTTTTTAAAGCTTTAACTGCTAAAGCAGATCTTACACCTCCAGCACAAAATAAAACTGTTTCTTTGTTTTGATCTAAAACACCCTGTTGAAACATGGCGCTGTTAGGATCTAAATAAATTTCTAATTTTCCTCTTGGTATATGAACTGAATTTTCTACTTTACCAGTACTTTCTAATTCATTGCCTTCTCTAATATCAATTAAATTACAGTTATTTTCTTCAACCATTTTTAAAGCTTCATCTGCATTAATAGTTTTTATTTCTTGCATCGCTTCAGAAAACAAAGTTTGAATTGATTTTATAGTCATTATTCTATTTCAAAATATATCAAAAACATTATATTGCTAGTTAATTATGCTAAAAACTAATACTAAAGCTCCAGATTTTAAACTTCCTTCAACTTCAAAAGATAAATATTCGCTTAAAGACTCAATTGGTAAATATGTCGTTATTTATTTTTATCCAAAAGATGACACCCCAGGATGCACCATCGAAACCAATGATTTTAATAAATTACTTTCTAAATTTAAAAAATTAGAGTGTGAAGTCTATGGAATTTCTAAAGATAATTTAAAAAGTCACGATAAATTTAGAGATAAATATAAGATAAAATTTGATTTATTAGCTGATGAAGAATTAACAGTACTTAAAAAATATAAAGTTTGGGGTAAAAAAAAGTTCA
>Ga0209600_1001506_pt1 | contig 15185 bp, 21 predicted proteins | sample COGITO_mtgs_1104_FD_185518 | JGI IMG/M metagenome (GOLD analysis project Ga0209600, IMG submission 185518) | Pelagic marine microbial communities from North Sea - COGITO_mtgs_110421 (SPAdes) (version 2) | ecosystem: Environmental > Aquatic > Marine > Epipelagic ... | reverse complement strand
AATAAAATGGAATTAAACTATTCAAGATTAAACGGAGAATACCTATCATGGTCCATTGAACATGGTGATGGTAGAAATGAACAAGATTTGAGATTTGGACAATATCTATACTCTAAGTATGACAACATGAAAGACTTCACTGATGTGTTCTATAAAGAATCATGCGAAGAAGTATATTCTATATTACTAACAGACTTACATAAATTAGAAGCATAATGGGATTATTACAAAAAATAGCATGGAGAACTCGCAGATGGAATATTAAGTTCAATCTATTAGATATCTTTTTACATGACGGTGATGGTTGCTGGGGATTTACATTCTTTGAAATAGTAAAAGATTTTAGGCCATATTCATTATTGTCTATAGAGTTTAGACTACCTAATGGCGGAAACGTAAAAGAGTTTACCATTGACAATTGGGACTTCTTATTCTTGGCAACGCCTATGTATCGTTGGTCATCAAGTTTACAAGAAAATATTTTATGGGGAACAAAACCATCTACATTACAAAAAATTGGACTTGCTATAACTAATAGACTTTTTAAATAAACAAAACCAAAAACCTCTATATAAATTACATGAAATTAATACTCGTAGGTAAAGCAGCCGCAGGCAAAGACTTTTTGAAAAATAGATTAAAGTCTAAGAATTTTAAAATTGGTGTAAGTCATACTACTCGAGCACCGAGAAGAAATGAAAAAGATGGTATTGACTATCACTTTATAGATAGATCTGAATTCGAAGAAATGATCGATCAGAATAAATTTATTGAATATATGGAATTCAATGGTTGGTTTTATGGTCAAACAGAAGAAGATTTTGATACCGCAGATGTAATGATCATGAGTAAAGATGGATTAGACATGTTACCTAAACAATACAGAGATCAATGTGTTGTTATCTATTTAGATGTAGATCGCATGACTAGAATAGAAAGACTTAATAGAAGAAATGATGTAAACGACAGTATCATGAGAAGAATGAATACTGATGATGAACAGTTCACAGGATTTTCTGACTACGATATTAAGATAAAAAACGCAGATTTTTAACCAAGATAAATAATAAGTAAATTAAACAAAAATTAAATATGAACACAAAACTAAAGGCACGTCAATCAGAATTGGCAATTGAAATCGATGCAATGCAAACAGAAGCAGCAGAAAAAAGATTTGAAATTACATTTGACAATGTTAAATCTATTAAAACTGTACAAGATCACCTTAATAAAGGTTATACTTGGAAAACTCAAAATGCAGCAGTTGTAGTTTCTTTATATGATCAATTTAAGACACAGGGTAAATCTTTGACAGCTGAATCAGAGCCTGTTATTTCTCTAAGAGGTCATGAATTAAATGCACTTTATCAAGCGCTTCTTAACGTAGAAGGAACAGGTATTGAAAATGCACGTAGATTTATCACTATGTTAACTCAAATCGGTGAAGCCGTGGGTGTTGCAATGCAAGAATTGAGTGAATTAAATTCAACTCTTAATGATTTGCATACTGAATTAGCAGAGGTAGATGCTCAATTAGAAGCACTAGAAGGTGTTGAAGTAGTATCTCCTGAGCTAGAAACAGAAACAAATGAATCTACAAAATAAGATTCAATTATTTTTATAAAACAATAAAACAGTGGAAAATATCTACTGTTTTATTGTTATTTTTTTAAGTAACAAAAACCGGATTAATTTACCATGAAAATATTCGTAACATCTAATCTACAACTAGGTAGACCAGGAGCTTTAAGTAAATATAAAAGACCACATGAAAATGTAGATCAGATGACAAATGATCTAATTAATAAATGGAATGAAACGGTCACCAATGATGACTTAGTGTATCATTTAGGTAACTTTGCACATGACCCTAAAACTGCACAGGATTCTATTACAAGATTAAATGGTACAATTAAATTCATACAAGGAGACTTTGACTCTGCTATCACTTTACTAAATGAGAAAGGCATGCTACCAGAAAGATGTTCTATTGTCAGGTGTGTCGAAGAACTTAAAGATCTCAATGCAGTGATATCGTATTGGCCACTGGGAGCTTGGCCTAATAAGCCTAAAAAGACATGGTCTATTATAGGATATCCAAATAACAAATTTAAATCAGATCCAAAAAAGAGGATTATTAATACTTCTACTGATTTATGGGCTAATAAGCCACAAGAGTTAGAAAAACTCATAGGTATTTTCTCTGATTTCTAATTATTTTCACTTTTTTAAAAAAAACTTTGCCAATAATTTTTTTATGTCAAAGTTTTTTGGTATATTAGTAGAGTAATTAAAAACAGAAAGTCAATGCAAGTAAAAATCAACAAACAACAAGAATTAGTTTTAAAATCAGCCTTAGAAGATTACATTAAAAATCTAACAGGCGCTGGCGTTAAATATAATAGCGCTGTAGAAATTTTAAATCAAATAAATTCAAGCGGCTTTGTAGAAGCTAAATCTAGAATTCCTAAAGTATTATTAAAAAAACAATATATGTTTACCTTCGAAGAAGGTGGATGGAATACTGTTTGGGCTAAAACTTTGCCAGGGGCAAAAAGACAAGCTATTAAAGAGTATAAAGATTCTGAAAACTTAACAGTTAAATTAGACTCTGTGCACTTAGCAACTAAAAGGGGATTAGAATCAGCAATGAGTTTATTTTACTAATTGTTCGTAACTTTTGAAAATAAAGGTTAAAACACTTTCCCCTTTCAATAAAAAGTGTTATATTAGCATTATAATTAAAACTTAAAAAGAATCATATGCCAAAACAACTTAGTTACCGCGAATTATCAGAAAATTTTGTTAAGAGTAAATCAGAAAAAGATTACAACGCACTCTATAAGCGTGTAAAACCAGGACTTAAAAACTATATTGCCAATGTAGTTAAAGACTCAGAAGCCACGGATGACATCTTAACTAATACTCTGACTAAGATGTGGACTAAGATTGATCAATACGATCCATCTTATCAAATTACGACATGGCTTTATAGAATCGCCTTTAATGAGTGTTTAGGTTGGATTCGTCAAAGAAATAGTAAATATAGCATAGATGCTATGAAAGAATACGGTATTGAAATCTCAGATCAATACGCACATACATCGGCTAAAGATCTTTTAGTTGAACGCGAGTTCAAATCAGAAGCAGATTGGTATGAAGAAGATGATAATCTACAGGCTAGATATGAACTTGCACTTTCTAATATCAATAATCTAAAGCCAATGTATCGTGAGATTATCGAAGATCGTTTACTAAATAACATGAAGTATGAAGATATTGCAAAAAAACATAATCTGCCTCTTCAGACCATTAAAAACCGTATTCGTAGAGGTAAATCTATTATAGCTGAAAATATGGAATATTAATTCCCAAATTTTGAAACTTGGATATAATATCTAGTATAATAATAGTAAATTAACAAAACAACTAGCGATTTGATAAAGAGATTAAAATGGAAATTAGTTAGTATAACAATTCCAATTTGGCTCAGAAGTTTGAGAAAAACTAGAATGTGGAGAGTTCTTTGATTTATTAGTAATTATAATGCCTCGGTGGTGGAATTGGTAGACACGCCGGACTTAAAATCCTGTGGACAGTAATGTCCGTGCCGGTTCGATCCCGGCCCGAGGTACTAAATGAAAAAGATAAAGTGTATTATATTGCACTATAGAATGGACTCGTAGCTCAGCTGGATAGAGCATCTGCCTTCTAAGCAGACGGTCACAGGTTCGAATCCTGTCGGGTTCACAAATTTATATATGTAGATATATAAATACCAAGCGAGGTTTAAGACACCTCGGGACTTGTAGGTAGTCCTTAAACCCTACAGGCAACAACCTCGCGATGCCTATACCAGAACGAGTGAGGTCCGAGAATCTAAAGGTAGTAACGCCCCTACTCGGTAGTTTGACTTTTGGTTTTATGTGGTAAGACACTAATGAGTTTGTTTGAAAGGAAACTAAACCGTTAAAATCTAGTCTAACAAGTCTTAGTTAGGCGCAATTTGCCTCTTTAGCTCAGTTGGTAGAGCAGCTGATTTGTAATCAGCAGGTCGTCAGTTCAAGTCTGGCAAGAGGCTCAAAGGAAGATTGGCAGAGTGGTCGAATGCACTGGTCTTGAAAACCAGCGTACCGCAAGGTACCGTAGGTTCGAATCCTACATCTTCCGCAAAGTAGGCTCGAAAGAATACATACTCCTTCATGGTGTTAAGGATTGGGGCGTCCCCGGTCACCTACTCTTTGATCTGGTAGTTCAGTTTGGTTAGAATACAAGCCTGTCACGCTTGGGGTCGCGAGTTCGAGTCTCGTCCAGATCGCAAAATTATATTAAAAAATAGGCTATCTGTGGATATATAAAATAAACATGTGTCCTTAAATGTCATTTACAGAATTTAAAAACAAATTTGGTAACGTTATTTTTACTGTTACCGCAATCGGTGCATTATTTACATTAATTGGTTATATTAGCCCAATTGTTGATTATGCTTCTGACCTTAATAAATTAGTTAATGAATACGAGCAAATTCATAAATCTATGCAGAGAATAGAAACTCACATAGATCAATATGAAAGTGATCGAACTAATAAGAAGAAAACTTTCTCTATTGGACTTAGATCTGATACTGAAAATGGACAAATGATTTATGTAGATGAGAACAACGGAATTTATAGAGCATTCTTAGATCCTAGAACCAAAGAATATTTTTACTATGATTCAGAAGGTCATCCTATTTATTGTTATTCTCAAAAGCCAGTTAGAAGTCAGGAGGATCACATAGAAATTAAGCCTATAATTATGCCAACGGCAGTAATTGTTCAGGCTGATACTATTCAATAAATTTATTGTTTGAAACATTATTATACCGTGCTGTATAATAATTGATTACAGATTACGAGAGTATGTCGTTGCAAAGATATACTCTCATTATTTTGAGAGAGACAGTGAAGCTGTAGTTAATGATGGTGTTAAAAAGATGAAAAAGGGTTTATAGTAATCTGAGCGTAAACAAATCATTAACCAGAAACCCCGAAAGACCCGAAATCTCTCTTATTTGCTCGGTTCGTCTATCGGTTAGGACTTCAGGTTTTCATCCTGGCAAGAGGGGTTCGATTCCCCTACCGAGTACATTTAGTCATTTAGCTCAGTTGGTTAGAGCGCCTCGCTGATACCGAGGAGGTCACTGGTTCGAGTCCAGTATTGACTACTATTAAAAATTACATTATGAATAAAGAAATAGTAGATAAAGTTTTATGGAATTTAGATTATGTTCATAATTCTGTAAAAATATATGGAAAAGACGATACATTTGATATTCCATTTTATATTAATAAACTTGAGATGGTTATAGAATTAATGGAATCTCAACAAGATAGTAAAAAAGCATGAAAAAAGCTATCATAGTCTCGGGTTATTTCAACCCTATTCACAGAGGACATATAGAGTATTTTAATAACGCTAAAGCCAAAGGCGATGTACTTATAGTTATTGTAAATAACGATCTCCAGCGTCATCTAAAAGGCTCTAAAGAGTTTCAAAAAGAGAAAGAACGATTATTCATTGTACAAAATATTAAAGCGGTAGATCATGTAATTCTTTCAGTAGATAATGATAGAACTGTAGTTTCAACAATTAGATTAATTCATGAAAGATATGGTGACATGTATCAACTTGCATTTGCAAATGGCGGTGACCAAAATAATGATAGCATTCCAGAAGTTGGTGTATGTGAAAGGCTTGGAATTGAATTAATAGATGGATTAGGGGATAAAATTCAATCTTCTAGCTGGTTGCTTTCAAAGTAATATTCAATCCAAAAAAGTAGAATAGATATAATAATTATTAGACAATGAAGACATACATCATATACATGAGCGGAGATGATTTTTCAGTAAAGATGACTGAAGAAACAATTGAACCACTAGAACACTTTAATATTGAATACGAGTTATTTGATGGTGTCGTAGGTAAGAAAGGATTAGATGTTTTAAAATCTTTTGATGTTTATCCTTCATCTGTAGTACCTGAGGCCGAATGGACTGACGGTACAATCGGCTGTTTAGCAAGTCACTATCTTTTGTGGCAAAAATGTGCTAATCAAGAAGAACCCTTCATGATCTTAGAACAAGATGGTTTATTGGTCAGAGACCCTAGAGGTATTTTACCCCTAATAGATAGTGTATGTCATTTAGATGCTTTTTTACCATTTGAAAACCAAGAAAAGGGATATGATCACTTTAAATGGTATAATGAAAGAATTGAAGAATACGAAGAGGGTGTAAAAAAATATCCGGCTAATAATTTTTATTCCGACAATAATTTAACAGGTAGTGTTTTTAGAGGAGCATATGGATATATTATGACACCTAAGGGTGCTAAACAAATATTAAACTTTATTAAAAGATTTGGTGCATTTCCAGCAGATAGATGTCTGTGCGAGCGTGCTGCAAATATTCAAAGAGCTAACAGTACATATGTTAGATTAAATCCATTCTTCCATTCATTAAACGTTCAAAGAGAATTTACTTCAAGAAAGGCTTGATATTTTTAGATATATAATACAGTGCGTTTAGCGTACTATTAAAAATATAAAATATATCATGAAGAAAATAATATCGTGGTTAGTGGGTTTACTTAAAGATGAGAAGGGTACTCCTTCATCAAAAAGATTTATTGGTATTATTGCGGGGTTATCATTATGTATAACTTTATTTGCAAATCAATTCACAGAAGAGCATATTGCACCTTCTCCTGTGCTAATTAATGCCGTGGCAGCATTGGCATTTGGTGCACTTGGCCTTGCTTCAGTAGATAAAATCTGGGGTAATAAGGGTGAAAAATAAGTTTTAGTTAGTGAATAAAAACTTTAAAATAGCAGATGTGGTTTCTGATGAATACCGCAAATTGCTGGAGAAGGCAACTCTAGAAATGCCATGGGGTGGAGCAGTAATTGGCTCTGTACCTAGAATTTATAATTATGCAATAGATCATAATTGTAAATCTATATTAGATTACGGTTCAGGTAAATCTGATTTTCTAAAAACATTAAACGAGAAAATACCTGATCATAATTTAATAATTAATCAATATGAACCCGGTAGACCTGAATTGGCACATGATCCAGAAGTAAGTGACATGACGGTTTGTGTTGATGTATTGGAACATATAGAACCTGAAAAACTAGATGCAGTACTGGAACATATATATGAAAAAACTAATAAAACATTTTATTTTAAAGTTTGTTTAGTAGCTTCACATACTACATTTAAAGATGGTAGAAATTTACATTTAATTATAGAAAACAAAGAATTTTGGTTAGAGAAGCTTTCTAAATACTGGGATGTTTCCGATGTTATTTCTACAGAGTTTCATGTCTGGGGTCTAGCTATAAAAAAATAAAATAAAAATGAGTTGTTATACAAGAGAACAAATAGAAGCCACAATACTTAATAAAGGTTATAAGTGGTTTGATTCTAAAAATTATGATGTAAATATCGTAGGAGTTAGAAATTCAAAAACATACGGTCAAGTTACTAATAAGTTTGATGATTGTATTACACTGTCTTATAGAGATGAATCTGGTGATTGGCATTTTCATTGCTTTAAAGCTACTACGGATCCAGGTTCTCATTGGACAGAAACACAATTATTAAATAAAAATGGTGTTGCTATTTTAAAAGAAGGGCAATATAGAGGATCTCATAAGATTGGATTACACCAAGGTAAATATGAAGCACTAAGACAAGCTAAAGCGTTAAAAGTTTATCGTGATGGTAATAAAGATGATATGTATGATATGTTGGAAGAAAATGTACACGAAGGTATTTATGGTATTAATATTCATAGAGCTACTTCAAGAGTTGGTGGAGAATCTGTTCAGGTTGATAAATGGTCAGCCGGTTGTCAAGTAATGGCTAATAATAGTGAATTTAAAACTTTCATGGAAATTATTAATAAAGCAGCTAAAATATGGGGTAACTCATTTACATACACCTTAATAAACTCAGACGACATAGTCTAATATATAAGATATGAAGCATATTAGAGAATTTAATCAATTTATCAATGAAGGTAAAGCAAAACCAGGACCAGATCCGTATATGCGAGGCTTAAGTGATAAAGAGAAAGAGGATAAAGAAGAGAAAATGAAAAAACAAGCTGAAATGGACGATGATGATCCAGCGGCTTATAAGGAATTACCGGGCGATAAAGAAGCTAGAGAAAAGGGCGAGGTTAAAACTTCAAAGCATGTAAAATCATATCATGAACTATATGGCGATGATGAAACCGATGAAGCTCTTTCAGATCATGAAAAGGAAGATGATGTAGATTATGAAAAACTCTATAAAAAATATCCTTATAAAAATAAAGGCTCACGTAGAAAAAACGAATCACTAATATCTGAAGAAAAAACAGAAGGAGATCGCGGACCTATTGATGATGAAAAGGTAGAAAAGGCATTAAAGAAAAAGTCTGAAGAAACGGGAGTTCCTCTCGAATTTTTAAGAATAGTAATGAGAAGAGGCATGGCAGCATGGAGAACTGGCCATAGACCGGGAGCTGGTATACACCAATGGGGTTATGCACGAGTTAATTCATTTTTAACTAAAGCCGAAGGTACATGGGGTGATGCAGACTCAGATGTTGCAAAAGAAGTCAGAGATGGTGGCTACGATAAAGATTTAAAAAAGGCCTAAGGGTCTCAATATAAAAAAAAGAAGGAATTATGGAAGAAGGAATTATTGTATTGGCAGTATTAGTAGTTGGATTTATAGCTTACAAATGGGGTTATATGAGAGCTAACAGTAAAAAAACTGTAAACACAAGTAAAGGTAAAGTAATCGTAGTTGATAACACTAAACCTGATACTTCGAAAGAAGACGCAATTAAAGATAAGTTTGGCGATTTAAAATAAATTGTTCGTAACTTTTTGGAAAATAGTTAAGCCCACATTTTTTTATGTGGGCTTTTTTTGTTATATTAGTAGAGTAATTAAAAGTTAATCATTAAAACAAACAACATGAAAAAAGTAATTTACATTTACGAAAACGAAGTTCAAGGTCAATTTAAGATCGGTAAAGCCGATCAACGTGAAGGCCAATCTGACAACATCTCTGCACTTGAAATCGCAGCCGTTCGTATCGCTGAACAGCTTACAGCCTCTAGTAGAGGTAAGTTAATTATCCATGCAGCTTTAGATGTTTCTCATTATGAAGGTGATACTACAATACTAGAATCTCAAATTCATAAACATTTAGAGATGATGACTGAAAAAGGTATCTCAAGAATTCAGCGTGAAATGTTTCATGATGATGAGCTTATTAAAAGCGGTTTAACTGAGTGGTTTAATATTCCAATGGATGCATCTGAAGTAGTCGAGTTAGTAGATTCTATCATTCGCGACATTACTAACAAGAGCGGTAAAGCAACTTATAAAGCTCGCGCTTACCAAGCTTACATTAAAGCGCTTGTACTTGATCAAGTTGAAGAATTAATTAAAAATAAAAAACAAAGGGTAATCGCAGCTGAACTAGCACCTCGATTTGGTAAAACGCTATGGAGCTTAGATCTTTTTAAAGCTCTTTGTGAAGAGTTTGGATATCAATATCTAATCTTACCTGCTTATGTTCTTACAGCTCACTCTTCATTCTTAACTGACTTTAATGGCTTTAGTGATTTTAACGAAATGGTTTTCGTTGATGATAAAGATCCTAATTTCAAGCAGAAGATTCAAGATAATGTAGATAAGCAAATGATTATCACAACTTCACTACACACATCTGATAAGTCTAAATATGATGTTATCAAGTCTTTGGATTCTTCTAAGAAAGTAGCTATCGTAGATGAAGCCGATTTTGGAGCTCATACAACAACAAGTAAAGAAGTTATTAACCACCTTGAGTGCGATCTTAAGCTTCTTATTACAGGTAGTGCCATCGAACGTGCTATTTCAGGCTACGAAGTTAATGAAGTAATTCAGTGGAGTTATACTGATATGCTTCTACTACAAGATGGCACTCACCCGATTTTAGATAACTTTAAAAAAGTTGCTTAATTATTTTTTTATGTCATCGGAATTTGTTATATTAGTATAGTAATTAAAAAACAAACAAACAATGTCAAAACGACTCAAAAACTTTTTCAATTCTTATAGCCGCGAAGAGGCTGTAAAGACAGTATCAACTTTGGTTAAACCACAGATGTATAAGATGGTAATGCCGAACGGAGAATTCTTACAAGAGAAGATGCCAGAAGGCCTACGTACTAAGTGGTCTAAACTTCTTGCAGATGTAGATCAAAACGCCTTTATTCTTGAACATGTTATCGACGCTGTCTTTAATCAAGGCGATATCAATGACTATCCTGAACTGTATGATTTGGGTATTTCACAACTTACTCCTGCTAAAGTATCGATGATCTTCGGTGGATTCCCAACTAAAAAGGAACACAATAAGTTTGTAAAGCTCGTTCAATCGAAGCTTAATGACTTTATCGTTGTTGGTGTTAATGGTGATGTTACCACTAATCGTAAAGCTGAAGAAGCAGTTAAGAAGGCTATCGGTGAAGCTAAGCGTAATGGTAAAAGAGTTGTTATTATTTCTAAAGATATGGCTTCTCGTTCTTTCTCTGTTTCTGAAATCGATACAGTTTTCTTGATGTATGATAATGGACTTCTTGCTCAAACTATTCAAAAGGTATCACGTGCATTTACACCCGGTAAAACTTACACAGATGAGCAAAAAAGAACAGGTACTATAATCAGTCTTTCATTTGATGATAACCGTTCTGAACTTGATCCTGTAGATCAATACGTAGTTGCAGAAGCTTCTAGAACCGGTAAGGAACATGAGTCTCTTCAAGAAAGTATTAAGCGAGTTTCTCGTTCTTTTAATATCTTTTCTCAGAAAGATGGTCAACCTGCCGAGATCAACCCTGATGAATATGCTGAACAACTTATCTCAAGTACTTCTTTAACTAAGATTGCAGGAGCTGGTACTAAATTCCATATGTTGAATATTCAAGCTTGTTTAGATGGAAATGTCTTACTAAGTTCTCGTAAGAATACTACTGAAAAACATAAGGCTTCTGTAAATATTGGCGGTGTTAAAACTTATGTAAAGACTGATTCAGAATCTACGCAAGGTGAAAGAGATCAAGATTCTAAAGAAGCTAAAGAGCTTATGCAAACCGTAGCTTACTTCGCTCAGAATATTGGAGAGCTTTCAGCTTATAATGACTTTAGTTGTGAAACCGCTCTTTGTACTATTGATTCTATTATTGAAGCTGGTGAGCCACTAGTTTCTGAAGTTGAATCTTTCTTTGGGCTTGATATTAATTTCATGAAGTCTCTGTTAGAAAATGGTATTATCTCTAGAAAGATCTCTAACACTATTATCAATGGTCGTAATCGTAATGTACAGGTTTTAGAGCCAATGTGGTAATATCAAAAAAGTTGTAAAATAATTAGCCTGAGATTTTTTTATCTCAGGTTTTTTTGGTATATTAGTAGAGTAATTAAAAGCAAACAACAAATGAACTACAACACTATTATTTCAGAACGCCAAGACCGTGGAGAAGTTATTACTCCTAAATCTTTAGTTGAAGAAATGATTGACAAACTTCCTAAAGAGGTTTTCGAATCAGAAACTACAACATTCTTAGATCCATGTTTCGGTACTGGATCATTTTTAATGGCTATCGGCATTCGTCTTAAAAAGTACGGACACTCTACTGAAAATATTAATAGTCGACTATTTGGGTTTGAAGTAGATAGCCGAATGTTTAATGAAACAAAGCGTAAGTTTAGAAGTATAAGTATTATTAAACAAGACTTCTTAAATGCAGATATTAATATGAAATTTGACGTAATCATAGGTAATCCTCCATTCCAAGGTTCTCAGATGGGTGGCGGAAAAGGTTCTGGTAATGCTATTTGGCAAAAATTTGTAGAAAAAGCATATGAAAACCTTAAAGATAACGGCTACATGTCTTTAATACATCCTACTGATTGGAGAACTAGTCTAAATAAAAAAAAGATAGCCAAAGCTTCTAACATTTTATTTGAAAATCAAATAGATTACTTAGAGCTTTCAGCAGAGCCTTTTAAAGGACAGGCTGTTGCGATTGTAGATTGGTATGTTTTAAGAAAACAGCCTAAAGCATTAAAGACTTTAGTAAAGTCTAAGGATGGTTTATCTAAAATAAACATAGAATCAAATAAAATGTTGTTTTCGTATAATTCTAAAATGTTTAATTCTATAACTAAATCTGTTTTTAATACAGAGCATAACGGGTTTATGAATAGAATGTCGTTTGGAGGATTAACTAAATTAGATCAAAATATGCCAACTGGAGAGTATACATTTGCACATGGTGGTAAATTCTTTTCTGAAGGAAAGATTAAAACTTTTAATTATCCACACGTTGATCAGTTTAAGAAAAAAGTAATCATGTCAGCTGTTGGAAAATTTAGACCAATGTATGATGAATCTACTGGAATCGGTGATCACGTGCACTATATCCTAGTAAACTCTAAGAAGCAAGCTGATTTTTTAATATCTATTATTAATAGTAGACTTGGAATGTTTTTACAAAAAACACATTGTACTTCGGATTGGAAAGGTGATTATGCATTTTCAAATGTATGGTATCCTTTCTCTAGAATTTTACTAGATGATGTTAATTTAAAATCAGATAAAGATGTGTATTCTTATTTTAATCTAACTGAAGAGCAAATTAAATATATTGAAAGTGAAGTTGAACCAGTTAAGTAATTATATAGAACATGCCCGCAATCGTGAGTACATGTCAGGTATTGATCGCGATAGACTCAGAGTTAAACAAACTGCTGAAGTATTCACACCAACGCCACTAGTTCAAGAAATGCTTGATAAACTTGAAGAACAAGATCCTACAATCTTTTCAGATCCAACCAAGACGTTCTTAGATAACTCATGTGGCGATGGTCAGTTTCTGTCTGAAGTTATCATACGTAAAATGGAACGAGGTTCTACATTCATTCAAGCTTTATCAACTACATATGGTGTTGAATTCATGGAAGACAATGCTAAGGAGTGTCGAGCAAGACTTGCAGGTCCTAATCCAACACAAGAGGTATTAGATATAGTTGAGAACAATATTGTACACCATGATGCTCTTACATATCACTATATGTTCGGTGAAGAAAAGAAACGAGCTTTATTCTAAGATATATAGATAAACTAAACATAATAAATCTATATGAAACACGTAAAACTATTCGAAGACTTTACATCAAGTGTAAATGAAGGTATGTCCGCAAAGGTTCCAAAAATGTATATGAAATATATGGCTGTAATCAAGAAAATAAGAGAGCTTGAAGATAAACAAAAAGAACTAGCTACTCCGTATTTTAAAGCGAAGGAAGAAGGCGATAAAGATGCCATGAAAGCTCAAATGGAGTTAATGAGAAAAAATCAAAAGGAATTAGACGCCCGCAGAAAGAATCTAGCAAGTATTGAGTCTAAATACATTGATAACATGGATAATTATTCTGAATAACCATTAAACACATTAAGCGTTGCTTGATAAATTTCAAATAACACCATTCTCTATACTTGATACCAGATCTAAGGACTGGAAACAGCGTAAAAGATGGTGGATTAACAAATATAATATTCAATCTGAATTAGGCCGAGAAGACACTAAGTCTAGCGTATCTTTATGGAACGACAATTCAGTATCTATTTTTGACGCCACTCTTTGTGAGGTTATCTATAATTGGTACCTCCCGGAAAGCGGTGGCTCTATTTTAGATCCTTTTGCAGGTGGAAGCGTTCGAGGTATTGTAGCTTCTGAATTAGGAAATGACTACACCGGTATCGATCTAAGCAAATCCCAGATAGAAGCTAATAAGTTACAGTCAACAAAACCTAAATGGATTCATGGAGACTCTGATAAAGAACTTGACAACCTAGAGGATCAATACGATTTAGTTTTTACATGTCCACCGTACCATGATCTTGAGATTTACACAGACCATGATGATGATTTGTCTAACATGGATTACAATCCTTTCATTGATAAGTATAAATCTATTATAAATAAGTCTGCTAAAAAGCTTAAGAACAATAGGTTTATGGTCATCGTTGTTTCTGAAATAAGAGAACGTTCTAAAACAAGCGATTACAAAATAGGAAAATATAAGGGATTTGTATCTGATACCATAAAGGCAGCTGAAGACTGTGGATTACATTTCTACAACGACATTATATTATACAATAATACGTTAAATGCTTCTAGAATATCTAAGACTTATTTTGAAAGAAATAGAAAAGTAGCGTCAGTCCATCAAAACGTTCTTGTGTTTGTTAAAGGTAATCCAGATATAGCGGTTGAAGAATTTAAAGAGTCTAATCCAGTATGCAATGTAAATGGAATAGATTATAAATCATTTAGGCATGCCGCGATATCGATCGACGCTGATATCTTAGTGGCCTCTGAAGTTGAGAGAAGATGTAATAGTAAGAAGTTCAAATTTAAGGATTGGAATATACTAGGTAATAATAAAAAACCTATAGTTAAGATAAGTATTGATGGTTTGTTATTTGAATCTATAACACACGCCGTTAAAGTAACTGGAATAGATGAATCAACATTAAAGTCTAGGGTTTATTCTAGAAAACCTGAATGGAATCACTGGTGTGAGATAGAACCTGTAAATCATATGACATATAACGAGGTTAAAGATACATGGTCTAAAGAACCTAGGTTAGAATTACATACCATACATTGCACCGGTAAAACATACATAGATAGTAAGCATGCTGCTGATGATTTAGGAATTACACCAACCAGGATAAACCAAAAGATTAAGTCTGACAAATACCCAGATTATTTTAAGATATATACATAAATAAAAATAAGAAATATTACAATGAAACATGTACAATTATTTGAGTCATTTATAAACGAAGCCAAGAAGGATCTAGTAGCTCTTCAAAGTATTGGTGCTTACATTGACCAGAAAACTGGAATGATCCACCCTATGAAAAGAAACGGTAAACCAGATTTAGATCCAGGCATGGAAGTATTCATTCATGATGCTGATCACTATGAAATTATGGATCAGATTGAAGGCGAAGACAAAGAGATCTATCAAGCAATGCTTAAGAAGTTTGAATCTAATGAATCGCATATTACAGAGA
>Ga0209600_1001498_pt1 | contig 15252 bp, 8 predicted proteins | sample COGITO_mtgs_1104_FD_185518 | JGI IMG/M metagenome (GOLD analysis project Ga0209600, IMG submission 185518) | Pelagic marine microbial communities from North Sea - COGITO_mtgs_110421 (SPAdes) (version 2) | ecosystem: Environmental > Aquatic > Marine > Epipelagic ... | reverse complement strand
CCACTCCACTCCACTCCACTCCTTTTCACTCCACTTCACTCCACTCCACTCCACTCCACTCCACTCCACTCTACTCCACTCACCTTCCCCTCCGCTCCAATCTCGTCACCATCAACGACCGACTCCCCCATTTCGCACCCGGGCGAGAAGTGGGCAAACAAAGCCGCCACCGTCTCCTCGTCGGACCCCCCACCGTGGTTCCCACCCTCTGTCATTCCGTGGTCCCCAAAGACAAAGGCGACCACGCATCTCTCACTTTCCGACTCCACAGTGTCCAAAATCTTGAGGAGTTCAGCATCCATACGATTGAGCTTAGCCACCATCTCGGGACCGTTGGGACCGTACGTATGGCCGACATGGTCGACGCCGAGGAAGTGAACAACCATCAACCGCGTGCTGTTGTCACTTAGCATCTGAGGAAGGTGCTCAATGCAACCGTCGTCGACAGTGTTCAGGTCGCGAGTATTGAACGAAGGATAAGGGTGAGGGTCGTCGAACTGGGTAGGAAAGAGGGAGAACCACGTATCGTCGCCCACGAACGTCATCTTATTCTCAATTTTATTCCCTTTTTTATTCCCTTTTCCTTCCCCTTTATTCCCATCTTGGTGCGCTTGTGTATTTGCATTTTGGATCTGGTAAATGATGTTGTCCTCCTCCAAAACTCCCGCGCTAAAACTCTTGGTGATTTCGCTGAAGGTGGGGAGCCCGCCCGTCGTCAGTCCCTTCAGTCGCTGGGTCGTCACTGTAGGAGGATCCGCGACGAACTTGGACAGCATCGTCCGAGGGGACGCGAACGGAGGGAACCTGCTCATCACCAAAGGCAGCCGAGTATTGGCAAAGTCGAACCGGAGAGCGTCCACGACGATCAGCATCACCTCGTCCGCGGCGCCGAGGGACGGGGATAAGCACGAAGAGGGTTCAACCAGAGACGATCCCTCCAGGAGTGAAATTGACGAATTAGAAAGGTGCAGATCGTCACGGAGAAGTGAATACACATCCTGGCAGGAAGAGTGGTGCGGAAGCTCGTGTCGGTGCAAAAAGAAGCCCTTCGTGAATATTAACACGCCCAGGAAAGCAGCCAACAGAGATAAGAGCGGGACGTGGACCATGCTTGATGTCGATTGTTCTGTGTTGTGTGTGTTATGATGGTACTTTTGTGGTTTTGTCGAGAAGCATTGGCAAAATGTAGAGGTCTGAGCGATAAAAATGAGAACCGAACTCCGCTCCCCCGATTCAATTCAATTTTGGGCGACGTAGAAACTAAAAAGAAGATTAGCAGAATCCCATGTGCTGTTCAATCAGGCGTCCATTTCTTCTTCGCCAAAAAACAAGAACATAAAACACAAACTCTCACCCACTGAGAAATATCTTATAAAGTCCGCGCAAGACAACCTCGTACCACAAAACTCCCCAGCACATTTATATTTGAACCCCTGGTAGACGGTTTCTCTCCCAAACCTTCTCCTCCATCATCGGTGCGACTCAGACATGAAGACCACGCTTCCGCAGGAATGGCCGGAGGAGAACTCTTCTTTCTTCAGCCGCATAACGTATTCGTTCATGAGCCCGTTGCTTAGGAAGTCGACGAAAGCATCTCTCAGTGAATTTGACCTGTACAAAGTGAGCAAGAAAGAGAGCATCTCCACTCTCCAAGGGCTTTTCCGCTCGGTAGCCCAGAATGCAACAATCTTGCGCCGTCTTGCTGCCGTTGGGAAGGAACCGTTCCTTCGTGCCGGTTTCTGCCAGCTCGTTGCGATTACATGCCAGACTACAATGCCTTTGATTATGTACAAGCTCATCAATCTCATTGAGCAAAATGAAACATCTTCCCCCCCCCCAAACTTTCTCTCGACTGGTTTGTTCTGGTCATCGTTGATGGGCCTTGCCGTATTCTTCTATGCGTTCTTTGCCAACATGCAAATCCACCTGGCGATGCGGACTGGCATGAGACTGCGGGCGACATTAATTTCAGAGCTTTACCTCACGACCCTTGAACTCTCCCCGGAAGGTAGGAAAACTCTGCACAGCGGGGAGCTGACGAATCTATCCGCGAATGACGCTCAAAAGATATTCGAGGTTTTTCAGGAGGCCCACTTGATCTGGTCTGCTCCCCTCCAGGCCATCGTTGTGTCAATCTTGCTCGTGGTGATGCTCGGGTGGGTGACCATAGTGGGAATTTTAATCCTCTTCAGCATCCTCCCAACGGTGAAAATAATTATTAAGAAAATGCTTTCGGTTCGAAGCAAGCGCATGCCTATAACTGACGAGCGCGTCAACGCCAGTTGCGAGGTCCTAACTGGGATAAAGATCACAAAACTGAACTTTTGGGAGGAATCGTTTTACAGCAAGATAACGACTTTACGCTCGCTTGAGATGAAATATATTCGGGAGGAGCTCTTCGTGTGGGGGATTACGCTATGCCTCACAGTCATGACGCCTGTCTTGGCTACAGGAGCTACATTTACGTGCTACGCGTTGCTACAAGGGAAGGTCCTCACGGCCGCCGACATTTTTTCTGTCCTCTCACTTTTCAGCACCCTTCGCTTCCCCATCAACGACATGGGGAAGCTCCTGGGAAACGCAGCTCAAGCATACAATGCGTTGCTACGCATAGGGAACTATCTCGATCGAGACACTTCCCCCCAGGAAACTGGTCAGGAGAGTAGCAGCGGCGACGTCGACATCGACGTCGCAGACGATGTCTTGCTCGAAGTTTCAGGCGCTGATTTTCTCATTGGCGGAGACGCCTCCGAAAATGAAGAAACCGTCCCTGACTCCACCGACGACTGTGATGCTGACCTGCAGATGATCAAGGTAATCGACGACGACGCGCATTTCTCTCTCGTCGATGTCAACTTCAAGATCAGGCGCAATAAATTTTACGCAATCATCGGCGGCGTGGGTAGCGGTAAATCGTCGTTGGTCAGGGCCCTCATCGGGTTGATGCTTCCGACAGATAAAAACAAATCGGTCAAATACAACACCAAGAAGATTTCCTACTCGGCGCAGTCGTCCTTCATAATGAACACAAGCCTGAAGGGGAACATCCTCTTCGGCGCCAAATTCGACAAGGACAAGTACAGTCACGTATTGAGAACTTGCGCTCTTGAGAGTGACCTATTGCTCCTCCCTCGAGGCGACCAGACCGAGATCGGAGAGCGGGGAGTCAATTTGAGCGGGGGCCAGAAGGCGAGAGTATCTCTCGCCCGGGCAATTTACGCTACAAGCGATGTGGTCTTTTTGGATGATCCCCTGTCCGCGCTTGATGCCGATACCGGGCGCGCTGTTTTCCAGAATTTGAAATCATCCCATCTCACCAAGAACCGAGCTGTCGTTTTTGTGACCTCTGCCTCTCACTTCTTATCCGAATTCGACGATATAATGCTTTTGCACGACGGAAGGACATTTTACCAGGGTGATTGGGAAGGACTTAATTCTTTGGAGCTCGACAGTGACTCCGACATCACCGCAAACAAGACCAGAGCGAATAAGCAAGAGGTGATCGAAGTTCTCAATCACATCAAATCAAGCATCCAGCAGGAGTCGTCCGCCCCCTCTTCTTCCAGCCCCCGTCTCGGCCCTTCTCCCGCGCCTGCCCCTGCTACATCAGAAAAAGCGATTGACGCCGTCGATTACGATGATGATAAGGATGACACCCCCGGGGGCAAGATAATTGCCGCCGAGATCCGCGAGTTTGGGATGAGTAAAATTGGCGTTTGGCTCGCGTGGGGGGCAGCGGCAGGCGGATTTCCCTTCATTTTCTGCCAAGTTTTGTTCATGTCAATCGATCGCTTAAGTTATATTTCTACGGAATGGTGGCTAGCACGCTGGAGCGAGGCTTCAGGAGAATTGAGCGTGGATATTTTTGGTCATACCTTCCCACCGCAAAAGGACGACCAGTGGCCTTGGGTGCGTGTTTATCTAATCATCACTGCGGTAAGCACCGTCGCAGTGTTCATTAGAACCGAGTGGGCTGTTTACGGTGGAGCAAGGGCGGCTGAATGTTTGTTTTTGAAGACCCTGAAGAGGACTCTGAGGGCACCGATGAGTTTCTTCGAGTCTGTCCCCCTAGGACGTCTGCTGAATCGTTTTACTTATGATATTGAGCAGCTTGACATCAAGCTCAGCCAGTCGATGTCGATGCTCATGATATCAATCAGCTGGTTTTGTTCGTGTGTGGGGGTGATGATAGGGGTGATGCCGTTGATGATTTGCGTTTTGGCCCCCGTGACCGTTGTTTACTACAAGCTAATGATTTACTACCGACTCACGAGTGTCGACCTTCAGCGACTCGATGCAAAGAGCCGGTCACCGGTGCAGTCGCTGCTCACCGAGCTCCTCCAGACTTCAGCGCTCGACACCATTACTGTCTTCAAGCAGCAGCCATTCTTCAAGGGGAAGATGATCTCTGCCATCAACGAAAACACAGAAGCCATGCTCGCCTTTACCACAGCGCAGAGGTGGTTCGGGATTCGAATTGATCTGTTAGGTTTTTTCGTCACTTTGGTTGCTTGCATCGGTGTAGTAGCGATCCAAGAATGGAACCCAGTGAAAGCCGGCCTCGCGGGTCTGTTGCTCAACTGGAGCTCTAACTTCTCCATCACTCTCCAATTTCTCGTTCGAGCAGTGACGGAGAGCGAGGCCGCAATAACCAGTGTCGAGAGGGTGTTGCAACTGTGCAGCGTGCAGGTAGAGGGGGAGATAGATAAAGAGGCGGACGAGGATATAGATGCTGATTGGCCGAAAAATGGCACCCTTGAATTCAAGAACGTCAGCGCGCGCTACCGAGATGGACTTCCGCTCGCTCTCAAGGGAATGAGTTTTAAGGTTGAAAGCGGCCAGAAGATCGGTATCGTGGGCAGGACTGGAGCCGGCAAGAGCACCATCACTAGCGTTGTATATAGACTGATCGAGGTGGCTAACGAAGACGGGTGCGTGCTTATAGATGACGTCGATATTGGCAAGATCGGGCTGAGATTGCTCAGGGGTCGGGAGAACTGTCTGTGCATAATTCCCCAGGATCCTACTCTCTTCAGCGGCAGCGTGAGGGAGTGCATCGATCCCTTTTATCGCTACGAGGATTCCGAGATTGCGACAGTGCTGAAGCGAGTCCGACTGACGGCGACAATGGACAACCTCGTCGAGGAGGGAGGGAAGAATTTCTCCGTGGGCGAAAGGCAGTTGCTGATCCTCGCTCGTTCGCTGCTAGCAAAACCAAAAATTCTCGTCCTCGACGAGGCAAGCGCCAGCTTGGACGGCGAAACGGACAATTTTATCCAAGAAATGCTCCGGGAAGCCTTCAGCGACTGCACGATTATTTGCATAGCTCATCGGCTCGCGACGATAATGGATTATGATAAAATCCTATGTGTCAGCGATGGGGTGGTTGATAGCTTTGACTCGCCAAGGGAGTTGCTCAAGAAGAAGGATGGCTTGTTCAGCAAGCTCGTTGATTCCACGGGGGAGGGAAGCTCGCAAAAATTAAGGACAATGGTGAGGTGATTTTTGTACAGATACAGGAGTTTTATTTACAATCACTTTTTTGATAAGATCGCGCAAAAATGCGCTTACCCCTGAAATTGCCTTCCTCCAAAGAACAAGCTTATTGTCATATATTTGCCACCTTTCGTAATTAATACTTTCTCGACATCATCTTCTAAACTATATACTAAAAATGAAACCTGATCAAGTCAAATGGATTGGAATAAAAGCCATTTTTTCTCAATTTAGGAAGAACTGCAACATTATTTGTGTCTCCATGAACACGCTACCACTCGCTTCTCGCTTCAGGCCCTGCGTTCTGAGCTTCCCATGACATTGACGTACCACCCGATACTTATATATAAATATAATTCATGCCAGCCCAAGGCACAAATCTCGGCAGTAGTCAATCACCTTCAAATGGTCAATTGTCGGGGTTGGCTCATCAAATATCACCTCGATGACGTCTTTGGATGGACAAGTGATTTCGAGCCTCCCATACAATTCCAAACCTTCTGCGTTGCGATCCTCGACTGGATACCAATGTCCGAGGCTGTCAGTCTGGCATTCGTCACAATACCACCAAGGCTGGTCTGCAAAAGATTTGGGCGGAAATTCAACGCATGTAAGGATTTCGCACCAGTCGCACGCTTTCAATTTAGCCCCTAATCCGAACAAAACATACGTGAGCGCCATGAAGAGCCCTATGATTATGAGAGTGGAAAGTTGACTGGCAAAGAGGAAGTTATGGGCCTTTTTACGGCCAAGGAAGCTGTGTGCGAGGAGAACATTGTTAGTTGTGTAAGATTCCGAGTCTTAGTCGTGTGGGATTCCGATTAACCCGAAGCCAAAGCGCAAAGCGTGAGAATAGGAGGGGATACACCCAAAAATACATCGAGCTACTAATCATTCCGTACCTTGTATCGATGGGCTGGAGTACAGCAACACCCGCCAAAATCCCAAAGAAAAATCCCGCGAAGTGGCTGTAGTTGTCCACCAAGGGGGTCAGGCCGAGAAGAAACAACATAATAACTTCGAACACGATCGACGAGAATACGAGGCACCGCGACTGTGGCTTTCCCATGATAAGAGTGTGGTCAAACATGAGCCCCGCGTTAACCCACAGATCAACAACATTAGCGCCGATTAGCCCAAATATGCCTCCACTCATGCCAACGCTGGATTGGAGCATCAGAGCGGAGCCAAGAGACCCACCATACGAGCTGATGAAGAAGATCGTCGCAATGACGAAAAAACCATGAGACTTTTCTAGGGGCAGCGCAAAGATTCCGAGGGAGATGACGTTGGAGAGATAATGGAGAATCCCAGAATGGATGAACCAAGGAGTGACGAGCCTGTAAGCTTGTCCCTCATTCACAATCAGATGGGCATCAAGGCTTCCCATCGCGACCATCGTATCGTAGCTGAAGCCGATCATTGGGTTGTTCGATAGGGGCTCCACCTGCCAGGAATTTACCCAAAAGCTCACGACGAAGATGACCGAACAAGTCATCAGAAGAACGTAAACAAACCACGGCGTAATCGATGTGCTGTCGCGGTAGATGTTGTAGTCCAATTCTGCCGTTTTGTCGTTTGTCCCACCCGTCCCATCCACCCCCCCACCCCAAACGGTAGGGGGAGGAATTTCGAATGCACAGTTCATTTTCTCGCGATCGTAAATGGAAATAATTCCCACATTCTGCTCTCTGCGCTGTCGATTCTCTGCACTCAGCTGCCCAAATTTTATGTCTTGCCGGATCCCGCGGAGGTGGTCGAAAGTGGTGAAAATTCCGGCCAGTAATAACCCACCAGTCTTTTCTCTCTTTATACGCTCGTGACGAGCTTCTTCAAAGTAGTGGAGCTTGGCTATCCAGAGGGGGTTGTCGCTTATCCTTTCAAACGAGTGCCTCCTCCGCCGCCGTAGCTCTGCCGGGAAAACTGTGCTCGCATTACCTACACCCTCTCCTGCTTCTTCATTGCCTTGATCAACTACAACAATCCCTGGTGTACCCTCATTCTCATCTACAACACTGCCGCCCTCTTCCAGACTTCCATCAGAAAGCGTCTCATCGATTATTGCGCGAGATTTTCTCGTTTTCTCCGTTTTATCGTCCATCTAAAGTAAAGTTCCCCTCTCGATATGGAGTACACAGCGTAAAATCCACCCAGTCAGCGATAGTGAAGAATTAACGAAATTGAAAGAGTGAATGAGGGTTAAACAAAGTTTTTCATTTTTCCTCATGTTTCCGCGATCATAAGTAAGCTCGTGGGAGTCAAATTGGACCAAATAATCTTCGAAAATCGACAGCCACTATCAACTGATAATGTCAATCAAGCGTGTACTTTTTGTTGTTGCTATGGAAGCAGAAGCCTCTCCGTTTGTGTCAGCACTCTCCCTTGCGCCTTGTAAATCTGTCTTCCCCGCATCCCTCCCCTTTCGTTCATTCAGCGGCTCGCACAACGGCCTTGATGTAACCGTCGTCACCAGCGGAAAGGACGCGACCTACAGCACAGGTGTTGACAATGTTGGTACCCTCCCTGCTGGGGTGATGACGACTCTGGCCCTCCAGAGCTCCTCCTTTGACTTGTGCATAAATGCTGGAACGTGCGGCGGATTTTCTCGTAAGGGCGCGGAGATCGGCAGCGTTTTTCTGACCAAGGGAGCCGCATTCCACGACCGCCGCATTGATATCCCCGGTACCCCTTTCAAGGATTACGGAACTGGGAAAATGGAGAGTCTCTCCACGACGAATTTGCAGGCTGCTATTGGCGCTCATGAGGGCATATGTTCGACGAGCGATTCTCTCGACCACGACGAGCGTGACGACGAGCGCATGGAATTTAACGACACATCAGTGAAGGACATGGAGTCGGCGGCGATCCACTGGGCATGCAACATATGCAATGTCCCTCACTTTGGTGTGAAGGTGGTCACCGACATTGTAGATGGTGAAAGACCAAGTGCGGAACAGTTTATGGAGAACCTGGGCAGTGCGGCCAAGAAACTGCAGGAAACGTTGCCGAAGGTGCTCAACTTCGTTGCGGGGAAGGAGATCAAGGACTTGTAGGCCTTGGAAGCAAGTAAAGTAGTTAGGGTTTGAGGGGTTGGGATTGTTTTCTCTTTTATTTCTATTTCAAATTGTTATCTCTTGCTGCTATAGCATTTTTTTTACGTATAAGTATCAATTATCCACACAGTCAAAATCACACAGCCAAAAATCATACGACTGAACGCATTTCCCCCCTCTTGCACCCTCGATCCAAAATGTTTAACCCTTTTCAGAATTAAAATGTCCGGATTAAATTCCGGACATTTTAATTTCTGAAGCGAGTTAAGTCCCCCCCCATGTATTATTGCTGACTCCAAAACTTCAGCCCTCCAAATCCAAAACTTCAGCCTCTAGAAGCCGAAAATTCCCTATACTTGTCGGCTCCAATCCCAAACCTACAAGAATGCTGTAGACAGAAAAAGCAAAGAAACAAAAACTATTAATACTTCATCACTCTGAATATCATTTCCGTCCCATCACTCTTCACTTACCTCCCCTCACATTTTATCAGTCCATCCCCTGCCCCTTTCTCGCCTCCTGTTCCCTCCCTCGATAATACCCCCCAGTAACACTTGTCGTCGTTATCATTCCCGTAAGTGCTCCTGCTCAACTTTCCAAACCCGAATCTACTCGTCTGAAGCCGAATCTGCTCCTTCTTCTCGCCCACTATGCTCCACCTACCCCGCAGCACTCTCTTCTCCCCCACGTCAGCCAAAGAAGTAAAGGTAGAGTTTGCGTGAAGCTGAATTTTTATGATGCTCTCGAGAACATCAGGGGAAGGCGGAGGAGGAGCGGCAGTCGCCTTTTTCTTTTTAGCCAGTCGCTCGGCAGCATAAGACGAATATTTCCTCTTCTGCGGTTTGAGCGGCATGGTGACGAGAAAAAATTCCTTATCCGCCAAATCAACCTCCTTGAACCTGACTTCTTCCTCGAATTCCTCCCCCTTTACCAATCCCTGCCCCAGAATCTGCTCTAAAGCAAACGTTTTACTTCCCGACCACGGCCCTTCACCACAGCTATCCCTATCAACATTTTCGAGAGGCTTTGAGACGTCGCAGCTCTCGTGTCCCTCGTCGAAAAATAGATCCGAAAGATAGCGGGGATGAGAAGAAGGATATATTGTCTTGCCGCGTCCCACCCTGGCATTCTGCGCCGAGAGCTTGAAGGTCGACTTGTCCACATTCACAAACTCAATATCGCTCACATAAACAACCGTGTCCTTCTTTGGGCCCTCCTGGTATGCCATCACCAGCCTTCGTTTAAGTTTTTGTCAAAACGAGATTATTCGCAACCATTCAATAATCCAACCCACAAGCGGTCGGTGTTAGTTACCCGAATCCGTGTTAGAAGTGACCGAGATTATTCGCAAACATTCAATAACCCACAAGAGGTCGGTGTTAGTTACCCGAATCCATGTTAGAAGTGATGGATGCCAAAATTCAACCAACTCACCGTTTTCCAACTATATCCCACACCCCCTCGATCCGATCGTCCTCATCACTGGGATAATAATCACCCTGTGTCGCTCTGTCCCTGTCGTCGTGCGCCACCGTGAACTGACCGTTGGGAGAAAGCGAGAGAAGACGCTTGTACGGATTCTGCCAATGCGGCGGGAAACTAGATTCTTCTCAGCCAACTCCCAAACGCCGGATACAGTAAATTTCGTCAAGGGTGGCCGATAACAGCACACGAATCCCAGTAAAAGGAAGGCCACCACTCCTCCAAATCGAAATTCTTGCGCCATCTGTGTTGGGTAGAAAAGTGCTTTCTTGGTCTTTTTTTGTAATTCTGCTTCGCTGCGTAGGAAAATGTGTATTATGGTGGCTGTTCAACAACTTAAATTTTCTTGACAATTTTGAATATGCTCTCCCGGATGGATTATAGAAATCCAGAAATTCTGAAATTAATTCTCGGCAAAAAAAAGGGGAGCTGAGCCTTTGCTATTTTGGCCCTGGTTCTAGTTCTAGTTCTTCCTACTGTGAGAACTAGAACCACCGGTTCGAGAAGTAGTTCTTGGATACACCTCCAAGCCCTTCAGCCCTTCCAGGCTACTGGGCAAATACCGCAAGTAAGTGGGCCAAGAAGAATTCCGCTCCCCCCTCCCCCCTCTCCAATCCGCTCGTCAAGAAGATCATGGAGGACTCGCTCACTATAGCGAACTACGCTGCGGCCGAACGGGGCCTGGGCCTCCCCCCATCTCGCCCCTCTTCTCTCGTCGTCGGCTGCCTCCAGTTCACACCTGTTACCTCCGAGACTCTCGCCTCCATTGCCATCGCCGACTCTCTTCTATCGAAACACTCGCCCTCCACACTTTCTTCCCTCGACGTCCTGGTCCTGCCCGAAATGGCTTTCTCGGGATACAACTTCAAAGACCGCTCTTGCGTTCCGCTGGAGACTTCCACCCACCAGCCATCCGTGGACTGGGCGAAGCGAACAGCAAAACGGCTCAGTTGCGTCGTCTGCTGCGGCTATCCTCGCCTCGACGAGGACTCGCTGAACGCTTACAACAGCATGGTTGTGGTTGGTGCCGACGGGAGCGTTTGTGCGATATATGACAAGCACCACCTGTTTGCCACGGACAAAACCTGGGCGACTCCTGGCACCGCCTTCCATCCCTTGCTTTCTTCCATCCCCGGTCTCCCCTCTGTCACCGTAGCCCTTGGAATCTGCATGGACATAAACCCGCACGAGTTCGAGGCGCCGTTCGACGCGTACGAGCTCGCGACCCATTCAAAGACCGCTGATCTTCTTCTATTCTCCTCCAACTGGTGCAGTTCCCACCCCGACGACTCGGACGACACTCGCTTCAAGTCCCTCGCTCCAGAACACCACTCCGCTGCCGAGAAGGAGAAGATCCTCGAGACTGTCAACTATTGGTGTTCCCGCCTGAAGCCACTTCTCCGATCCCCCCGTGGCTGCCACTTTGTCTGTGCCGACCGAACGGGAACTGAGCCTGCGTCACTCCTTGGTACGGGATCCAAAGGAGACGTGCAGTACGTGGGCTGCAGCTGTGTTCTAGATCTTAAGAGAGTTGCGATGGTGGCTAACTTGGACATGCACGAACAGGGGCTGCTCGTGACAAAAGTCAACTTGCACTGAAACAAACTGGTGTGGAATGGAAGCAAAGAAACAAAGTAGAAAAAACCATACATTTTTTGGAAACCTGCTCATTTTTAATTATTACGCGTTACACTTCCTAACGATAGTCTCGAAGAACTGTATAAAGGCAAAATAAATAGCAGGGAGAGTATGAGTTTCAATCCTGAGGTTGATTATGACAAGTGAAGGCTGCAATCACCGGCAATTCGTAGTCCTCACAAAATAATGTACTCCTAAACGCTATAAAGACAACGCTTGACGCATGCATGTCTTGCCGCACAGTGCCGCAACAGTGTTGCACAATCTCACCTTCTTGTAATCAGCTAAGTAATTGAAAACGAAGCTCTCCCCGCCTTTATGTTCTGTGCCATTGAGGTTGCTCACAATCATTCTCACTCCTCTTCCCGTATCGTCAATACGGACGTCAACGACAGTTCCGCCTTTCAACCCCCAGCACCAAGCCCCCTCCTCAATTTCCACCCCCTCGAGACTAAATTCTCTCTCAAATTCACTGTTCAGTCTCACCACATCAATCCATGTCAGGGTTCTAGCGGTCATCTCCATCGTCTTTGAAAGAAACCCTTTCGATTCTACTTCATCCCGAGAAAAAATGTCGTAATCGGCAAGTAGATTTTTCATGATTTTTTGCGCAGGATTGGTTGAGATATTGCCGTTGTTGTTGTCGTTGTCGTTGTCGTTGTCGTTATTGTTGGTGTTGCTGGTACTCTGTGTCTGCAATCTGATGACGACAGACCTAATTCTGTCAATGTCAAAGCATACTTCGTCTTTCTTTTTGTATCTGAGTTTCGGTTGCCAAAGTTTTCGTTTTTTGGAGTCGTCGAATTTCTCGTTTTTGTCAAGGAGGAGGTTGAAGATCTTCTTGCTTGCATTGCTGAGTACTGTCTTCTTCCAAAGGTTCACCACCACGGTATCAACGCCCGGTTCCTTTGTAGTAATGGGAGTTATGTAATTGTTGGTAGCTGTCGAGGTTACTTTGTTGCTCGTGACGTGGATCGAGAGCTCCTTGAAGAAGTCCGGATTCATGCAGGATTCATCGTCCTTTTTCAATCTGACACCAGAAAGAACAAAGTTTTTGGTAGAATCCATCAGTCTCATGTCAACTCCTATGATCGCATTCGCATCCGGCAAAACTGGCATTGGGTGATTATTCCGATTGATCTGCTTAAATATAGTATTATGACTGTGATTTTGTTGGGATTGACTGCTTGCGAGCTTATTGTTGCCCACACGTTTCATTGTCTTTGTCTCTTCTTCTTGGAGTGCCGAGAGCGCAGTGGATAAAATCACGCGACCTCTACTTGCGTAGGTTGTCAAAAGGGATTCCCGGCCGCGACGCAAGCTGTCAGCAGATTTGCCGTAAGCAGTGGAAATTGAGTGGAGGGCAAACGTAACGTCAGATGCTGTGTAAGAAAGGAAATTGTCCTGCTGCTTGCTGGTGTCGTAAGTTATCGACGGTCTCTCGTATGCTTTCCTTTTTTTCGTTTTGATGCTGTTGCCAGCATTGGTAGCACCCGTATTCTCTACCCTGACGAAGGACAGGAACTTGGGCTCTTCGATATCCTCCCCATGAAGGGAAGGGATTAAATTAGTGTTGGTGGAAGCTCCAGCACCAACAAGAGTTCGGCGAAGGAGCTCCAGCTCTCCTACACTGTATCCCAGGTGTCGCTTCAGAGGGGCTAAATTACCGCCTGTACGGACCACGGAACCAGTGGTTTCGTCGTCCTCAGCGGAATTCATTTCCCCCTCCTGCCAGCTCTTCTCACGGGACAACTTTGCAGACAGGGATTCACGAAAGTAGAATAGCTCGGGGCATGTCAATAGCGTAGTCTTAAGGGAAGACTGATGGGGCGTATCGTCCATATTATCCGCTAGCAGTCCGAATTGGGTAGAGGAAGAAAGCGTTCGGGATGGTAAGGGGGAGCAGGCAGGAGAAGGGCAGAGAGCAGGGAAAAAAAAACGGATGAACAAGATAAGTCCGAAAACTCACGCGATATTTTCAGAGAGTGCGCTAGGGCGAGCAAATAATCGTGGAGAAAAGGAATAAGGGTGTCAATTTGTCAATTTGTTCTGGGGCACCAGAATAAAATTAGTGAATTTCTCTTCGCCACTTGAATTATTCGCATATTTTTACCGTTACAGCTGATAACACTGATAACAACGGACGACGGAATCATTTTCCAGAGACATTTATAGTCAAATTTCTCTTGTTTCACCAGTCGAGGACTTTCGTTCCATATGCTGCGCGGAGATGATGACCTGTTTGCTTTAATGGAATCGATGGGGGACAATGCTGGATACAACGCAGATCAGCAAGACTCTCCGCCGGCACAAGACCCAGAACCGCCGACACCAATCCCCTCAATTCTGACAAAGACAAAGACGACGAAGACAAAGACGACAAAGACGACGAAGACAAAGAGGAAACGCTCCTCCTCACAATCAAAAAAGGGCGGGAATGAATTATGGAACCCCTCCTACGTACACCATAATCAATCCAATAATATCTGCACATCGTCTGTCCACCCCTCGGTGGAGCTTCTCCGCCACTCCGCCTTTGAATCGTTGAAATCGTCTCTCTTGGCTTATTGTACCCGGAAGGCTCCAGAAGGCCTTAAGGTGAAAAAGAGCTGGATCGAGGAGTGGTGGTTCGGCAGAAAAAGCGAGGAAGACAGTGTCGAGGATGGGTACGATAGTGTCATGGTAACTCCTACCGGTACCCACAATGGCGACGACGATAACAACGACCGCAAAAACAGCAGCAGCATGGCTGACAGTGCTCTTTGCACCTCTGTGATTGGCTCCCCTGGTGGTAAGAAGCGGTCAAAGTTTCTCTCTGGCATCCGCGCGATTGTCCAATCAGAGCATTCGACCTTCCGAAAAACCCTGTCGTCCTCCCGACGCACCGTCCCCAAAAAAGGACCGCAAATAATTCCTGCCTCCGACAACTCCGGCGGGGGCGGGGGCGGGGGCGGGGGCGGCGTCGTCCAGGTAAAATACATGGGAAAAATCCTGAAGTTAAACTCGGCCTATCTCGAAAAGCTACGAATTCTTCACGAGCGTTCTTCTCTTCCTGCATCGGATTTCAACAGCGATGTCTTTTCGCTTTTGTTGAGATACGACACTCTCGAGGGGGCCGGTTTCCAAGCGTCAATCCCCCCCCGGGTCTTCGATGTCCTGCTGGAAGAATTTGGGGCGGGGATGGAAATGTTCGCGTCGCCTCTCAACTGCCGGTACTCTCGGTTTTGTTCGGCTTTTCCTGACGTCGACGGGGTTTTTGGCAGTGCTGGGAGCGTTTGGAAATTCGAGCCGAAAGAAGGCTGCTTTGAGGCGAATCCACCCTTTGAGGAAGGTGTAATTACAAGAATGGCCAGTCATTTTGAGCGGCTGTTGAAAGAAGCTACAGGTGATCTAAAGTTCATCATAATTGTGCCCCGATGGCCCGACAAGAAATCCTGGCAGCGCCTCAACGAATCTACCGCCACCCGTCAGGTCATCACCGTGAATCAGAAAGACCATTATTACTGCGAGGGAACGCGGTACAGGAGGGGGGGGGATTACAGGGTGGCGAGCTTTGATACAAGCGTGTTTTTTTGGGAGGGGG
>Ga0209600_1001490_pt1 | contig 15306 bp, 17 predicted proteins | sample COGITO_mtgs_1104_FD_185518 | JGI IMG/M metagenome (GOLD analysis project Ga0209600, IMG submission 185518) | Pelagic marine microbial communities from North Sea - COGITO_mtgs_110421 (SPAdes) (version 2) | ecosystem: Environmental > Aquatic > Marine > Epipelagic ... | reverse complement strand
GATTAGTGGCTGCGACTGGCACTTTGGGTCAAATCATTCCACCTTCCATTGCCCTGGTTCTTCTCGGCGATGTTATGTCGAACGCCTATCAAAGAGCCCAAAATAACATGGGCATCTTTTCTCAAGAGACAGTCTCGGTGGGTGATTTATTTGTAGGTGCGATCGTTCCAGGGGTTTTAATTATTATCGGTTACTTAATTTATGCCATCTTTATTAATCGAAATAAACAATTCGAACCATTAGAAGGAATCGAGGGTGAAGCGAATATTCTTAAAACTCTCTTGCCGCCTGCAACTCTAATATTTGTTGTCTTAGGCTCAATTATTGCTGGCATCGCAACCCCAACTGAGGCTGCTGGTGTGGGTGCTTTTGGAGCATTAATTATTACCAGTCTCAACGGGAGATTTAATTTAGACCTACTAAAAGAAACGAGTTACAAAGCCGCAACAGTTACCACCATGATCTTTTGTATTTTAATTGGTGCATCTATTTTTTCTTTAATCTTTAGGGGTGTGGGTGGTGATCTTCTGGTAGATCAAATTTTTGAGATGATGCCTGGCGGGAAATACACTGCCCTTCTGTTTGTCTTGCTAGCAATTTTCCTTTTTGGGTTTATTCTAGATTTCATAGAGATCTGCTATGTGATTATCCCTTTAGTTGCTCCGCCGCTTTTGATGATGGGGTTTGATCCTGTTTGGCTGGGAATACTCATGGCCATCAATCTTCAAACTTCCTTCCTAACGCCGCCTTTTGGTTTCTCTCTCTTTTATTTAAGAGGGGTTGCAGATGAAAGCATTAAGACTACGGATATTTATAAAGGTGTCGTTCCCTTTATTGTGATTCAATTAGCAGTACTTTTAGCGGTCATTGTCTTTCCTACTTTTGTTCTTTAATCAGAGGCTTTAAAATAACTAAATGCTGAACTCTAACTCTCTACTTTTTGCTTTTGGTGCCATTACATTTTTAGTAACTTTTTCATGGTTTAAATATGCAGCCATGGAAGTCTTCAAAAAAGAACTTACATCAGATCAAAGCGATCAAGGTGTTTGGTCAAAACTGTTTAAAGTTTTTTTAGTTGATTGGCTGGTCTGCGTCTTGGGGGTTCTCGGAACAGGAGTTTTATTTGTGGTAATTTTAAATTTAGCTCACTAAAAAACAGGACGCCCTATTCACGCGACCCGTAAGAGCTTACTTAGACAACATCAACAATTATCTTATAAAGAGCACTTATGAACCTTTTGCGCTTCTTGAACTGTATCTAGCTGACCTTTGATGCTGGCTAATTGAGATGCTTCTTTTTGATTTCCATCCATCCAAAAGGCTGCAGGAGCAAATAGTATCCAAGTAACTAATTCAGTGTTCTTATCTGATCTGTATGAATCATCTACCTGAGCTCCAACAGACTGAGCTTGAGTAACTAGTGTGTTTTGCTCGGTAGCAAGTTCCTGACATGTCATTTTTAAATACGGCGCTATTGGAACTCGAATTGCACTAACATCAGTGGCTCTTTGAGCTGTTGAGCAGCTTGCTGTGATTATAATAATTAGAAAAAGTAATGGCCCTTGCTTTGAGATAAATTTTGTCATGATGATTGAGCTCTCCTGGAGCAGTAATATTTTTTATGAGCATTAAATTAATTAATGCATATGCTTATTACTAGGGCTTGAAGTATTTTCTGCACAACCACAACAGGGTATGTAGAACTAACTGATAAATTATTAGTTAGTAATTTCAATATATTGTTGGATTTAAAGTTATATTTTAAACATGTATAAAAATATGCTTGAGTACTCATACCAAGAGTTAGCCTTGTTGGTGACTCAATTTCAATCTGATAAAAATGTTATTACCGATATACATGAGCGTTTTGTACTTTACGAGGCTGTTCATCGATATCTCAATAATCATGAGTCGCTAACCATGAAATGGATCGAGCAAAGCCTGCAGCTGAGTTTTCCCAAAGTGTATTCCGTAGTGAATCATTTAGTAAAAAAGGGTTATTTAATACGAAAACCTTCGACAGCGGATAAAAGAATTAAGTTCCTGTTGCCAACAAATAAAGCCTTAGATGGAGTTAAGTTGTTTGAAGAAATGAAGCTCAATGAGTTACATGCCCTAGGCATTTCTAAGAATGAAGTTACAGGGATTCCTCGCCTAAAAGATTTTAGCGAGGCAACAAGGCTGAAAATTCAAGAAGAGTTTTTATCCGCTGAGGAGGACTGGTCCTAGCTAGCTATTGTTTTAATTTCTATAAGCCAGCGTTATTTTTTTGCAAGGCTCGCTCAGCTCTATAGCTGGATCGAACCATGGGTCCTGAGACCACTTCTAAGAAACCTTTAGCCAAACCTATCTCGCGATATGCGTCAAATTCTTTTGGGGTCACCCAGCGCTCTACTGGCAAATGATTTAAAGTAGGTCGAAGGTATTGGCCTAACGTTAAGATATCCACTTTATTGGCAATTAGATCGTCCATGGTCTCTTCTATTTCTGCATCTGTTTCGCCTAAACCTAAAATCAAACTTGTTTTCGTTAAGACTTTTGGGTTAATTCTTTTTGATTCTGCCAAAACTTCAAGAGTTTGTTCGTATCCTGCTCTAATATCTCTGACTGGGTGGGTAAGTCGTTTGACTGTTTCTACGTTTTGGGCAAACACTTCTAGGCCGCAATTGACCAAAGTATCAATAGAAGAAGACAGGCCTTTAAAGTCTGGGGTTAAAGCCTCAACCGCAGTATCTGGATTAAGCTCTTTAATCGCCTTAACAGTTTGAGCATAGTGCTCTGCCCCGCCATCTTCCAAATCGTCTCTGTTAACTGAGGTTAAGACAACGTACTTAAGGCCCATGGTTTTAACAGCCTTGGCTGTGTGCATAGGCTCTTCAAGATCTAACCAGCCTTTTGGGTTGCCTGTATCGACCGAACAAAACTTGCAAGCTCTGGTGCAAACCGATCCCATCAACATAAAAGTTGCTGTTCCAGCCGACCAGCATTCTGAGATGTTTGGGCACATGGCCTCTTCGCATACTGTGTTGAGACGTTTGTCTTGAACTTGTTTTCTGACGGCCTTAAAGTTTGCATCAAAAGTGGCTTTAACCCTTATCCACTCTGGTTTTTTTTGATTAGGAATAGAAGAATACTGATTGGCTTTCTGGCCATTTTTTACAGCCTTGATGCCATCGCGATTAACAATTTTTTGAGTGGGGATAATTTCCATTACTTAAATAATTTTTTTAACTCTTCTGTTGCGACTGATTCTACCCCTTCCATGGTGACATTTGAATCAAAACGACTAATTTGCGTGACTTCTAAGCCTTCATACCCGCAAGGATTAATCAGACTAAAAGGCTCTAGATCCATGTCCACGTTTAAACTAATGCCATGGTAAGTTCGACCTTTAGAGATTCTTAGGCCAATGGAAGCAATTTTTTTTTCCCCCACATAAACACCAGGTGCGCCTTCAACAAAGGAGCTCTCTATGGCGTAATGTTTCAGAATATTTTGAATTAGGTTTTGCAGGTTGGCGACCAGCGACTTAGGCCCTATTTTTTTTGTCTTAATGTCTAAGAGAAAATAAATAACCAATTGACCTGGACCATGAAAAGTAACCTCGCCGCCTCTGTCGGTTTGAACGATCGGAATATTTCCTGGATTTAAAACATGCAAGGGATCAGCTGCAGTACCCAATGTAAAAACTGCATCATGCTCAAGCAACCAAATCTCATCATCAAAGGAATCCGCTTGAACCAGTGAGCGCATCTTCTCATAGGTATCTGCGTAGGCTTGAGTGCCTAACTGAATGATCCTAGGAGTCACCGTCACTGTTTGTTCGGGCCTCGACAAATGCATCTTCGGCAATGGCATGAAAGCTTTTCACCTCTGCTAGAAAAGTTTTGAAAGAATCGTAAACTTTTTTAATATCAGGATCGTTTGCAGCAGAAGTCTCTAAAATCTCCTCAGAGATAATTCTAAATTCATTGATCACATCTTTGGGTAGCTCTCTGAGCTGGACGTCATGATTTTGAATCAAATCTTGTAAGGCTCTGTTGTTAGAGGCTGTGTACTCATCAAGTAAGTCTTGATTCACAGCCTTAGCAGCTGTAGTAACTATTGCCTGCAAATGAGGAGGTAATGTATTCCAAGCATCAATGTTAATGGTGAATTCAAGCATGGAGCCTGGTTCATGCCAACCAGGATAATAGTAGTATTTTGCCACCTGCTGAAAACCAAAAGCTAAGTCATTGTAGGGGCCTACCCACTCAACTGCATCAATGGTTCCAGTCTGCATGGCTGTGTATAGTTCGCCGCCTGGGATATTGACAGGAATGCCTCCAGCTCTTTTAAAAACCTCTCCACCAAAACCAGGAAAACGCATTTTTAACCCTTTGATGTCTTCTAAGGAATTAATTTCTTTGTTAAACCAACCAAACATCTGGGTGCCAGTGTTGCCGCCGGGTAAAGGCTTTAAATTAAATGGACGATACAGATCTTCCCAAAGCTCTAAGCCACCTCCTCGATTGACCCAAGCGTTGATTTCATCGGCTGTAAAACCAAAAGGCACGCCTGCAAAAAATTGTGCTGCTGGAACCTTCCCCTTCCAGTAATAAGCTCCGCCATGACCCATCTCTACTGAGCCACCAGACACTGCATCAAACACACCCATAGCCGGAACAAGTTCCCCCGCTCCATAAACTGTTACCTTTAATTGACCTTGAGACATCTCTTCAACTAACTGACTGAATCGCTCGGGGGCCATGCCCAAGCCTGGGTAATTTTTTGGCCAAGTGGTCACCATCGACCAGGAATAGTTTTTCACAGAAACAACGCCTTCGACTGACTTGTCTGGAGCACCACAGCTGCTTAAAAAAATAACCGCCAATCCCGAAAGTAAAAAATGCCTCATCCTAATGTCTCCAGTTTTGCGAAAGCTAAAACGAGCCATTTGCTGCCAGCTTTTTCAAAATTAATTTGAACCCTTGCAGATTCGCCCGACCCTTCATAGTTTAAAACGACGCCCAGCCCAAAGGTAGGGTGCACCACTTTTTGTCCCAGACCAATTCCAACCTCGTCCTTAAAGTCCATTTTTGATTTTTTGGCTGTGCGCACATAAGGCGTACTCACTGAAGCTCTGGGTCTTATTTCATCAATAAAGACTGCTGGAATTTCTTTTAAGAATCGCGAAGGCGGATTGAAGACATCTGAGCCATGCAATCTTCTAGATTCAGCATGAGTTAAGTAAAGCTTTTTCATGGCGCGAGTGATGCCCACATAGCAGAGCCTTCTCTCTTCCTCTAATTGTGCTGGGGATTCAATGGATCGACCATGTGGAAATAAGCTTTCTTCGAGGCCTGTAATAAACACCAAAGGGAACTCTAGGCCTTTGGCTGAATGCAAGGTCATGAGCTGAACTGCATCTTGAAATTCATCGGCTTGAGTGTCTCCTGAATCAAGAGAGACAGTATCAAGAAAAATTTCAGCAATTTCCTTGTGAGACATTTCTTTCTCAAAGGATTGCTCAAAGTTTTTTGCAGAGGTCACCAGCTCTTCTAAGTTTTCTATTCGGGTTTTACCTTTTTCGCCGGCTTCTTTTTTGTGATATTGATAAAGGCCAGATTTTTGAATGATCATCTCCATCAATTCTGACAACGGCATGGTATCTAGCAAACCAATGCACTCACTGATCAGAGCTAAATATGCATTGAGACCTTGCCCGGCTTTGCCGCCCATGTTGCCTTCGTCGTGGAGCTTTGCTGCCGCTTTGATATAGGAGAGATTGTAAGCCTTGGCTGTATCTCTGATTTTTGCCTGTGACTTAACACCGATGCCTCTAGTGGGATTGGCAATCGATCGCTCAAAGGCAGGATTATCATGGGGGTTAAAAATCACCTTGAGGTAGCTCATGGCATTTTTGATTTCCATGCGTTCGTAGAAACGCAAACCACCATAGATTCGATAAGGAATATTCGCTCTCAGTAACGCTTCTTCTAAAGCCCTTGATTGTGCATTGGAGCGATAGACTATACCCGCATCACTATATAACTCTCCGCCTTCCATCCAGCTTTTGAGAACCCCTGCGATAAATCTTGCCTCATCTTGTTCATTGTATGCCTGATAAAGAGTGATGCGCTCACCTTCCAAGGAATCAGTCCATAGGTTTTTGCCTAAGCGAGTTTGATTGTTGTCTATCAAAGCATTGGCAGCGCCTAAAATTACACTGGTTGAGCGATAGTTTTGCTCGAGGCGAATGACCTTAGAGCCCTCGAAACTCGACTCAAATGATGAAATATTTTCTACCTTAGCGCCTCTCCAACCATAAATAGATTGATCATCATCACCAACCGCTGTGATGGTTGCCGTCTCTGATGCAATCTCTTTGAGCCAGTTGTATTGAATAGTGTTGGTGTCCTGAAACTCATCGACCAAGACGGCCTTAAATCGATTGTGAAAAAACTCTTTGACTGTCTTGTTGGACTTAACCAGCTCATAGGCTCTGAGCAGCAGCTCGGCAAAATCTACCAGACTGTCGTTGGCACAAGCATCTTCATAATGCTTGTAAATACCTTTGACGGTCTGAGCATAAAAATCTCCATTGTCAGATACATCATCGGCTCTAATGCCTTCATCTTTCCAGCCATTGATCTGCCATTGAATTTGCTTGGGCGGCCAGGCTGCATCGTCAAGTCCCGCTTCTTTGGTTAGACGCTTCACTATTCTGAGTTGATCGTCGCTGTCTAAAATAGTAAAGCCTGAGATTAAGCCTGCCTCTTTGTAAAACCTTTTTAAGGTTCTGTGTGCCAAGCCATGAAAGGTTCCACACCACATATCCCCGCCTGGAGACTGCAATAATTCCTGAATTCTGGATTGCATCTCTCTGGCGGCTTTGTTGGTAAAGGTGACGGCAATAATAGAAGACGGGTTGATGCCCATGGCCTCTACTTTCCAAGCAATGCGATGCACCAAGACCCTGGTCTTGCCTGAGCCTGCACCAGCCAGAACAAGCAAACTCTTATCTTCAGATGTGACGGCCTCACGCTGGGGATCGTTTAAATTTTCTAGTATGTGAGAAACATCCATGGGGGGTTCATTTTTTAATCTAAGAAGCCTATTCTAACCTCTATGCAAACTAAATTATTAAGAGAAATCAAAAATGCATTGCCTGAGCTTCGAAAATCCGAGGTCAAGGTTGCCGAATTTGTTTTAAATAAGCCTGGGGATATTATCGAGCTCACAACGGCGCAAGCTTCAGGCGCTATTGGGGTGAGTGAGCCAACGCTCATTAGGTTTTGTCAGGCACTAGGATTTAATGGCTTTCAAAAATTTAAGCTCACACTGGCTCAACAATTAGCAGCAGATGATTATTTTCATTCCTATGAAATTGACCCCAATGACAGCATTCAAGAGGTCACTGAAAAAGTCTTTGATAGCACCATCAGTGAAATTTTAAATGTGAGATCTCAATTGGATCAATCAGTCGTAGAAGAAGCGATTGAGACCTTGGCCAATGCAAAGAGAGTTGAGTTTTATGCCTTCGGGGGCTCCGTGCCTGTGGCGATGGATGCGCAGCATAAATTTTTTAGACTCAAGATTCCTTCGTCTTGTATTTCAGACCCGCACATTCAATTCATGTCTGCTAACTCACTCAACGAGAGAGATGTGGTGGTGGCAATATCCCAATCAGGCAATACGGCTGCCTTGGTAGAGAGCATTAAAACGGTTAAAAGTTTTGGCGCGATTGTGATTGGACTTATGCCCTCAGGAACCCCTCTTTCAAGAATCTGCGACATAGCGCTCGACATTGATGTGGGAGAAAATGCTCGGTTAACTCGACCAATGACCTCTAGGCTTGCTTACATGGCGATCATAGATGTGTTGGCAGTGGGCGTGGCCCAGCTAAAGCCCGAGGCACAAGATCACCTGTTTAATATTGTCACCAGTCAGAATTCTTTAAAGATTAAATAGTTAGTAGCGAAGGTTCTCTCTGAACCAAAGATTGACCATCCACTTTTCTCCCTTGATAACTGGCATGCCGGCATGCAGTGATTTAGGATGAATTTTTGGGTGAGAAGCAACAGGGGTTTCGTTTATTACGTTGTGAAAAACTACCACATCACCTTTTTTTGCCGTTACTGTTACGCCGAGCTCAGGAAAATCTGTTCCCCCTCCCTCTTCCACATCATTAAGGTAAACCAAGACTGTGACCATGCGTTGTCCGCCAGGCTCCCAATTATTTTTGCCATCCTCTGTTTGATAGTCGAATGAATCAAAGTGAGGTTTATATTCAGCGCCTCTGCCATAGTAAACTAGCTGGTATTGCTCAGCGTTTCGAATCGGCATTTGAGTCAAAATTGAAAGACGCTTGCTGACTTCGTGCACAATATCATTTGCATCATGTTCGATCCAACAGTTATCACTGGTTCTACTGTCATGCAAGACATGCTGATCTGCGCTAATTACGGTAGATGGTTTGAGTTTGCCTTGGGCGGCTTCAATGAAAGCATCGCACTCCATGTCGCTAATAAATTCACTCACAACATATAAAATTGGATCACCTGAATACAGGGAGACATTATCAGCAATTTTTTTTGGATATTCGGTATTCATAGCTTGAAATAATTGTATGCTAAGTCTGTAATAAGTGCATAACAATGAGTATATTTATATCTATAGCATCCTACCAAGACCCCTTGCTGGCCTCAACCCTGGTCAGCGCATATGAGCACGCAAAAAATCAAGCAGATTTAATTTTTGGCGTCTGCGACCAATCAGACGAACCTATCAACCTAGCAATGCTTCCTTTTGTAGACCAAATTCATTACGAGCATGTGAATCCTCTGCTGTCCAAGGGCCCTTGTTGGGCAAGAGGTCGCCTTCAAAGCTTTTTTAATAATGAGGATTATTTTCTGCAAATTGACTCCCATACTCAATTTAATGAGGGCTGGGATGTGCGGCTGATTAATGAGCTGCAAAAAATAGAAGGGAACAAATCACAGGGTGACTATCATGCCAAGTCAATCATTACCTCATACCCAAGAAGTTTTAAGGTAGTTGATCTGCCCTCAGCAACCTTTGAGCTTAATGCAATTGATAAAAATACGCAGATTCTGGCGTACAGAGCGGATAGTTTATTTTCTCGATCTTCCTTTTCGCGACAGGTTGGCATCTCCTGTCAACACAATGAAATAACTCACGGTTGCCTTCTCGCAGCAGGGTGCATATTTTCGCGAGGAGCGTTTGTTAAAGACATTCCATATGATCCTAATTATTATTTTTATGGTGAGGAACTATCCATGGCGCTCAGAGCCTTTACAAATGGCTATTCGCTATTCCATATTCCAGACCTTCCATTGTTTCACTTATACACCGAGACCAGCAATGTTCCAAGAAAGCTTCACTGGGACCCAGAAGATGATAAAAATAGAGCTATTAAATGGCATGAAAGAGAGGAGCTAAGTCTAAATAGATTGGATGCTTTGTTTGCTGGGCAGCTTGATGGGAATTGGGGCCTTGGAAGTCGCCGTTCTCTTGAGGAGTATGCTTACATTAGTGGAATGGATCTTAAAAATAAAATTGTTTTAAATCTTGAAAAAGCAACCAAAGCTAGTTTATTAGAGTCTCTGGATTGGAAAGTTAACCCCCTTAGTACATAGGAGAATATTATGAGTGATGATGCAAGGAATTTTTTAAATAGCTATGGGGACTTTGTTACCAAGGTGACAAGCGAGCCCAGTCTGAATCAATTAAGTTTGGATGAACGAATGAAAGAGATTGATGCCTCTTCGCCAATAGAATCTGCAAGACTTTTAACCGCAGCTCTTGGGCTTGGGAGTGAGACAGGTGAATTTGTTGAAATAGTCAAAAAAATGTTTCTTCAGGGCAAGCCAGCATCTGAGGATAATATTTACCATATGAAGAGAGAGCTCGGTGACATTATGTGGTACTGGGCTACTGCCTGCATGGCATTGCAGCTTGATCCCTATGAGGTGATTAAAGAAAATCAGGATAAGTTAGAGGCTCGCTACGGAGAAAAATTTCAAGTTGACAGGAGCGAGCATCGCAAAGACGGAGACCTGTAAGTGCCATTGCTAAGCTAACTATTAATTAACTTAGTAAATAGATTTTTCTGTGAGATCTGCCACTGCTGCTTGATACTCTTGCTCCAGCTCGTCAACCAATGATTGGACGGATGGTGCATTCTTGATTGATCCAATGCCTTGACCTGAGCCCCAGATATCCTTCCAAGCTTTAGCATCAGTATTGCCGCCTGAGCCAAAATTCATGGATGACTTATCAGCATCGGGAAGATTATTGGGATCTAGGCCAGCGCTCGCTATAGAGGGCTTAAGGTAGTTACCAGCAACTCCGGTGAACAATGAAGAATAAATAATATCATCCGCAACACTCTCAATCAGCATGTCTTTGTAAGTTTGCTCGGCATTGGCTTCTTCTGTGGCGATAAACCTTGTCCCCATGTAAGCTAAATCTGCGCCTAGGGCAAGACTTGATGCAACTGCGCTGCCTGAGCTAATAGCTCCAGAGAGAATAATGGTGCCATCAAAAAACTCTCTTACCTCTCTCACCAGGGCGAATGGAGATAAAGTCCCTGCATGGCCGCCGGCACCAGCGCAAACTAAGATTAAGCCATCAACACCCTGCTCTGCAGCTTTTCGAGCATGCTTAACACTAATAACGTCATGATAAACCAAACCACCATATGAATGAGCGGCCGTCACGATTTCTTCGGGAGGTCTGAGAGAAGTAATAATAATTGGGACCTCATGTTTAACGCATGATTCCATATCAGCCATTAAGCGATCATTGGACGCATGACAAATTTGATTGACTGCAAATGGCGCTATCGGCAAGTTAGGATTTTCTTCTTTGGCTGCTGCTAGCTCTTCTTTAATGCGAATAATCCATTCGTCTAGGACATGTTGTGGTCTAGCATTCAATGCTGGAAAAGAACCAACGATGCCGGCTTTGCATTGAGCAATCACCAGCTCCGGACCAGAAACTAAAAATAGCGGAGAGCCTATCACTGGAATTGAAAGGTTGCCCTGAAGTATTTTAGGAAGTGTCATGGTGGTCCGTGATTAGAAAAAGTTATAGCTTACACGAAGCTAAATGGTAATTAAATAAAGGTTGGTAAGTTATTGAATGTTATCTGCAACCCAGCTGATGGACCAGTTGTGCCCAAGCCTGTGCCCGTTATAAGTATCCGGCAACACGGTTACCATGCTTCCCTCTATCACAATATTTTGAGGGTTCTCTGGTAGATCCTTGAATGCACTATCTAAATGTTGCTGCGTTCTCCATTCATATAGATTAACCATGGGTTGAAGCTGAATAGTAGGCTGATAACCACAAAGACTATTTAGCGAAGCCATGCCTTGAAGCGGGGAGGCAATGATATGAGCATCAAGCCTGACTAAGTTTTTCCAATTATTTAAAAGGTGGCTAACCAAGATGCCGCCATAGCTGTGTCCCATCAGGGTCACTGTTTGAATTTGCCTGTTTTGGCTTAAAAGATTTTCTAACTCAACAATTAGCCTATCTCCAGACTCTTTGTAGCACCCATGATCGGGCCATCTATAAAAATACATTTCATTGGTTGGCGTATCTAAAGTCTTTAAAGGATAAACCCACTCATACCCTTCACTCGAACCGCCATGAACCGCTATGGTTATTTGATTGGCGTTTTGTAGATTAGATTCTAAGGACTGGATGCCCATTGGAAGCTCAATCAGGCGTCCGCCCAAGGCTTTAACTGAAACATTATCTTGAAAATCGCTAAGCTGGACTTTCTCTGCAACAGGCCCATTACAGCTGACTAATGCTAGCAATAGGATTGGAAAATGTTGTAAAAATTTCATATGTGGTTATTTAATAAAGTAAGCAACGCTGTGATGAGTAAAGTCTTTGGCTTCAATCTGATCAAAGCCCATAAGCTCATGAAAATCTAGCGAGCCTTGGTTTAAAGGCTTTGTATTAACCTCTAAAGAAACTGGAAGAGAGTATTTTTTAGCTTCTAAAAAAATATTGTCATAGATTGCTTTTCCAAGGCCCGCTCTTCTGTAGCCTTTTTTAATGCAGACCCTGTCAACATATAAAAATTTCTTTAGCTTGTTTAAAAAAAATTTATAGTTCTCAGAGCCATAGCTTGTGCCCTCTCGCAAACAGATAATAAAGCCCACCACTGCACCCTGATCTAGGGCAACTAAATTATAAGTGCTCAGAGAAATTAGTTGCTCAAGATCCTCAATTGAATCAAGAGAGCCAACGTTTGGGGTATTGGCTTGGTTCATATCATAGATTTCGTTTAGCCATTGGCGGTTCTGTTCGCCAGAATGAAATTGTTCTAATGTAGGCAGCGCTGTCATATCTAATGCTCTAGTAGCAGTTCATGTTTCTGATTAATTATCTGAGCCTGCAGCAATTATCTCAACATAAGTTTTAATGCCGTCTACAAAATCATCTGCATCTATGCTTTCATTGGTTCCATGAAACCCGGTCATATCCTCGGGGACAATGCTAAATGGATTAAACCTAAAGGAGTTATCAGCAACTTTTGAGTAATGACGAGTATCAGACGCTGCGATCATAATTCCTGGAACGACCACAACCTCTCCGTAAACTTTATTTAATGAAGTGGTGATGATGTCATAGCCTTTAGACTGCCAATCTGAAATACCTGATGCCTCCATTCCCCCCAAAAGCCTAACCTCTACCTGCTCTGATTCAACCGCATTCTTTACATGCTCGGTCACACCCTCGATGGAATCTCTGGGATGAAGCCTAAAATTAATAAGTGCTGTGGCTTCAATTGGCAAAACGTTACTTTTAATGCTTCCATTCAACATGGTTGGCGCAGTGGTTGTTCTAATCATGGCATTGATTACTGGGCTAGAGGACATCTGGCTGTCTAGCAAGCCTCCAAAGAGCCAACGATTTGCAAAAAGAAAACGGTATCCGAATGGCATGTGTTTACTCACTTCATCAAACATTACTGCACTTAAGCCATCCAAGCTCCCTGGAAGCGGTGCTTTCTCTAGCTTGATGAGTGCATCTGCAAGAATATTCACAGCTGTTTTTTTGGGTGGTGTTGAGGAATGGCCGCCGGCTGCTTTAGCAGCAATAAGCAAATTCATTATTCCCTTTTCTGCCACATTGATAGGCGCAACTAATTTCTCAACTCCAGGGAAAAAGCCTTTATTTACAAACGAGCCTTCATCTAAAGACCAGTGGAGCTGAATGCCTGCACTTTTTAATTTATCTGCAACAAGCGCAGCCCCGCCCCCTCCAATCTCTTCGTCATGACCAAAGCTAAAATATACTGTTCTGGTGGGTTGAAAATCATTCTGTATCAGATGAGTGGCGGCCTCATACATTCCAATCACGCCACTCTTATCATCCAGGGCTCCTCTGCCCCAAATTCTATTATTTGAAATTACACCTGCGAAGGGGTCTTGCTCCCAACTCTCTTCTGTACCTGGAATCACTGGAACAACGTCATAGTGTCCGGTTAACAGAATGGGGGCAAGTCTTGGGTCAGAGCCTTGCCACCTGTAAAGCAAGGTATATTCCAGCCGCTCAAATTGCATTTGCGAATGAAATTCAGGGTAAGTTGAAGCCGCCCATTTGATGAATGCATTGAACTCTTCTTTAATAAAATTCTTTGGATCTTGATGTGAAATAGTTTTAAACCTAATGGCTGCTGCAAGATTGTTGCTCACAATTTTTTTATCTATTTGTACCTGAGATATCTCTAATAAATCAGGTTGAGGTGCAACATGCATGAATGTGCGCACAAGTGCGATAGATAGCAATATCAGAATGGATGCCAGCAGAAGAAGTAATAGTTTTTTTAACATCTCTTTGTCCTTAAGCTTTGCTTTCTTTAAAAAAACTCAGGTCTTTTGCCAGTAAACTGTCCAAAGTAATCCTTGATGCTTTCTAGATCCTGCTCCACGTTGCCAGTTGGACTAAAAAAATCACCAAGCTGAATAGTCTTATTTGAGAAATCAACTCCAGCCATCATAATTTGACTATTAGTTTCATTTGCAATCCTTAGGAACCCTGACTTGAGCCTTTTAACTTTCTGCCTTGTCCCTTCGGGGGCTATAACAATTAGAAAGCCTTTATATTTCTCAGTTACATTCTGAATTTCCTGCTTAAGAGCTGCAGGGTTTGCTCTATTAACAGGAATGCCTCCCATTTTTCTTAGCAATCTTCTAAAGCCCTTTTTAAAAACAGAGTGTTTGCCAATCCAGTGGAAGTTAACATCAAGGCTGAGGATAAGTGACATCGCAAGAACAAAATCCCAATTTGAAGTGTGAGGCCCAGCCACCAATAACACCCTCTCATTTTTCGGGAAATGACCGACTGTTTTCCAGCCAGTAACCTTCATGGCTAATTTACCAATCAGCTTTAAAAACTTGGGTCTATTTGCAATCAGGTGATCTGGAATAAATGTTTTATTTTGTTTCATTAAAATTAGTTTAAAGGAATTTTAACGTGCCGTTAATTTTTCGTATTTTTTGATTGCATTGGCAATCTTCTCTATCACATCGCCTTGGGCAAATTTCTTTGTATTGACGTAAAAGGGATGAGGGAGAGAGGACAGCTCTTTAGCTTTTGTCATCACTCTGTCCATAAATGTATCCTCAGGCACCACCTCATCAATATAACCAACTGCTATTGAATCTCTCATAGAATATGCATCTGAATGATAAACAGCGGGATAAAAATAGTTCTTATTTACTCGAGCTTTTAGTATCTCCATAATTTGCGTGGGAATGTCCATATGATTTCTCACCTCATTTGCCTGGCAAATATACTGCCCATCTAAGGCTATCCGATAATCAGCACAGCAGGTCACAAATAAACCAAGAGCGATAGAATGACCAGAAACTGCTGCAATAATTGGTCTATCAAAGGCATAAAGATCTAAAAGAGTTTTGTAGCCCAGGGTTACCATCTTGTGGATCTTATCCATGTCGCCTGTGGCCAAAGTTTTCAGATCAAAACCACCGGAAAAGATTCCCTCTCTTCCACTAATGACCAATGAGCCTGAATCTCTCGGAACCTCGGCCAATAATTCATTAAACTTGGTGAGCATCTCATAAGAGAATGCATTCGCCTTGCCATCATCAAGCTTGATAGTTGAAATGTTATTCTCTTGGCTTAAGGTTGCTATTTGTGTAGACATAATATTCCTCTAGTGGCCCTCTAAAGTATTTAACCATATTCTAACTTTTAACTTGGTGTTTTCTCTAAAATCCATTGCTTACCTTATTTTTTTTAATATCCAAAAAC
>Ga0209600_1001475_pt1 | contig 15427 bp, 16 predicted proteins | sample COGITO_mtgs_1104_FD_185518 | JGI IMG/M metagenome (GOLD analysis project Ga0209600, IMG submission 185518) | Pelagic marine microbial communities from North Sea - COGITO_mtgs_110421 (SPAdes) (version 2) | ecosystem: Environmental > Aquatic > Marine > Epipelagic ... | reverse complement strand
GTTAGAATAAGTCATCCTCAAGATGTTAATAAGTATGTTATTTGGAATATACACCCGATTGCAGAAAATAATCCAACTGCAACACCAGTGTCTACAGCATCTGCAACGCCAGTTCCAACACCAGTGTCTACAGCATCTGCAACGCCAGTTCCAACGCCAATAGCGACAGCGTCTACAACGCCAGTTCCAACGCCAATAGCGACAGCGTCTACAACGCCAGTTCCAACACCAATAGCGACAGCATCTGCAACGCCGGTTCCAACGCCAATAGCAACAGTATCGGAAACACCAGTTTCAACGCCACTGTCTACAGCATCTGAAACGCCGGTTCCAACGCCAATAGCAACAGTATCGGAAACACCAGTTTCAACGCCACTGTCTACAGCATCTGAAACGCCAGTGCCTACTGATGGAGGCGGAGGAAGCCCATCATCATAAAAATAAAACAAGATAAATATAAAAACATAAATATAAAAATGGCAGCAAACGAATACATAAGAACAGTGAATATCACACCCCTAGGGACTTCATATTCATGGGATACACCACCTAATTGGATTACAATCGTAAGGGTGGGAACTACTGATGATTGGACAATTACAGTAGCGCCTAATTCGGGTGTTGCCAGAAACGCAACGCTTACTGTTAGACATGCTAACACAAGTACAATTGATACTATTGAAGTGACTCAGGCTGGTAATACAGTTATTACGCCAACTTCAACGCCTGCACCAACTGCGGCTCCAACTTCAACGCCAATACCTACAGTAGCGACAACACCGGTTTCAACACCAATACCTACAGTAGCGACAACGCCGGTTTCAACGCCAGTGCCTACTGCAGCTGCAACACCGGTTCCAACACCAATAGCGACAGCATCTGCAACGCCGGTTCCAACACCAATAGCGACAGCATCTGCAACTCCGGTTCCAACGCCAATAGCAACAGTATCGGAAACACCAGTTTCAACGCCAATAGCGACAGTATCGGAAACACCAGTTTCAACGCCAAAAGCGACAACACTGGATCCAACACCTTTTCCTACACTAAGTCCAACTGCAACATCATCTAGCAGTGGTGGCACAGGTGGCGGTGGATGTCACATCGCAGGTGAATTAATTACAATGGCCAATGGTGAAACTAAAGCTATTGAAAATATTAAAATTGGAGACGCATTATTGTCCTTTAATGTTAACGGTTATAGTTTCGATGAAAATGCTTATCTAAACTGGTCATCGCATGTAGATAATTTTGAAGGAGAATTTACTTCTGTGAGTGTAACTAACATTAAAATAGATTCATATGATTCATATTACGATTTTAATAACGGATCTTTGAAAATTACATACGAACACCCTATATTAATTAAAAACGCAGATAATATTGTTTCTTGGAAAACTGCAAGAGATTCTGATGTGGGAGAATATATGTTAAATGAAAATAATGAATGGGTTTTAATTACTTCTAAATACTTAATAAGTAAAAATGAGCCGTTTACAACATGGACACTAGATGTGGAAACAGAAGATGTGTATTTTGCTAATGGTATATTAGTACATAATGCAGCCGATGAAGTTATATCAAAGGACGATGATTCCGGAGATGGTTTTGGAGAACAACTTGGATAATAAATTATGATTAATTTTAAAAACATATTAACTAATAAGAACACCCTTACATTTGTATTGGGTGCTCTTTTTGTTTTATTGTTTCTAAGACAGTGTAATCAAACTGAAAATCTTAAACATGATTTAGAGGTAGTTCAACAAACAGCAGATAGAAATTTAAATAATTATTTAGCTTCAAAGGATTCTGTTAATCAATTAATAGCGGAAAACGGTAATTTAATATCTAAGATAAGATCTTATGAATTTGATATAAATGATTTAAAGGATGATCAAAATGAATTGGTTTTAAAATACAGAAAGGCTCTTAATTTAAATAAGGATTTAAACAAAGTTAATACTCTTTTATCAGCTGATATAGATATCAAAGATAGTTTATTGGCGGACGTAACATCATCTGAAGTGGATTCAACAACAACTAAATTAACGTTTTCTAAGTTTGATGATTTTGGTAATGGTAATTCTAGAAATTTAATGGGTAATATGTTAATAACAAGACATGATACTGGATTAAATTATGGAAATGCTTCTTTTGATATAGAACATACGATTAGTCTATTAGCAGCCATAGAAAGAATAAACGGCGCGGATCAATTAAAAATTTCTACATCATATCCAGGATTAACTTTTAGTAATATAGAAAATATAAACCTTATAAATACAAGATTAAATCAAAAACCTAAAATGAAAGGAGGATGGTCAGTAGGTATTGGTATCGGTTATGGAATCAATCTAAACAGCAATCAAGTAATAAGTACTGGTCCATCAATCGGATTAGGATTATATTATTCTCCTAAATGGTTAAGATTTTAAAATTAATATAAACAATGGCACAATCATCTAGATATTTTTACTTAGATTCTGATATTCTTTTAGAATTTATTTACCACGACCAATCAAATCCTTCTAAATATCAAATAGAAGTAGATGACAATGGTAGCGAGGTAAAATTCTTAGACACAATTAAGGGTAATCCATTTGCAAAAAGACACTTAATAAATGAATTAGGAAGCGCTGTTGTTAATTTTGATGTTACTGAAAATTCAGGTTACATATCTGTAGAAAACTTTGCTGCAAGAACTCTTTTATTACAGAGCGGTAAAACTTATAAGTTTAATTTAAGTGAATTAACTAATCCAGAATTATTTCAAATTAGTGGTGCTTTAGGAATTTATTCTTATTCAAATGTTACTAAGATTGGTCAGTTTACACCTAATCAAACTGGCACAATCGAATACATGTGCGGAGATTTAATAGGAGGTAAAATTATAATAGACACTAGAGCAAATCCATTATTTGCAAATCCAGATGAAAATACTGGTAATGATATTAATCAAACTATAGGTAGATATCATGCAGTACAATCAGATGCAAGTGGTACTAGATATGCTTTATTAGGATATGATTCTACGGGTGATTATGAAATGTTCAATTATATTAATAATAATGTAAGTTGGACTGGTGGTAACGAAACAGATCTTTTAAATTACCAAACTGAAGCTACTGCTAATATTAATTATATTAAATACGATAGTATTAGATTACACTTTAGGAGTGGTTATAATTTTTCTGCCAGAGGTTATGAAGGATTTTTATTTGAAATAGCGGCGAAGAGATCTTCTAATGTAAGAAATAATTTAACTCAACTTGTTTATTTAAATACTAGTAATTATGAATATGCTAATCCTAAGCCATTTATTTTAGGAGAAACACTGTATAGCAAATTTATAGATCTTAAAATACCCACATTAGTTCAACAAAATGAAGAATTCAATGATAGGTTTTATGGAGATGGTACAATAGGTTCAAGTGATTTAGATCCTTCTTCTAATTATGAACTAACGTTTAAATTAATTGATCAATTAGAAACCTTTAATGGATATGATTATTTCATTACTGGTGAAGAAAATAGATTTACGATATCAAGAGAAGATGAATTTCAAGATTTTACAGTAGTCGTAGAAGACGCTGATGATGGAGATTATTTTAGAATATACGGTGAAAAGGATAATTCTATAGGTGCGTTTGAAGCATATGTATTAAATCAAATAAACACAACTTCAGACGATATTATAGTAATGTATGACATAGATGTTTTTGAAACTATAGGTACATCTGAAATTAAAACATTCCAAACTTCATATACACAATATGAGGACTTTAACACACCCATTGTGTTTAGACCTGTTATTATGAATAGTAGTACAGCTTCTAGTTTTTCTATTGATGTTATAATGAGAATATGGAATCAAACTGATAATACACAAATTGTAAAAATGGCTAGTTTAACAGTTAAACAAGCTGCTAAATATGGTAAGAGATTAAATAAACTAAAAATTAATTCTCCTAATCAATTAACCGAAGTATACAATGTATTACCTCAACTAGCATCTAACAAAATAATAAATGGCATTTTTACTGACAACATGCCTAAAAGTACTAAGTATGTCCCTACATTTTTAGAGAGACATAATGTAATTGCTTCCAAGTCAAAAATTGTATTTGAATCTAATACTGACGATATTACAAGACAAGATATTAGTGAAGTAGATACTTCTGATTTTAAATCTGAAGGTGATTTGCTCATTAAAATTCCGCCGTTCACATCATATTATAAATTTGTAATAGCTAAAAGAAAAGGAGATGATGTAGAATTCATATCATTTACTAATATAGAAAATGTAATCATGACATTTGGAGATGGTAAACAAAAATTAAAATTTAATAATATATTCAATAAGGATATTAATATGGGTGAAGGTGAAGTACTCTTTAAAATAAGTGAAGCAAATGCTAACACAATAAGGGGTATGAAAAACAATACATTCTATATTAGTGTTAATAATGGTATAGATGAAAATATGATTTTATCAGGTAAATTTGAAATCTAATTATGGTATTAAATAGCAGAAATAATTCATTCGATTTTAGGTTTCCTAGGGGATTTGTACCTAAAGATGTTGCAGATAAGTATAAAAAATATTTAAATAAAATACCAGGAAGTTTACTATCAGAACCTGTAGATTTTATTAATTACAGTATACAGGGTATTAATATACCAGGTGTATCGTTTGATCCATTATCACAAGAAGATAACGATGGTACTAAGAGATATCACAGGGGTGCATTGCCAATTCAAAATGTAATTAATAGAGAATTTACGGTCAGTATGCAATTGTTGGATGGTTTTATTAATTATTGGATTATGATGGATACTCTTTTGTGGTATTATGCTAGATCAACTAAGCAGGCATATATTATAGATCCATTGTGTTTAAGAATATTAGATGCTGAAGGTGCATCTGTAGCATATATGGAATTTACAGATTGTATCATGAATTCTATTAACGAGTTAAATTTAAACTTTGCGGAAAATGTTGCATCCTTTAATACATTTGAGGTTACATTCTATTATAATAAATTAAATCTTAGATTAGAGATAGAATAAAATAAATTGATATATAATATATGAAAACATTTAATAAATACTTAATCGAGAACACTATCACTGAGAATGATATGAAACTTGTTAACGAAGGTCTTCAAGAAGAGTGGACTCCTGAATTAGAAGCTAAAATAGATGAGGCTTTAGAATTATTCGAAAAGGAATACATGAAAGAGGATGGTACATACGACTTAGAGAGACTTAACGAAGAAATAACAAATGAAGGTTTCTTTGGTTCTATTATAGGTGGTTTAACAGGGTTTGCATTAGGTAAATCAGTTGGTAAAATGGTAGCAAAAGTTTTAGGTATTCAAAAGGGTATCTTTTATGATCTATTAACTTCAAGACTTGTAGGTGCCGCTCTAGGTGCTAGTCTTGGTAAAAAACTATAAATGAATTACCTCGCAGTAGATTTTTCTCTAAATTCACCAGGTATATGTTTATATAATGATAAAGGTAAGAAATATCATTTTATTAGTTATATAAAACCTAAAACTGGAACAAAGGCTGAACAAAAACTACAAGAAGAAATATCCTTATTAGAGGATGTTACTTTGGTTGATCAACCTGATTTTACTAACAATGAAGCTTTCTCAAGTGCTGAACTCTTAAAGGTTAAGCGCTATGATAAAATGGCAGCCGACATTATAAATCTTGTCTTACAAAACTCATACGATGGTGATGGGTTTATTGTTTCATTTGAAGGAACTTCTTATGGTTCTAAGATGGGAACTAATAATATGATAGACATGGCAGCAGGCGCTGCAATTCTAAAACTCAAACTCTTAAAGACCTTAAATCCCGATGACATCTTGACTGTGGCTCCAACTACTATTAAGAAATTTGCTGGTAAAGGTAATATGAATAAGCTTCAGTTGTTTGAGTCCTTTCAAAAAAACGTGAACGAAGACCCAATCTTAGCTAAAAGTCCTTTGTGGAAAATAGTTAAAGACCTTGAAATTGGGAAAAAGATCCCGAAGCCCCTTGACGATCTTGTTGACGCTTATTTTCTCGTTGCATACGTTGCAAGCCTCCAAGCCTAATCTATCTTCTGGCTTAACTAACATTTGTTATATGCAAGTTGTATAAAACTGTTTCATTTTAAATTAAAAAAAAATAATTTAATCTCTGGTGAAACAAATTCAAATGTGGATATATAATAAGTATATTAACAAAAGCTAAGATATTAGTCAATTTTATGTTGTGTACTACTGAAATCATGAACCTGAACAAAGCTCTCATTATAATGGTGCGAGAGCAAAAGATCACGACACAAGAGCGTGAAGACTTACTTCGTAAAGCTGGTTTACAAAAACTAGAGAGCAACAGGTGGCAAGATTCAGAAGGTGCTATACTTACAATGCAAAATATTTGAAACCTTTTGTAATATACATTTATAAGAACTGAAAGTAATTTCAAGGTAAACAAATTTAACAAATTAAACAATTTAAAGGTATGAGTGATTCATTTGACATTTTTAACTTGGGTGTAGAAGACGTAGAAACGCATCAGGCACCCACAAGTACAGCTTCAAACGAAGTGTACAAACCAACCGCAGACGACGGTAAAGACGGAACTTACAAAGCATTAATTCGTTTTGTACCAAATCCAGAAAACCCTCGTAATTCCCTAATCCAAAAATATGTACACTGGTTGACAAACTCAAGTGGTGATGGTAAACTAGTTGATAGTCCATCTACTATTGGTGAGAAGTGTCCAATTGCAGACGTATTTTGGAAACTACGTAAATCAGATTCAGCTGTAGATCGTAAATCTTCAGAGAAGCTGAAAAGACGTCAACAATACTATTCTTTAATTAAGATCATTAAAGATCCACAGAACCCAGAATTAGAAGGTACTTACAAAGTATTCAAATTCGGTTACAAAATTAAAGAAAAAATTGACGCTGAGTTGAAACCAGACTTTGGTGAACCAACACAAGTATTTGACCTTTTTGAAGGTAAGAACTTTGAGTTGATCATTACACGTCAAGGTGAATACAATAACTACGACAAGTCTAAATTCTCTGCTAGTCAATCTGCAATTATTATGGGCGATGCTCCAGCAGAAAGAACAAAAGAGACTATGACGTCTATCAAAGAAGAATTAGAGAATGCGCCTTCATTGAAAGGGTATGATTATCAAGCATGGGACGAGGACACTCGATCATTCGTAAACGATGTATTGAGAATGTACTTAAATCCAGGTGATTCTATCGCAGAAGTTACTACAACGACTACTAAGAAAACTGCAAAAGCTACAAATACATCTGCACAAACAGCTGTAGCTGAAGCTCCAGTAACAACAGAGTCAACTTCAAGCGTATCATCAGAAGATGATCTAGATTCTTTCTTGAATGACCTCGACATCTAATATACAACTTACTGAAGAGTTAAAGGATAAAATAAGATATGCACTTAAACAAGTAGTATCTCAAGTACATCCTGAACCTAATAAGAAGCTACTAAAGGACATGCATGGGCGAATAACCTGTGCATGTCCCTATTGTGGTGATTCCCACTCGGACGATACTAAAAAACGAGGTAATATCTTCTGGGACACTCTACAGTATCACTGTTATAATTGTAGTTATCACACTAACTTATATTCCTTTTTAAAAGATCATGAAGTTAAATTAGCCACAAGTGATGATTCATTTATGGTTATAGATTACATTAAACAAAATAAGATACAGGTTAATTCAGAATCTGTACTGAAGCATGATGCATTAAGAAAGGTTCAAGAATTATCAATTGATATAGATACATTTAAAGCTAAATTTAAGGCAAAGGTAATAGAACCAGGCGATTGGATTTGGTTTCAATTAAAAGATAGACTACTACACAATAGAGTAGATGATTTCTTGTATTCTGAAAAAGAACATAGACTTTGGATTCTTAATTTTGGTGCAGATAATAAAATTATAGGTGCACAGACACGTAGAATGAAGGGATACGGACAAAGATATCTAACATATGATTTACCAAAATTGTATGAAGAGATGGGACAACCTTTAGAATTATCCAACGAAGAACTAACGTCTCTTACTAAAGTATCAACATTATTTGGAATTATGCAATTAAATTTTCAAAGGCCTATTACTATATTTGAAGGCCCGTTAGATGCTAAATTCATGGCAAATTCCCTCGCCCTTGCAACTGCTGGTAGATCAACTGATGACTTTGATGAAATTCCAACAGTTAGATATATGTTTGATAATGATGTAACTGGTAAAAAGAAAATGGCCGAGAAGCTTAAAAAGGGTAGACCTGTTTTTATGTGGTCTAAATTTCTTAAAGAAAATGGGTTAGATAAATATAATATCAAAGATCTTAATGATTTGATGTTGAAATGTTTTGAGCTTAAAATCGATGCTCATAAAAAGATCGATCAATATTTCACCTCTAGTCAATTAGATCTATGGTACGTATAGAAGATATTAGTATAATGGTTGAAGACAACTTCGAAGAATTTCAAAAAGACAGTGATAGGTTTAAAGGTATGAAACTTTTATTAGATTTCAAACCATTGGATCTAAGTATCGAGTCACCTGACATTGAAATGCCAAAACCTAAATTTAAGAAAAGACAAATAACGTCTAAGTTCATCAAGCCTAATCCCAATAAGAAATCATTATTTTAATATGAGTAAAGAAAATATTTTAGCATTGGACCGCAAATTAAGTGGCCAAAGAACAGAGTGGACTAACAACATTAAAGGATTAGCACAAAGTTTAAGAAATTTAAACACCATGGAGGAAACTATTGCTGAAGTATTATCTTCTAGACAATCTCTCGTTGAGCAGATGTCTTATTTAAATATGAAAGTAAAAGAACAGAAAAATAAAGTAGCAGTTAGATATAGAGAAGCTTATATTAGATATTATGAATATGATTATAAGTTAGGAGAAAAACAAAAAGAGAAGTTTATTGAAACTGATCTAGCTGATGAAAACATGATATTATCTCATTTAGAAAATCAAGTGGAATTCTTTAGAGATTCGGTAAAAACCCTAGATAACATGGGCTTTGCCATTCGTAATAGACTTGCATTAAAAGATCTATAACGACAAATAAAAATGCTCTAACAATGTGGAGCTTACGTTAACTGAAAACAAACAGTTGTTACGCATTGATGCAGCAACTGAATTAGAATTGGAACAACTCAATATTTCTTTAAATAGAAGAATTGAGTCTTGGCGTTTTAACCCCTTGGTTAAAAAGGGTTTATGGGACGGTTATGTTTCGTATATTAAGGATGATAAATGGATTCCTTCGGGTTTATGGCGAGAAGTCATGGGCATATGTAAAGAATATAAATTTGAATTTAAGTTAAATGGTATTACAGATATATTTGATACCAATATAAATCAAGAAAAGTTTACTCAATGGGCGTTAGATTTTTTCGAAAAATCAGAAATAACACCAAGAGATTATCAAATAGAAGCAGCTTTTAATATTTTAAAATTTAAAAGATGTCTAAGTGAATTAGCAACTTCAGCTGGTAAAACATTAATTTCGTTTTTAACAGTTGCTTATTTATTAGAACATGAAAAGGCTAAAAAAATCTTATTTATAGTTCCTAATGTTTCTTTAGTAGTACAAGCAAGTGAAGATTTTTTAGATTATAACTATAGAAATGCAGTAGACATAAAAGTACAACAGATATATTCTGGTCAAAAAATAAGACCGGGAAGAAATGTAGTCATAGGAACTTATCAGTCTCTAGTTAAAAAAGATAAATCTTATTTTAGTGAATTTGATGCTATAATTGTGGATGAAACACATAAGGCAAAATCAGCGTCTATTAAAACTATCCTTCAAAAATGTGTTAATGCAGATTACAAATATGGATTATCGGGTACTATACCAAAAGAAGGTACTTTAGATAGATTAACATTAATGGCATACACCGGACCTCTTATTACTGAAATAAGTGCAAATTACTTGCAAAATGAAGGACACATTGCTGGTTGTAAAGTAAAAATAATTAAAATGGATTATGCTCCTCAATCTACAAAGGACGCATTTAGAGAAATGTCACAAAATAGATATGAAAGTAAAGATGTTTTTAAATTTGAACAAAACTATGTCATTAATTCACCAGGCAGGCTTAACTTCATTACAAGTATTATTTCCAGAGTACGCGGTAATAGTTTGGTCCTTTTCCACAGGATTGAACATGGTAAAAAAATATATGAAAAACTTCGCAGAGACAGTGATAAAACTGTTTATTATGTTGACGGTGGAATTGATAAAGATATACGAGAAGAACATAAAAAGAAAATGGAAGCAGGCGAAGAAGTTGTTATTGTTGCATCTTACGGTACCTTCTCAACGGGAATCTCAATCAAAAAAATACACAATATCTTTTTTACAGAATCGTTTAAATCAGAAGTAATAATTAGACAATCAATAGGTCGAGGATTACGCCAACATAAATCCAAAGATAGTGTAAATATTATTGATTTTGTAGATGATTTAAGTTCATCTGATTGGGATAACTATTTAATAAGACATGCTAAAGAACGCCAAAGAATCTACAGAGAACAGAAGTTCAAATACGATATTAAAAATGTAGATTTTGAAGGAGATATATAATAAAATAATAACATTCAAAAAACAAAAACAATATTATGCAAAAATTAAAATCTTTTCAACAATTTGCTACGGAAGTTCAAATTTCTAATACTAGAAAAATTGAAGAAGAAGCAATCGCAAAAAGAAGCAATGAAGCAGAAACGTTTAAAAACTTACTCTCTGAATTTAATGTCACTTCTGTTAAAGAATTAACTGAAGATCAAAGATCAGAATTTTTTACCAAACTAAGAGGTGCTGAAATTAATGAAGCAGTTACACTTATTGAAGAAGGTACAAGAGGTCAATTTGGTAAAATCGACAAGAAAGGTAATATTACATCGATATACACTCATTATGATTCGTATCCAGAAAACATGTTACCTATCATTAAAAAATCTTTTAAAAATTCAAAATCAGTAGATGCTGTTATTGCAAAGGGAGATTGTTCTGGTTTAGAAACCAGTATTGATAAGATAAATTTTTATGGAGATAAAAATGCAATGACACCGTCAAAGGGTTCGATCTCGGATGTTTCTAAATATTTAAGAGATGTAGCTAATAACGGTGGAGCAGAATTTGTTTATCTTTGGGACGAATCTAATAAAGAATGGTTAATGGCAGACATTTATGCTAATGGTTACGATGAATTAGTACCAGCATTTGAATCTGTCTCAGTTTCTGTAAATGAAGCTATTGCAGTACAATTTAAAAGAGACGCTAAGAAAGTTGTTACAGTTTACAATAATCTATTTGCAAAAAAATTAACTGACTTTGGTGCAATGTCTAACGAATCAGTGTTAGGTTGTATTAAGTACTTATTCGAAATGGCAATGGAAGACGCAAACTTCTCAAGAGAAGGTTTTGCAATTTCTAAAAACATTAAAGGCTCAATTTCTTCATATGAAGTAAAAATGCCAGGATTAGGCGGATACTATATTAAAATAGGAGCAACTACAACAAAGAGAATTTTAGATCAATACTATTCAGATATCGCTAATGCAGCAGGATGGTCGGGTATTGGTATCGTTGAAGGTACTGCACTTTATTTACAACAAATCAAACAAGAAGCTGCAGGGCAATCTTTATTAAACGCATTTAACATGTTCAATGAATCTACTGTCGTAGAAGCTGGTGAACTACTTTGTGAAGCTACTGTTGTCATGGATGCAATAAACCCTGAAGATAAGGACTTTTTAAAATTCTTAAAAAAGAATAAAGTTGAAATCACAGATACTGTAAAATCAGGCCCAACTGGACACCCTGAAATTACAATGCAAGGAAAAAGAAAAGATCTTGAAAAGGTTCTTGCTGATGGCGAATACGGATGGGACGATCCAGATTTAGCTGAATATATCGAAGAGTCTAAAGTAAACGAAGCTGAAGTTAATTCTGATGAAGAATTTAATGAATATGCAATAACAGTTTTACAAAAAGCATTTGGTGAAGATTATGATGAGGCTAAAGCAAAAAAAGTAATTGATGGAATTTTAGCTAAAGCTGATGGAGATTATGGCGTAGCAGTAGGTATGTTGACCAGCTCATTAGGAGCATAATAAAAACAAGATACATATCTTATGAAGATCTACAATAATTTTGAACAGTTTGTAACTGAGAGATTACATTCAAATATAAAAGAAGCTTTAATTTTAGAAGGTGGAGCTGCCGGTCACATGGCACATCCGTTTGATGATAAGTCATTAACATTCGCAGACTTCAAAGCTCTTATAGAAGCTGGTTTAAGTGGTGAACTTAATTTTGAAGAAGACGCTACTGAAAAAACTGATGGACAAAATGTATTCGCAACTATTCAAAATGGTGAAGTTAAATTTGCTCGTAATAAGGGTGAACTTATAACACCAATGGATCTTCAAACATTTAAGCAAAAATTCGACGGTCATGCATCAGCAATGGTCGAAGAAACATTTAAATTTGCAGCAGAAGATTTAGCCAATGCATTAATTAAATTACCAGCTAAAGTTCAACAAGAAGTATTTGAAAATGGTCTTAATTGGATGAATATGGAATTGATCTATTCTAAAAATCCAAACGTAATCTATTATGACAGAGATATTATTCAATTTCATGGTATAAAAAAGACAGATGGTAATGGTAATATAATTGGTGAAGATAGTAAACCTGCATCAGTAATAGCAAAAGCATTAGAGTCTGTTAAAGCAAATGTCGGTAAAACATTTACTATAATTCCACCTCAAATAATTAAATTAGGCAAGGATCTTAATTTTGAAGAAAATAAAAATAAATTTATCAAGAAGGTTGAAGCACTCCGCGACAGATATAATTTGACAGACGCTGATGAAGTTAGCCGCTATCATGAAATGTGGTGGAGAGAAACTATAGATTCAAATTTTCCAGATTTAACACAAGATCACAAAGAAGGTTTATTATTAAGATGGGCATATGGTGATAAAAAGACTCTAAATCTAAGATCATTAGATAAAGATCTCGGTAAAGAAAAAGCATCTTTAATTAAAAAGTTTGACAAAGAGGATGTGAAAAAGAAATATAAAGAGAACATTAGACCATTTGAAGATCTATTCTTAGAGCTTGGTTCTATTATTTTAAAAAATGCATCTAATTTTGTTGCGGCCTCACCAGACGCTGAAATGCAAAGATTACATAATCAAATTAGAACTGAGGCTAAAAAAATTAAAAAAGGCGGATCAATTGATCAAATACAAAAGGTCGAAGCTGAATTAGCTAGATTAGAAAGAATAGGTGGAATTGATTCAATTATGCCAACTGAAGGTATTGTCTTTGTATATAAAGGTAAGACTTTTAAATTAACAGGAACATTTGCTGCAATTAACCAGCTCATGGGTATTATTAAGTACGGAAGATAAACAATATAACATGGCATTACAAAACTTAAGAACATATTTTCAATCTACCAATATCAATGATTTCCAATCAATGTTAGATTTACCATGCGTAGTATCTGAAAAAATACAAGCATCTTCTTTTCATGTAAAGAAAACATCAACAGGATTCCAGTATTATAAAAGCGGCTCAAAGCATGCTATGGATAAAGTAGATAGAACGATGGTTAAATATTATGAAAATGCTATCAATTATTTTGGAACTATCGTAAAGGATGTAACAGAAGACATGCCGCTTGATTGGAAGTTTGGATTTGATTATATGATAGATAATAAAACGGTAGATATAGAATATGAAGTTCTGCCAAAAAACAACTTAATATTAACACATATTCAAATATTAAATCCCAATAACGATACTCAAATTAAAAAAGTAGTTAGAGATCCACAAATTTTAAATAAGTGGGCAGATAAATTAGGTGTACAGAGACCTCCGATTATTTTCCAAGGTAAATTACAAGAAAATCAAAAGAAAGATTTAGTAAATCTTTTAGCCATATCAGATTCTGATTTTTCTATTAAATATAAAGATCAATCATTTACTAGAACAATATATAATATTTTTAATAATGGCCTTACTAATCCAGCATTAAACACATCTTTTGATGATGATATAGATGGATTAATAGTTAATTTTTACGAAGGTAAAAATCCAAAGAGTTTTAAATTAGAAAGATTTGATAGAAAACCAGCTGAAGATAGAAAACCTTCAGACATGTATCAAATATCTCTATTAGATTTAGTTGAATATTTAGAAGATTTTGATATATCAAGTGTTAGTTTAGAAGAAGAGGAAGCAGATCTACGATATATTGAATTGATTTCTAGTATATTTAATGCATATGTAGAAAAAAACGCATCGAAATACATAGGTACTAATTTTGATTCTGCAGACTTCTCAGATAATAAAGGATTTCAACTCAATACTGTTTTTATAAAAAACGAAAAAACAATTTCACTTGTACAAAATAAAGTCCTATCTGAATTATTTAAAATTGCATTAGGTAGTTTTAGAAAGAGAAGAAACAGAGAAACAGACATTATTAATAAAGATTTAATGAAACAAATCAATGATATAGTAGATGTTATTGAATCTATAGTAATGTCAAAAACTAACGAAAACGGCGTTATGAACTTTAAAACATATTTACTTAATCAAAAATTACAATATACTGAAAGTCCTATATTAGAAGGGCTTACAGTTAAATATCCAGAACATGGTAAAACACCGGTTAACATGTTTGTTGGTCGTTTCCAACCATTTACATTGGGTCATGCCAAGGTGGTCGAGACTATTCATAAACAAAATGGTTATCCAGTAGTAATTTTATTAGTGAAATCAAAAACTAAGAAAAAAGAAGATGCATTTTCTAGACCTTATGATGAAGAAACTCAGGTTGAGATGCTGAATAGTTTAAAGTCTAAATATCCGATTGAAGATGTTTTTGTAATTCCAACGGGTGGTATTGACACTATGTTCAATGCAATGAGACCGAAATACGAACCGGTACTTTGGGGAACAGGAACAGATAGAATGAAGAGTTATGGATTTCAAGTTAACAACCCAGAATATAGAGAAGATTTAGGATGTAGAACCGATTTTGGTCTATTTGAAATTCCAAGAAGTGGTAAAAACATTTCAGCAACACAAGTTAGAAACGCAATGTTAGACGGTGATGAGAAGTTGTTTAAGAAATTAACTCCTAAAGAAATACATCATATGTATGGTGAGTTAAAGTCTAAATTAGAAGACTCTATGGGTGTTGTAGCTGAGTCAGACATTAACACAATGACATTTGATCAATTTTTAAAGAATATATAATAAAATAATATAACAATAAAATGGCAAAAATATTTTACGTAAGAGAAAGATCTGGAGAT
>Ga0209600_1001459_pt1 | contig 15514 bp, 14 predicted proteins | sample COGITO_mtgs_1104_FD_185518 | JGI IMG/M metagenome (GOLD analysis project Ga0209600, IMG submission 185518) | Pelagic marine microbial communities from North Sea - COGITO_mtgs_110421 (SPAdes) (version 2) | ecosystem: Environmental > Aquatic > Marine > Epipelagic ... | reverse complement strand
CCTTTAGTATTAGCGTTGTAGATTCATTGGGTGGGGGTTTTGTTTACTGCCATTAACTGAAGAAGCAGACATTGCCCTATCCAAGCACTAACGGCTGCTATGTGGACTTTGCAGAATTTCACTGCAACGGTTTCAATGGCCGCTTTGCTTGAATCGAGAAACAATCGTCACACCGTTGTCATTCGCGCCTAGCAGTGAGTAACCGGTCGGTGGCCAACTTGATTTGATTCAAGTAGCTGTCATGCCCATCCAAAACTGACATTTCTAAGTCCGGTGTCCCTGTCCGTCCCGCAACTGCAATTTGGGCGCAAAACCAATTGAGAACTGCGCCGCGCGGCAGTGTCTCAGCGGGTGGAAAATCCTGCTCAACTGCAGGAGCTTTCGCAATCTCACCGTGGAGTAATTTGGTGGCAAAAGCTGGATCAGCAATAAAAGGCCGCCCCATCCCAATCAGGTCTGTCTTCCCGCTTTCAACCGCGTCGTTCATGACGTTGGAGGAGCGAAACCCTCCGGTGACCATCAGGGGAATGTTCAATGCAGCTTTGATAGCGGCAGCATAATCCAGAAAATAGGCTTCGCGTATTTGAGTTGATCCACTTTTCGACGCATGTTGATACGCTGTGGGCTCTTCGAAATTGCCACCAGAGATTTCGATGAAATCCACGCCCTCCGCTTCTAACATGACGGCCACTTGAACTGAATCCACGTGGTCGAAGCCGCCTTTCTGGAAATCGGATGCGTTCAGTTTGACGGCAACGATGAAACCCGGATCAACTGCTTTACGAACGGCTCTGACGATCTCGATCGACAGCCGAGCCCTGTTTTCCAGTGCGCCACCCCAACGGTCGGAACGGGTGTTTACACGAGGCGATAGTGCAGAACTAAGCAGGTATCCATGTGCGGCGTGAATCTCGACGCCATCAAACCCGGCTTCCTCAGCAAGCCTCGCAGACCGCACGAATTTTGCGATGATCTCTTCGAATACGGACTCGCTTGCTGGGGTCGGCCTGCCGTAGCCGGGTAAATCTAGCTGGACGTCTGATATCGACGTTGGGTGGGCATTGATTGCCTCAGGGGTTTGGCGTCCGGCGTGCGCAAGTTGAGTAAGGATTTTTGCACCTCCACTTTTGCCTGCTGCGGCAAGCGCTGAAACGCGTTCCATGTCCGAACTTGGGTCTAATACAAAGTTGCCAGCATGTTCGAGATGCATCCGATCAACGGGTGTGTTCCCAGTGATCAAAAGCGCGGCACCACCTTTGCTCCATTGCGCAAAGAGGTCAATCTGGGCTTGCGTGGGATTGTTGTATTCGTCGGCAAGCGCTTCCGACATTGCGGATTTCACGATGCGATTTTTCAGTGTGACACCATTTGGCAAAGTCAGGTGTTGGCCGATATTCATTACTAGAGCTCCTTTGCCAATATTGTCAGGGCAGCCGCAATTGCGTTTTCGTCCCTTGTGTAGAACGTCCATTGTCCATGCCGTTCTGATGTCACAAGCCCTGCATCTTTGAGCAGACGCATGTAGGTCGAGATTGTTGATTGTGAGAGGTTTGCCCTCTCCTGAATATAGCCAACGCAAACCCCGCTCAGGTCAGCGTGCTCCGGCAGAGCTGGTGGAAAATTGGAGCGATCCTTGAGCCATGCCAATATATGGCGGCGAACCGGGTTGTTGAGGGCCGATAGTGTTTTATCAATATCCATATATCGGCATATCGCGATATACAGCTTGAGAGTCAAGTGGCCCGTCTTGAGTCTTTGAGTAAGCAGTCGTTCGCCATCATGCGCCAACGTTGTAGTTGTGGGCTCAAAAAGCCCTTCGCCGCAATTTTAATGAATGACTGCTTTAGCCCAACACTTAAAACTGAGCCTAGACACTAGCGGACCATAGAGCGCGCACCTATGTCCTGCCTTCAGCGTTGTCTGATCTCAATTTGCGCTGGATGGTTTTGCTGGGACCGCGGTCCGTGGACTGTCAGCAGGGTTACTGCGCCCAATCCAAACAGATGAAACGCGCCAGGCTCACACAAGGCCCCCTATCATAAGGCCCCGCGTCTCGGACCACGGGCCTTTAGTATTAGTGTTGTAAATTCATTCGGGGGTAATTTTGTTTGGTAACGCCACCTCTATCCACGTATCAATTCCAAGTTAAACCGAACCGCCGCTCTCGCTGAGTGGCGTCAATTATTGCGCGCATAGATTTAGGCTGTGCCTGCAATACGATGCGAGTTCTCATGTCGTCTTACAGCATCCTTTTAATTAGTCTTACAGCACCATAGAGTCAGGTTTCGTGAAGCCCTATCGATCCGCGAGGTCTGCCATAAGAAAACGAGACTACAATTAAAGGGGCCTTCACGTATGATATGGGGGGGCCTTGGGCACCTTTGCAGTTAGATGGTGGGGTAGCATGCAGTACAATCTGATAACTCTGAAAATGTTCTTGACCGTTGCCAGAACGGGGAGCATTTCTCAAGCATCTGAAGCTGAGAACATAGCTGCTTCAGCCATTAGCAAACGCATCTCAGATTTAGAAGATCAGATTGGAACTCCACTGTTTTATCGGCAAACACGGGGGGTTGAGTTGACACCAGCGGGGCATGAACTCGCCCGGCATTCCTCGAACCTATTCCGATTGGTGGAACGTATGGAAAACCAGATGCATGATTTTGCAACCGGAGCTAAAGGTTCAGTTCGTATTGCGGCAAATACATCAGCAATCACGCAATTTCTTCCTGAAGATCTGGCTGGTTTTGCAGAGAATTACCCAGATGTAAGGATTGACCTGAGTGAGAGAACCTCTGAGGAAATACTTACCGCCGTACGAGATGGTTTGGCAGATCTAGGAATTTTTTCGGGGATGGTCGAAGAACCAGAATTGGAGGTTCTTACCTATCGTCTTGATACATTGGTGGTGGTAATGGGCAAGGAGCATCCTTACCGGCCTGACCATCCGGTTAAATTCGCTGAGTTTGCCAAACTTGATATGGTGGGTTTGCAAAGTGGCAGCTCATTGCAGGCTTTTCTGGAGGTGTGTGCCGGTGAACAGGGGCTGACACTTAAAACGCGTGTTGAAACTCTTAGTTTTGATGGTGTGCGTCGGATGGTCGAAGCCGGTCTAGGTATCGCAGTGCTGCCACTCGGAGCCGTCGAACCTTACCTCGAAAGTGCCCAGTTGCGGATGCAGGAAATTGATGAAGATTGGGCAGTTCGGACGCTCAAGCTTGCCGTTAAAGACTTGAGTGCAGTGTCTAACGCCGTTCGAGCCTTGGTGGAGCATCTGATCGCCCAAAATTTGACTGACAAATAGTTCAACTTTTCTTTCCAATCGGTGTCAACCGCTACATTGGGGCATCACTGACCGGCCAAAATTTGCCTTATTAACAGGTTTTTGCTTACTTTTTCATATTGCCATCCCTAACGGTGATACCCCCATTCGGAATTTGAGACTCCTGAAAGCGGCTATCCAAGCGTTACCCATAGTTTGTGCTTCAAAAAAAACCCTATGGGAGGATAAGATGAAAAGAACGTCCAGAGTAATTACCAGTGCTGCTATACTTGCTTGCGTCGTGGCCACAACGGCATACGCCGAAAAGATCAAAATTAATATGCCATCGACATTCGCTGGTTCACTAACTCAACTCGGTACAGCCGGTGTACGATTTTCAGAAACTGTAAATTTGATCTCTGGTGGCGATATTGAGGTTAAATTCTATGATCCGAACGCTCTGATTCCACCATTAGAAATTTATGACAATGTATCCACTGGAGCGGTGGATGCAGGTTGGTCAACCTCGGGTTATTGGGGGTCTAAAAACTCGGCCTTGAACTTGTTTGCTGCCGTACCTTTTGGTCCAGGCCCAGGTGAATATCTGGCATGGATGTGGAATGGGGACGGTGAAAAGCTTATGAACGAACTTTACCATCCCGTAGGCATCCACGGACAAGTTTGCGGCATCGTCTCGCCGGAAACCTCCGGCTGGTTTAAAGAAGAAATTAATTCAGCAGAGGACCTGGCAGGGTTGAAAATGCGCTTTTACGGCCTTGGTGCCTTGGTGATGCAGAAAATGGGTGTCGACACCCAGCTTCTAGCCGGTGGCGACATCTATCCGGCGTTGGAGCGTGGCACCATCGATGCAACCGAATTCTCGATGCCTGCAATCGACCAGAACCTTGGATTTTATAATCTGGCCAAACACAACTATTTTCCCGGTTGGCACCAACAGTCGACCATTCAGGAACTTCTTGTGAATAAGGCCGTTTGGGACGGCATGACGGATCAGCAACGTGCGATCATCACGACGGCATGCCGCGCGACTGTAGCAACGCAGCTAGCAGAGGGTGAAGCCATTCAAGGCAAGGCGCTACTTGAAATGCGTGCTGAAGGTGTGACGACCCACCGTTGGCCAGATGAATTCCTCGACACGCTTGAGGCTGAATGGGACGGGATTGCAGTTGGGATGGCTGCGGAAAATCCCGATTTTGACCGGGTGTGGAAGAACCTTCAGGCATTCCGTGCTGACTACAAAGTCTGGAAAGATCTGGCCTACCTCGATTGATGGGCTGATATTAATCAAAGAACCCGGCTGACAGTCAGCCGGGTTTACTCATTTTCAACTCGAAAAACTAAGGAAGGGGTATCCAATGGAAAGCGCTTTGACGGTCAGCCGCGCAATCGACGCGTTTCTCTGGGTTATGGCCAAGATGGGCGCTTGGTGCGCGCTGCTTCTTGTACTCGTTGTCACCTATGACGTGACTACACGTTATCTGGGCGTACCCAAGGTGTTTGGATTGACCTCAACAATGTTGCAGGAATCGGAGTACTGGCTGCATAGCTTTCTGATCGTTTTGGTCGTGGGCTATGCCTATACAAAACAATCCCACGTGCGCATTGATTTGATCCGAGAGAATCTGTCGGACCGTACCAAGTACATGATCGAAGTGGCGGGCATCCTGCTTGCATTGATCCCCTATTCCTTTCTGGGGGCCTGGTTGTCCTGGCCCTATGTCGTTCGGTCTTTCACGTCTGGTGAGATTTCAAAATCTCAAACCGGTTTGACAGACCTGTGGATCCTGAAAAGTGGGTTGATTATCCTGTTCGTTCTAATCGGACTGGCTGGGATATCCCAACTCATTAAGTCAATCGCAGGACTGGCCGGAAGGCTTCCTGATGACATGAAAGCAACGACAATCGGGGGTGGCCACTGATGGGCATTATCGAACTCCTCCCGCTGTTGATGTTTGTTGCTCTTGCGTTCCTGCTGTTCAGCGGCTTTCCGGTAGCCTGGGTTCTGGGAGGCGTTGGTCTGGGCTTTGGCCTGATTGGTATTGTCGCAGATGAACTTAACTTCATTCAGTTCTCCACACTGCCGTCGCGTATTTTCGGCGGTGTCATGGAAAACCTTATCCTGACAGCGATACCGATGTTTGTGTTCATGGGCACGATGCTGGAGAAATCGGGAGTTGCGCGCGACCTTTTGAACTGCCTTCAAATTCTGATGCGGCGTGTTCCGGGCGGTCTTGCACTATCTGTGACCATCATGGGAACCATTCTGGCTGCTACCACCGGCATCATTGGGGCTTCTGTCATCATGATGAGCCTGCTGGCCCTGCCGATCATGGTCGAACGCAAATATGATCACGCCCTTGCAACCGGCACAATTGCAGCCTCCGGGACGTTGGGCATTCTAATCCCGCCGTCCATCATGTTGGTGATCATGGCGGACTTGCTGTCACGTTCAGTGGGCAACTTGTTTGTGGCGGCGGTCTTCCCCGGCCTTATTCTGGCGACGCTTTATATGGGCTATATCGTCGTTCGCTGTTGGCTAAATCCGTCTTTGGCACCGCCAATATCTGAGGCTCTAGGCCCGCAAACGCGTGGTGGCGTAGCGGTCATGATCCTGCGCAGCTTTGTCCCACCTGTCATCCTGATCGGCATGGTGCTTGGCTCGATCCTAGGGGGTGTTGCAACCCCGACAGAGGCGGCTGGCGTTGGGGCCTTAGGCGCGATCTTACTAGGGTTCTTCAATCTGGTGATCCTGCCCTCGATGGGTGTTAAGGACTTCACACTTAAGGGGCCAGATGCCAGCACGCAATCTGCCACCGTTATTGCTACATCTTTGTGGAGAAAGCTGGTGCAGTTCGAACGCACGGTGTCCGGCGTGGTTGACAGTACGGCACAAACCAATGCGATGATCTTCGGCCTGTTCGTCGGCGCGACCTTCTTTAGCTACATCTTCCGCGCGCTTGGAGGTGATGATCTGGTGATCAGTACTGTTGAGGCGATGGGTCTTGGCCCATGGGGTTTGTTGTTCCTACTGCTTGGTTTGGTCTTTGTGTTGGGGTTCTTCTTTGACTGGATCGAGATCACGCTGATCGTGCTGCCCGTCTTCGCACCCATTATCGCACAATTGGATTTTGGCGATCATGTCTCGCGATTTGATGTCGTGTATTGGTTCGCAATCCTGATTGCCATCAACCTGCAAACCTCGTTCTTGACGCCGCCCTTTGGTTTTGCGCTCTTTTACCTCAAGGCGGTTGCGCCGCCGGAAGTAAAGATCCAACAGATCTATCGCGGCATCATCCCATTTGTGATATTGCAACTGTTTGGTCTGACACTAGTGATCCTGTTTCCAGAGATCGCGCTTTGGCTTCCCAGAGTGTTGCTCAACTAAACATATGATTGATTATATTTGGCAGGTGCGGCACCGTTGCGGCTCCTGCCTTGTCGTTTGTGAGAAAGCTATTGATAGCCGAAACTCTTCCATTGTTTCTGTTTGTACTGGCTGGGTTGTTTTCGCCTGGCCCGAATGTCGTCATGCTGACCGCATCGGGTGCAAGGTTCGGGTTCAGGGCTACGGTTCCACACCTGCTGGGCGTTCCGTTTGGGACTGGCATGTTGGCCGCTGGAAGCGCGCTTGGGCTGAGCACACTTTTGTTGACCTTACCGGCACTAAAACTGCTGTTTCAAATAGGGGCCGCTCTTTGGATTTTGTGGCTGGCATGGCAGACAGCCTTGGCAGGGCGCACCGAAAGAACACAAGACCATGGGTGCCCATTTACTTTTCGTCAGGCAGTTCTGTTTCAGGCCGTAAATCCCAAAGTCTGGGCGATCACGCTTGCGGCCTCAGCAGGATTTGGCATTGGGCTTGCCCCCCATCAAGAAGCACTGCGCTTGTTCGTTGTTTTCGCGGGCATCAATTTGGGTGTGTGCCTGTTTTGGACAACACTTGGCCATTTGCTTTCTGATTTCTTGCGTTCCGAAAATGTTTGGCGCGCTTTTATGACTTTGATGGCCGCATTGATGGCCAGCACAGTCATTCTGATATTTGCTTAAACGCGACATCGGATTAGCGCATGATGAAGGGATTGGCGACCGCGGAAGCCGTTGAAATCATAATGCTCTTGGTTTGTAGATACTGGTAAATCGCGTTCTGGCCGTTCTCACGACCCAGTCCGGAATTCTTGTAACCGCCCAGCGGGGTCATGTAGCTGATCACGCGGTAGGTGTTTGCCCAAATGGTCCCCGCCTGAAGTCGTTCCGAGAAATGTTTGATCTTGCGAATGTCCTGCGTCCACACCCCCGCAGCAAGGCCATAACTGCTGTCATTGGCGATGCTCAGCGCTTCATCAGCGCTGTCAAAGGGAATGACAGACAGAACTGGGCCAAATACCTCTTCCTGTGCAATGCGCATGTCGTTGCGTACTCCGCCAAAGATGGTGGGTTCCACAAACCAGCCATTGCCCAACTCTGGCCGGTCGGGTCTGCGGCCGCCCATCAGGGTCTCCGCGCCTTCGCCTTTGGCGACGTCGATGTAGCCCAGAACCTTTTCCAGTTGTTGCTCGGTCGTGACCGGACCCACCTGGGTGTCAGTATCCATCGGGTCACCTATCCGCGCGGTTCTGGCGAGCTTCAGTAATTTGTCGAGGAACGCGTCATGGACACTGTGCTCGACCAACAGGCGTGATCCGGCGATGCATGTTTGGCCCGAGGCGGCGAAAATGCCCGAGATTACGCCGTTTACAGCATTGTCCATTTCAGCATCGGCAAAGACGATATTGGGGGATTTTCCACCCAGTTCCAGCGTCACCTTCTTGAACGTCCGCGCGGCGACCTCTGAGATAAGCCTTCCTGTCTTTTCAGAACCGGTGAAGGCCACTTTGGCGACATCTTCATGTTCGACTAGGCTGGCACCGACTTCTGCACCAAATCCTGTCACCACGTTGAATACACCTTTGGGCAAGCCAACCTGATCCACGATCTTTGCCAGTTCCAATGTCGAGGCCGAGGTGAATTCCGACGGCTTCGCGATAAACGTATTGCCAGCCGCCAACGCCGGAGCGAGTTTGTAGGCCAACAACAACAACGGCGAATTCCACGCGGTGATACCAACACAGACACCCAGAGGCTCATAACGGGTGAAGTTCAGCATATCGGGTTTATCAATCGGGATTACGCTGCCTTCGATTTTGTCGGCAAGACCCGCGTAGTAATAGAACCACTCGGGCACGTATTTCAGCTGAAAGAACATTTCGTTGAACAGTTTGCCGTTGTCCTGAACCTCGGTGCGGGCCAGCGCCTCGGCGTTATCGGCAATCAGGTCACCCAGCTTGCGCAACAAATGTCCGCGATTGGTGGCCGTCATGCCCGTCCAATCGTCCGAGCGAAAGGCACGTATCGCCGCTGCAACAGCGTGATCTGCATCCTCTTGCTGCCCACGAGGGATCACGGCCCAAGGCGCACCCGTGTAGGGGTTCTTGCTTTCGAATGTCTCTTTGCCCGCGGCATCTGTCCACGCGCCGTCGATATACATCTGGTAGGTTTTCATGTATTCTCTCCGATTGAAAACCCGTCAGAGGTCCGCGGGTTTAAGTGTTTTGCCCAGGATCATGTCAGCGGCTTTTTCCGCGACCATCATCACAGGTGCATTGGTGTTGCCTGAAGGCATGACAGGCATGACCGAGGCATCCGCGACGCGCAGCCCCTGCAGGCCACGCACCCGAAGCTGGCTGTCGACGACGGCACCCGGATCCCCATCTGGCCCCATTCGAGCAGTTCCGATCATGTGGTAGACCGTGATGCCCTCGCGCCGCGCCCAATCCAGTAACTCGTCATCGCTTTGCAGATCTTGATCAGGGTTGGTTTTGCCTGTCAGCCAAGGCTGCAGAGGCGCTGTTGTCATCAGCTTGCGCCCCAAGTGGATTGAGCGCAGCAGCACCTGCTGATCGCGCGGATCAGAAAGGTAGTTCGGATTTATCTCTGGCGGATCAAACGGATTGCGCGACACAGGTCGTACATACCCATGGCTTTCTGGACGCATTTGCCAGACGCCAACAGTCATCCCCGGCATATTGTCCAATAGGCCAACGGTACCTTCGCGGAAGCTGGCAGGCGTCATCACATATTCAAGATCCGGGGTTTCCAGCGCATCTGAGGATTTCCAGAACAGATGTGTCAGAGATGGACTGACAGACAACAGGCTGGGACGGCCCCAAAGCCATTTCACAACCTCAAGCCCCAACGGGAGACCCCGCGCCATTGAATTGAAAGTTTTGACGCCCTTCAGGGTCGATACCATGCGCACGCCATAGTGGTCGCGCAGATTATTACCGACGCCGTGTAGATCGACCCGTACCTTAATGCCCAGATCGCCAAGAACTTCGGCAGGACCAATGCCTGATAATTGCAGCAGTTTGGGCGTGTTCAGCGCTCCTGCACACAAGATCACCTCGCGCCGTGCACGCACCTCAACTGCATTGCCCTCGCGCCCGTCGCGCAGATATCGCACACCATTGGCGCGGGTGCCCTCGAACAAAATTTCAGCCACCTGCGCATTAGTGTGTATATCAACATTGGGCCGCTTGCGGGCTGGACGCAAAAACGCTTTGGCCGCGCTATAGCGATAGCCTTTGTGGATAGTGCGCTGGAAATACCCGGTTCCAGCCTGATCGCCACTGTTATAGTCAGGATTGCGCGGGATGCCCATTTGGGCGGCACCTTTAATAAACGCCTCACAGACGGGATGGATCAGATCAAGATCGGTGATCGGCATCTCACCGTCGCGCCCACGCACCGCGTCGTCACCTGGCCCAATGCGCCGCTCGGAGCGTTTAAAATAGGGCAGTACATCGCCGTAACTCCAACCCGTGTTGCCCATCTGCGCCCAGTTGTCGTAGTCCGCACTTTGACCGCGCACATAATTCAATCCGTTGATAGAACTCGACCCGCCAAGCACACGGCCCTGCGGTAAGGGGAAGCTTCGGTTTGCGGTTGCAAGTTCTGGTTTGGATTTAAAGTTCCATGTCATTTTGGGTGAGTAAATGTTCTTGATGTACCCAGCAGGGATATGGATGAACGGATGTCGATCCTTGGGGCCTGCCTCAAGCAAACAGACCGAAGCTCCATCTGCACTCAGACGGTTCACCATGATCGACCCAGCAGTGCCACCGCCGACAACTATATAATCAAAGGTATCTGCCTTACTGGCCATGATAGCTCCTGATCATGACATATGCGGTGCTTAACCTGCTCATTTCAACAATTGTTCTTCCATGCTGGTGCGCAGCTTATAGGCATCCGTGGTTCTGTCTATTTTGATGTCATCCCAGGTGATTGCTGCACCTTCCTTTACGGCCCGGATCAGTGGCACATTATGTGCTAGTCCCAGCGGCACATTGCCTTGCCGTACCGAAGATACTGCGGGCCGCAAACCGCCCGATACCGTATAGCCGCCTTCTCCGTCCAGCATCTCGCCCACGGCCAAATCGCGCTTGGCAACTGCGGCACAATCGGCATTAAAGCAAATTGCGGCACCTGTTGCCTCTGCTCTCAGCGCCACCGACGCAACCGACACAGCGAGTTCCAAACCAATCATATGCCAGCGCTTGTAGAGCGTCATATATTTTCCCGAGGGATCGGTCACGACCTTGTATTCCTCGAAGCAGTTTTTCAGATATTCGGTATCGGCCTCGAACACGACCCAGACGCCTTTGCGAATATCATAGGGGATCTGTTCGCCTTCGCGGGTCAGACAGGACACGACGTCAACCAGTCCCTTGCGCTCCAACACGCCCCCTTCTGATTTTGGCCGCATCAGGGTGGGGATGTCGTCGATCCCACCTGGAGGGAAGATCAACCCGTTCTCGGGTGCTTCCAGCCCGGTCGCATTGGCAATTGCAGCAGATTCAATGGCCGGTTTCGACCCGTCAAGAAAGGCGTTGAACATCTTGGGGTTCAGGCGTCCACGCTCGGCCTGTTCACTGGTCAGGCCCCAATGTTCCCAAACCGTGTCGGGTGTTGATTGGCGAAAATGTGGCAACCATTTGTGGCCGCGGCCAGCAGCCACTACGCTAAAGCCACAGGTGCGCGCCCAATCGACCAGATCACTGGCCAACGCAGGCTGGTCGCCATAAGCCATTGAATAAATCACGCCGGCCTCGGCCGCTTTCTGGGCCAGACCGGGACCGCAGAACGCATCCGCTTCGACGGTGACGTTGATCACGTTCTTGCCCTGCGCGAAGGCTGCCAGACAGTGCGTCACAGCGGCCAGCGGATTGCCGGTTGCCTCGATGACAATGTCGACTGCCGGATGGGTAATCATCGCCTGCCAGTCATCGCCTACATAGGTTTTGCCCGAGATAGCAGCGTCATTAAGGCTTACCGCGCTGTGGGCTTCATCGGACCAGCCAGCCAGCTTCATATTGGATTTTGCGTTTGCCGGGATGAGGTCAACCACACCCACGATGTGAATGGCGGGGATGCGCAAGGCTTGCGCCAAAAACATTGTGCCGAATTTTCCAGCCCCGATCATCCCAATCCGAATAGGGTTACCGAGGGCTGCGCGTTCCTGCAATTTCTTGAAAAGATTCATGGGGTCACCTTATTTTCTGGTTTTGCCGGATTGCGTGAGGAAATCGAAATCACAGCCATCAGGAGCCTGAAGGACTGCTCGTTCATAAAGCGCTCGATAGCCGCGCTTGTGCCCTTCGAGTGGAGCGAATTCACCAAGTCGGTTGGCGATTTGCTGATCTGGTACCAATAGGTTAATGGATTTGTCTTTCACCGACAGGCGAATGCGATCGCCGTTTCGAACAGCCGCCAATGGCCCGCCGGCTCCTGCCTCGGGAGAAATATGCAGAACGATTGTGCCAAAGGCGGTACCCGACATACGCGCATCCGAAATGCGCACCATGTCTTTTACACCAGCCCGCGCCAGTTTTTTTGGGATCGGCAAATAACCTGCCTCGGGCATGCCTGCGGCGATCGGGCCCGCGCCTTTCAGCACCATGATGTCACCCGCTTTGATATCTAGGTCAGGGTCATCAACGCGCTTGGCAAGGTCTTGCAGACCCTCGAAAACGATGGCGCGACCTTCGGTTTCAAAAAGAGCGGGTGTTGCTGCAGCGCGTTTGAAAATGGCACCATCGGGGGCGATATTGCCTTTGAGCGAGATTAACCCGCCTTGATCCGAGACAGGCTTCTCAAATTCTCGGATCACTCGGCGATCGACCCAATCCATTTCTGGTTCCAGTCGATCCCCCAGAACCTGACCGGTCACATCGACCGTATCAAGATGCAGCAGATGGCGAATTTCACGCAAGATTGCGCCCACTCCCCCGGCTGCAAAGAAGTCTTCCATATAACCGTCGCCTACTGGTTTCAGGTCCACCAGCACAGGCGTCTCATCTGAAATCTGGTTCAAACGCGCGTTTGGAATGCGAATACCCAAGCGCCCGGCCACCGCGGTCAAATGCACGATCGCATTCGTCGAGCCACTGACGGCCATCAGAACCCGAAAGGCGTTTTCGACCGATTTTCCCGTAATGATCTCGCTGGGCAGGCGCGGATTAGTTATCAGATCGACTGCTGTTTTACCGCTGAACTCAGCCGCGACCAGCCGATCCGAATGCACTGCTGGGATTGCCGCACTTCCAGGCAACGACATACCTAGCGTCTCTGCAATGCATGCCATTGTGCTGGCCGTACCCATGACCGCACAAGTGCCGGCAGTTGTCGCCAAACGCCCTTCAACAACGTCGATTTCTTCGCGCTCGACCTCGCCCGCGCGGTATTTGCCCCAAAACTGGCGGCAATCTGTGCAGGCACCCAGCCGCTCACCCCTGTGGCGACCTGTCATCATCGGGCCTGTAACCAGTTGCACAGTTGGGATGTTGGCCGATGCGGCACCCATCAATTGAGCGGGCACCGTTTTGTCACAGCCACCGATGAGCACAACAGCATCCATCGGCTGCGCGCGCACCATTTCCTCGGTGTCCATGGACATCAGGTTACGATAGACCATGCTGGTGGGGTTCAGGAAAACCTCACCAAGGGATGTTGTGGGAAAGGGTCTTGGCAATGCGCCCGCCGCCAGAACACCCCGCGAAACTGCTTCGACAAGCTCGGGCATTGTGCGATGGCAGTTGTTGAAACCTGATCCCGTTTCGGCGATGCCGACAATCGGCTTGCGCAGCATTTCCTTTGACAAGCCCATGGACCGCGCAAAGGATGAGCGCAGGTATTCGGCAAAATCCTTATCGCCGTAATTGGTCAATCCGCCGCGAATGCCGTGTTCTTCACTCATGCTTTGTGCTCCTTGAATGTGGTCGCGCGAAAATCCGTACCGAGCAAACGCTCAAACACTAGGATCATTCCACCTTTGTCCTTGTCGCCATGGCCTTCCAACAGGGCCTGCTGATAGGTTGCCGTTGCTGCGGCCAAAACTGGTGTGGGGAAGTTGTGGCGTGCAGAAATCTCTGAGCCGCTGATCAGGTCTTTGTAGGCAGCCTGCATGGGGTAACCCTTGCTGAAATCGCCTTGCAGGATATTTGGAACGAAAAATTCCGAGGCATAGCTCCGGCCGGTTCCGGAATTCACCACCTCTGCAACCTGCTCGGGATCAATCCCCAATTTAACCGATAGAGGCAGAATCTCTGCGAGGGCCGCCGCGTTGATATCAAACAACAGCTGATTGACCAACTTGGTCAGCTGCCCTGCACCCGCATCGCCCATGTGCAGAATCTTGGATGCCATAGTGGAGAGCGCTCCCTGAACCTCTGCCAGATCGCTTGCGTCACCACCAACCATCATAGTCAGCGAACCGTCCTCGGCTCGCTTTTGCATGCCGGAAACCGGCGCGTCGAGAAATCGCAGGCCAGCAGTCTGTAGGCGGTCCCTGATTTCCAACGTCGCGCCATATTCAATGGTGCTGGTGTCAACAACGACCGTGCTTGGTTTCAAGTGTTGCGCCAATCCTGTATTTGAATCGAACAGCGCACTATCGACGATCTTTGCAGCAGGGAGGCATGTAATCAGGACATCAACGTCAGAAAATTGGTCGAGCTTGTCTGCTCTTTTAGCACCACATCGCTCAACTTTGGCAATGGCGCTTGCATTTTGGTCATAGACCAATACATCGTGTTCGTGAGCTAGGTTGATCGCCATTGGCGCTCCCATTTGTCCTAATCCAACAAAACCAAACCTCATCGATTATTCCTCTCTATTTATGACGTGTTTGTACGCTATCATCACTTTCGGTTTTACAAGGCATACCGAATGGCGACCCCCCCATTCGACTCTTGTGGGTTCACATTGAGAATTTTTCATAGTTGGGAGTGGTCTCGAATTGACCGTGGGTTGTCTGGTAAAATCAAAAAAGATATAAATAAAAAATCAGTTCGTTGGCGTTTTAAAATGAATCCACTTAAGGCGCACAGGACGGGTTTGCATCCCCTTCTGATAACAATATACTCCCCATCTGGCTACATGAAACCTGCCCTGGGGGTCTCTGCACCATCTTGCCCAGGGTCCACGGTCCATATACCACGCACCGTCGACCTACTGTCAGTTTTGCACGAGCTCAATTAGCTTGTGTTAGCTTTGCCCGGGCCGCGGTCCGTGGACCAAGTTACGTATGCCTAGCAAAGCCATCCAAGATGGGGTATAATAAAACCCCATAGACCGATGATAGTTGAGCACTATGAAAACCAACCCCAAACCATGGCTCTACGGCCCGGACTGGCAAGGGCAGAGGTGCGAGGCCCGAACGCGCAGGGGCACGCCATGCCAGCGTCCCGCCAGACTCCCTGTGGGGCGCTGTAAGCTCCATGGAGGGGCGAGCACCGGTCCACGGACCACGAACGGCTTAAAAAGGCTCACAGAGGCTAGGACCAAACACGGCAAGTACACCAAAGAGAAGCGGGCAGAAGCGAGGCGCTTTGCAGAGGAGGGGCGGCAGATGCGCGGCGAACTGAAGGAGCTGGAGGCTTGGTTCGTGGACCACGGTCATCTGGACAAGAACTGGCGGGACCAGTTCAAATAGGCTTGGGGTTGAAGTGTGGGTGGTTACTGCGACAAAGGGTGATAGTAGCCAATCAAAATATTTAAAGGGCGTACCCCCTTCAATAGGCCCGTGGTTCTTGGTCCATGGGCCTATATTGTTAGTCCAATAAATTCATTAGGGGGTATTTTCATTTGGGTCTTTGCCGAGGTGTAACACGGCCGTTCGACCCTCGCGCCGCT
>Ga0209600_1001447_pt1 | contig 15594 bp, 14 predicted proteins | sample COGITO_mtgs_1104_FD_185518 | JGI IMG/M metagenome (GOLD analysis project Ga0209600, IMG submission 185518) | Pelagic marine microbial communities from North Sea - COGITO_mtgs_110421 (SPAdes) (version 2) | ecosystem: Environmental > Aquatic > Marine > Epipelagic ... | reverse complement strand
TGAAACTAAAACCTACAACCTTAGTGACGGGGGCGGCTTGTACTTGTTGGTGAAGCCTAACAAGACCAAGGCTTGGAGGTTTAACTATCGCTTTAATGGAAAACAGAAAACACTGGCTATCGGTGTTTTCCCGGATGTAAGTCTTAAAGCAGCGCGCGAAAAACATAAAGAGGCAAGAGAAAGTCTAGCGAATGACATCGACCCTAGCTCTCAAAAAAAGGCCATGAAAGCGGCCAAACAGAGCGAATCTGCAAACAACTTAGAGGTTGTCGCAAGAGAATGGGCGAGGACTCGCGGCAAAAAGGCAGTTAGTACAGAGAAACGACAGCAAGCTCTGCTGGAAAAAGACCTCTTCCCGTATCTTGGTAATCGCCCTATCGCTGATATCAACACACCAGAAGTACTCAAGGTACTCCGTAAAATAGAAACTAGAGGGGCGATAGAAACAGCGCACAGAGCAAAGCGATTACTAGGCCAGGTATTTCGTTATGCGATAGTGACCGGTCGAGCCGAACGAGACCCCAGCGTCGACTTAAAAGATGCGCTCGCTCAGCCTGCGAAAACACACTTCAAATCTATTACTGACCCTGCTGAGGTGGGGCCTCTAATATCAGCAGTTAACAACTACCAAGCTACTCCCGTCGTGATGGCGGCTCTAAGGCTTACTCCACTGCTCTTCTGCCGCCCGGGCGAACTTCGCCATCTCGAGTGGCAAGAGGTTAATTTCGATGAAGCGAGGATCGAATTACCAGCCTCGAAAATGAAAACGAAAGAGCCACATATCATTCCGCTTGCGACACAGGCGATGGAGATACTAAAAGAGTTACAGCTGATCACTGGCAGAAGTAAGTTTGTTTTTCCTAGCGCGAGAGGTAATAGCCGCCCCCTATCAGAAAACGGAGTGAGAACGGCCCTTCGCACGCTCGGATATACGAATGAACAGATTTCACCACATGGCTTTAGAGCAATGGCCAGAACCATTCTTGATGAAGTCCTCAATTTCCCTGTCGATTGGATAGAACACCAGCTAGCCCATTCGGTTAAGGACGCCAACGGAAGAGCCTACAACCGCACCAAACATCTCGAACAACGGCGAGGCATGATGCAAAAGTGGGCTGATTACCTGGATGAATTAGCTTCATCTTAGACCAACGGGGGGTGCCAATCTTGAAGAGTAAATGGAATCTGAGCGATGGAGAAAAGCAGGAGTTACGAGCATTATTACCGAAAATTAATGACAAGAATTTTGGTGAATTTTCTCGGTTAGTTGATGACCTGATCATCACTCAGTTGCAGATATCACCAGATAAAGATAACAGGCCTCTGACTCCGGGAGAATTAAAGAGGGAGCTTAAAAAGATTCAAGCTTACTTCGACAAGGCAGTTGCCGGCATGGAGTATTTATATGAACGAGGCATTTTCCCATCGCTCTTTGATCAACATTACTTAATTGCAAACAAACAACACCCTAGAAAAGCAGTTAAAGATGATCTTCGAGATAAGCCCCATGTATCTAGCTCATATGTTGAGCAAATCACTAGGTCTCTCTCCTGCAGCATGGAGAGCTTTGCAGCAAGCTGTGAGCCGCAAGGCGGGAGAAATAAAGACAAACGATTCCATGTTCTCATCATTGAAATAGCCAAATTCTTTAAACTATACCTGCCTAATTCCGCAATCAGTAAGTATCCTAATACTCATTTCTCTAGGGTCGTTACCTATATCTTGACCGATGTTTTAGATGAGCGTTATTCCGAATACAAAGGTCCTAAAGATCCTGAGCGTCGGATTGAGGACGCTCTAAAAGAATTTCACGCACGCGTGAATTGAAAGGGACAAAATAAGGTTTTTTTCTTAGGTTTTGCCTTCTTATAGCTTTCGAATAGATTGATTAGCCTAACAGCTCCTAATAACAGTAAGGAGTTCCTAGCAATGTCTAATCAGACCATCAATCTAAGAATAGAGCGCAGGCAAGACGTCCTCGACAAAGTAAGATTCTCCCGCTCCACCCTTTACTCTCGAATTCAACAAGGTCTATTCGTGCCACCTGTATCCTTGGGTCGAAGATCTGTGGGATGGCTTGAGCATGAAACAGATATGGTCATCAGAGGTCTTGTTAGCGGAAAGACTGATTTAGAGATTAAGGAGCTGGTTAAAGAGGTAATAGCTCTTAGAGCCAATCTCTGCGATCAGAGTCCTCTTCAGAACGCACATTTCCTCAATTTTTCGCCCCGAGCGGAGGGAATGCTATGAGCCTTCGTAAAGCAATCAACCAAATGTGTAAGAGTTGTATTCACGACCCGTTATCTGCAGGTACTTGGCGGCAGCAAGTCTTCCTCTGTAGCGTCAAATCGTGTCCATTGTGGGAAGTAAGGGCTAAGCCGACTAGACCTATGCCTATCGCGATCATTGCTCAGTATCAGGCCGAAAATGATGAATTTCAGCCAAAGGATGGTGCCTAATGGCTGAGAATCGAAAACCTCCAGCTTATCAAGAATACGCATCTCATATGCTAGCCAATATCTCGTTCCGTTCTATGGATCTAGCACAAAGAGGCCTACTTTATACAATGCGCTTAGAATGCTGGGCTAATGAATCGCTTCCTAGCAATATAGACACTCTATCTAATGTGTTAGGACAAAACATTAAGCCGGAACACATTAAAGCGGTTCAATCGTTTTTCCAGATAGATGAATCAACCATTATTAGTCCTGAATTAAATGACTACCGACAGCATCTCGAAGAAAGACGCGAAAAACAGAGCAGAGGCGGACGAAAAGGTGCGAACAAGACCAACTCTAAAGCGAGGTCGTCCGATAAAACTGAGAGCTCGGGTAACCTGCGGGTAAGCCGTCGGGGTAGTGGCGGGTTCTTAGTAAAGTCAAACCCAGAAAAGCAAAGTCAAAACCAACGTAATAAGGGTAAGTTCTCATACAAGGATGAAGATGGTGTTGACTCACTAGACAGTGAGCTTTACAAGCCAGCATCAGAGTGCGACCGTTGTATTGGCGAGGGATGTGGATGGTGCGATGGCTAATTACCCGAAAGTCTAAAGAGTTGGAAGCTACTTATCCGGTATGCGAAGAACCAAGCATAACTGCGATAATTTACGCTATTTACTGTAATTTTGAGAAATTACGGACTTTGGATAGACTACGATGCCGATAAATCGATATAGCGCCCGGATTTGAGTTAAAAGACTCAATTTCGGGATTAGTGGAAGCAAGGAACTCAGTAACTCATGACAGTTCTTTAGGATCCTAAATTTAACTACAAATTTTAGTTTTAATAGAGCAATCTTAGTGAGGAAGCTTTATTTAAAGCAAGTCGCTTAACTTAGGTAAACAAATTTAAACAGCCCTAACGCTAACAATGTTCTGCGGCGCGAAATACCCACGGAGTTAAGCTGCCAAAGTACCTTGTGTCTAAAGACCTTCAAGAACTAAGGGGACTGTGAGGCGAGCAATAAGCGACCGCAGGATGCGTGAAGACTTAATTTGATGTTCGCGAAGACATATTAAATTGATGGTACTTATGATGGTATCGATTTTATCAAATTAATTAATACCATTTTATATCACTATCAAAATCAGACAAACATCCAAGGGCAAGACCAAATGTAGACTCCACGGTGGCCGTGGCACAGGCAGCCGAACACCAGAGGGCAAAGCCCGTCAGATAGAAGCCAACACCAAGCACGTCAATGAAACGCGGGCTCAACGCGAGGAGTGCACTCTGTCCCCTAGGGTTCAGAATCCAGCCGCAGTATGCCTCGCTGATTTCAGTAATGAGAGGGCGACGGGGCAAAAGGATTTTTATTTAACGCTGCTTTTGGTACAACTTGCTCTAGCTTTTTTGATTCTACTGTATTCTTACTATGACCATTGCTTAAACCTCTTACTTTACGGCCTCGGTCCGTATATAGGAGTATCCGCTCCAAATTCCAGAGCGCCCAAGTCGGGTGCGTCCCCGTTGAAGTCGTCAGTTATGCCCGGCAATATCGCTCCGCGGTCTATTGCGGCGGAACCACTTCGTAGCCGGAAGTCGAGATCAGCCGCGTTGTAAAGGGTCTGCAGAGATTTGCTATCGCGCGCATCAAGTGGCGGCACGTTAACAAATATATCGTAGTCTACGAGCACGCTGTTGCGGTCCTGACCTGTTGCAGTTGAATAGTCTGTTAGTGTCGCAAATTCCATGGATTCAAGCTCTGCTTCATAGTTCGGATTAGTTACATCGACAAGCGTCTTTGAGGTGGGTGCTTGCCAGCGAAACGAAACTTCTGCCGAATTCGGACGAAAGCCATTGTAGTCTGACGAGGAGTAGCTGCTTAGAGTAGTCACGCTAAAAATTTCATCTGCTGATTGCTCTCCAAGGAAAAGATTGTTCCGCCAGTGCACGTTCGTTGCGCCGATCACATTAGTCTCGGACAGAATAGTGTTGTTGTAAAAAACTGCTCCGGCAGACCCAGCGGTTAAACGAGTCGACCCCGTTGGTAAGTGATAGGCAATATTACGATACCAGTAAACAGGGCCACCCAGCGCCGGTTGATTACAAAATGCATGGGAGGGATGATTGATAAACATATTCCGAAAAATACGAATATTGTGCATGCTGCCATCGGCTTCGATCGGGTTGTCATGGCTGTTGGTAATGTAGTTGCCGTAAAAATCGATAGCAACTGGTCGGCGGTCCCAATATTCCCGCGGCGGATACTTTGCTCCATCGGGAATTCCAGGGCCCGACGCAACTGAACCGTCGGGATTGCCGTAGGTCTCAACGTTGATGCCGTCGTGGAAGTCAGCAATATAGTTGTGGGCAACCACATGGCCGGGGCCATAAAGCTTCACGGCCACATAGGATGCCATAGCGGGGGGAAACACCTGCTCTTCCAGCCCGGCGAACTGTTCCCATATCTGACCCTGCCAGCCGATCAAGTGGTCGGGGTCGTTACGCCCCATAAACGTACTGTCGGCGATATAAAAATTGTTCGATCCGGAATAGTTAGTGAATACACCAGCGCCAACATTTTCGAAACGGCTGCGTTTAACGGTAAGACCCTTGGAGCCGGCAAGAAATTGCGTGCCAGCCAACACGGCTATCTCAGAGTTGCGGAAAGTGATGCCTTCAAAGTAGGTGTAATCTGCTGCACGCACATCGAACAGCGCGTAATTGCCGTTGCCGTCGAAGATAACTTCGCCATCACCGGCGGCAACAATTGAGATTGGTCGCTCCGCCGTACCATCGGCGGTTAGGTAGTACGTTCCGTCAAGGGGTGTCGATCTATTCACGGCTGCATTATTGGTGTACTCGTATCGGTTGTATTTATAGAGCCCGGCATGAACAACGAGGGTATCGCCGGCGCGCACTCGAGGTCGACCCGAAGTGGCCCAATCTGTGCCTGCGCACCACTCGTTGTAGGCACACATCAAACCCTCGAAGGCAGGCTCCAGTTTCTCGCCGGTGTAACCATGGGGGTAGACATGCAGAACTCTTCCGCCAGCATATGGCTGGGGTTCTGCGCGGGTGCGGACCAATGCAACACGCTCGGGGTTCCCGATTACACCATCCGGATCGGTGATGATAAAGCGGGCTTCATAAGCAGTGTCAGGTTCAAGCTCCAGCACACTTCCTGCAAACATATTGGGCACGATAACGTCGACGCGAGACTCACTGTAAACCCGCTCGCCATTAAGCCGCAGTAAGGGCAAACCATCGAGCCATTCAGAACTGCCTTGCTCACGATACTCTACCGATACGCTGGCATTGCGGTTGTCATCGCCCTGAATTAACCATTCAAAACCTATATTGATGAGCGTTGCCGGTTCGGTAAAGAGTTCGCCGGGGACAACAGCTTTTGGATTGTCCGTTTCAAAAGGAGAAGGGTCACTGGCTATCTGTGTATAGGCAGTACCAGCAAGAACCATGCTTAGAAAAGCAGTTAGACCTATTCTAAAAATTGTTGCAGTTTGCATAGACACATTGAGCTCAAAGATAATTACAGAAGCCATAAACAGTAGCTGCGAATATTGTCTTTGTCCACACTAGTAAGGTGTTGATGGGGCCTTGATAAGGCGTCGCGGTGAAACGGGCAGAATGGCATTTGGCCGGTTAAGAGATGTGAGCTGCTATCTGCATTGCAACCAGGTGGAGAGCATAGTAAAAATAGGTTGGATTAATTAATCTGCGCCGTGAGATTTTCGAGGGGCGCGCCTTAGCCCCCAGCTGATTTTGAGAGATAATAATGATAAGACTACAGCATCGGAATTTTTTAGTACTGCCATTCCTCATCTGTCTTAGCACTTCCCAGGCGGCAGAGTTTTCGCAAATCAGGCCCGATGCCGACACCTTAATGCAATTGCCTGTAAGCAGTTGGCTCAGTAACGGCGGGGACCTATATAACCGCAATTTTTCTCCTCTCACACAGATTAATACCGAGACTATTAGTCAGCTGGGTCCGGTGTGGCGAACGCATCTTGAGGGCTCCGGTGTTGGTGCTAAATATTCTGGCGAGGCACAGCCTATTATTCACGAAGGTGTTATGTACGTCATAACCGGTGCAGATGATGTCTTTGCGTTAAGCATCGAGTCAGGTGAAATTTTGTGGAGCAAACAAGCAAACCTCAGTTCAGAAATTTCAACTATCTGCTGTGGCTGGACCAGCCGTGGAGTAGGTTTTGGCGAGGATAAAATTTTTGTCGGACAACTAGACGGCGTATTAAAAGCTCTAGATAAGGAAACTGGGCAGGAGGTCTGGTCTATTCAGGCGGAAGCCTGGGAAGAAGGTTATACCATTACCAGTGCGCCGCTGTATTTTAATGGCATGGTGATCAGTGGCTTTGCCGGCGCTGAATTTGCAGCACGAGGGCGTGTTAAAGCCTATAATGCAAACGACGGTAGCCTGCTGTGGACTTTTTATACAGTGCCTGCCCCGGGTGAGTTTGGCTCTGACACCTGGCCGGCGGACAGTGCTGCGTGGGAGACCGGTGGCGGCACGGTTTGGCATACGCCGGCGGTGGACCCTGAGCTTGGCATGATCTATTTCTCTACCGGCAATCCTGGCCCCGATTACAATGGCGCCATACGTGCGGGCGATAATCTTTTCACGGCCTCTATCGTAGCGTTGGATGTCTATACCGGCGAATACCGATGGCACTTCCAGCAGGTTCATCATGACCTGTGGGACTTCGACGCGCCTAACCCAGTGGTGTTGTTTGATCTGGACTATGAGGGTGTGCCGCGCAAAGGCTTGGCTCAGGCAGGCAAAACCGGCTGGGTGTATATTCTCGATAGAACCAACGGCGAGCCTCTAGTTGGCATCGAAGAGAGGCCGGTTCCCCAAGAACCCCGCCAGGCGACTGCAGCCACTCAACCCTACCCTGTAGGCGACGCCTTTGTCTCTCAGACGCTGGATATCCCGCCTGAGGGTTTCACGATGGTTAACAACGGCGCCATCTTCACTCCATTTTGGGATAACCCGGTGCTACTTCGTCGTAGCGAAGCAAACTGGCCGCCAAGCACAGTAGACCCTAACAAAGGAGTTATGTACGTGTGTGCCGGCGAACGGCAGGCGGCTTACGCTACTCGGGACGGCGTCGAACAAGTGGAGTCGGGCGATCGGTATACCGGTGGAAGCATGCGTTTTGCGCCCATCGCTGTCACGGGAGTTGTTGCGGCGATGGATCTCCGCACCAACCAGCGACTTTGGTCTCAGCGCTGGTCCAGCCGTTGTTATAGCGGCCTGGTCGCGACTGCCGGTGACCTGTTGTTTGCCGGCCGCAACGATGGTCGTTTTACCGCGATGGATTCTCGTGATGGTACGAAATTGTGGGAGTTTATGACTGACGCAGGGGTTAACGCGCCGCCGACAATTTTCGAACACGAGGGCGAGCAGTACGTAACGGTGTTCTCTGCGGGCAATCTGCTGGAAGGTTCCAGCCGGGGCGACAGCATGTGGACGTTTAAGCTGCTTGAAGAGGGTGAAGAGACGTCTATCCCTCTAGAGCAAATTACGCCGCCACAGCCAAACACAGAAGGCTTGGCTTTATTTCGACAGACCTGTGTGTTTTGTCACGGGCTTCGCGGCGAAGGCGGTCACAACGGAATGCCTCTTGAAGGTCTGGCGGCATTTAGTACCGACCAAGTGGCCAGTATTATAAGCAAGGGCCAAAATAGCATGCCAGCGTTTGCTGACACGTTTACTGCCAGCCAAATTCGTTCTATTGCCGAACATGTTAGAACCCTTAATCGAGGCATTCCTAATCGTAATTCACGCTAGTATTTCATTCTTTGGCGGGGGGAGTTGGTCTAAGCATATAAAACTCTGACACTAATAAATTAAGTTCGGTTCAAGTTTCAATGTATGAAAACCTGGTGAATTATGACTAACAAAAAGTCAGACAAGAAAACCTGCAACAAGAATAAGTTGAACTTGTATTTACCGCCTCTGAAACGTCGAGACTTTTTACGCGGCAGTGCGGGCGGCATGGCAGGAGCAATGTTAGCCACCTGGCCTTGGCAAAAACTTGTTGCACAACAGGATCTAAATCCCGCAACAGACGATTGGGATGCAGGCATCCTGCGGCATTTGTTGCCCGCAGTAAACGAATCACGGATTCTCATAAAGGCTTCGTTCACCAGAGCGCTGAACGATACACCTCGCCTGCGAATTCAAAATGGGGGTAGCACGAAAATAGTCGAAGGTTATGTTAACGATACCAGTGGTGAGTTCTGGCAATTTTATGCAGACGAGCTACAAGCAGATACCGAGTATGAATTGACTCTGCAAGACAGTAGCGGCAATTTCCTGTGTGCGTCCTGGCCCTTATCAACTTTCCCGGCACCCGACCAGAATCCTGAAAATGTTCGAGTGTTGTTTTATACCTGTGCCGGAGGTCCTGAAGGCGAGTACTTTGGCATTGGCGATCGTCGCGGCAATCTGCCGATAGCCATACGCCAAAGACTGTTAAAAAGAGGATTGTCATTCGCACCGCAGGCGGCGGTAGCTAATGGTGATCACATTTATTGGGACCTTCATACTTGGCAAGGCGATCAAGCCGGAGAATTGAGTGATGCTGGTCAACAATCAAACTTCAATTATGCCGAGCGAGTTAAGGGTGGCAGCAACGAGAAAGCCATGAAACTTGCTGCAGGCCCTCAAATAGTTCCGTTGTATGGTACTGACTTTAGATCTACGCCTGTATACTTTCTGCAGGATGATCATGATCACTGGGAGAATGATTCGCCGATTACCTATCCGGTTCCATGGTTTCAATTACAGCTTGCGCGCACTACTCAGCAACTGTATTACCCAGAGTTTCTTCCTGATGTTATGCGCCCACTCGGTCTGCCATATTCTATGAGCTCTGCCCGCGGAGATCTCTCCGAAAGTTTCGGCACTTTGCGCTACGGTCAGTTGTTAGAGGTGTTGCTTTACGATGTGCGCCGCACATTGAGCGTTGGTGAACTCAATGCCGCTTTTCTGGATAGTAATGTTGAAGACTGGCTGGTTCAGCGCACGGCATCACAAGACACTCGTCATCTTGTCCATGTGCCCTCCAATCCGCCCGGATGGACCGCCGGGAAATGGGGCGAGTGGTATCCAGATGTAATTCATCCGGAGACGGGTCAATTGACTACCCAAATCCCCAAGGCTCATTGGCGACAAGGCTGGCTGGATCAGCACGACCGCATCATGCAGTCATTGGCAGATATGAAGCACCGAAATCCTCTAGTAATAGCGGGCGATCTTCATGCCACGGGTGTCGGAACGATGCACGGCGCTGGTAGTCTGGATTTCAGCGACAACCCCATCACTAATGTTCTGTGTGGGCCGGTTGGCACTTCGATTCGAGGATTCCCCTCAGTGGTTCGTGGTGTGTCTTCGGCGCCTTCGCAATATTTGGACTTCCTGGAGCAAGTGCCACCGATTGAAGAGCATGGTTTTACTATCGTAGATTTTGAACAAGATCGAATTATAGCAAAGCTTTTTAAATGGGATGTGAATAGCCAGCCGGTGGACGCTATTGATACCTTGGAGCCTTATCACACAGTTGAGCTAGATAGACCTTAAATCGGACCTCCTTTATCACGGGTTTATGGAATCAAGACCAGTGACAGACAGCACGTCAAAGATGCTTTATACATTAACTTATGATGTATCAAACCTGGCAGATCAGGCTGCGAAAGGTGCAGATATTGAAAGACGTCGTGGCATGTTTATCAATGCACTGGGAGCGATGCAAGCATTGGCTGAAGCTGACTAACTTTTATTACGTGTAGCTCACCCTGAGTACGAGGAGCAACCAACATGAAGCCTCTTTTTGTCGGTTTTTTACTTTTTTTGTCATCATTTGCATTTTCTCAAGAAGAAAACGCCAGGCCTGAAATATTGTCCATCTATCATGGACTCGACCCGCTTCCGCCCAGAGCAACTCGTCTTTGCGGTTTACCACCTGCAGCAAATCAGGATGGCATGCCGGTGATATTTTCCGTGCAAATAGATGGAACTACTATTTCCCCGGAAGCCTTTGCGGTCGAGCTAAGCACTGGTGAACGCGTCACTCCGCTTTGTGCGACTCTTCGACCAGCTTTGGAACCTTTGGAGCAAAGAACCATCTTGCTTATAGGCGAATTTAGTCCGGGCGATTCATTGCCTGCTGGCGTGGAAATTGTATCTGAGCTTAATGACTCAGACGGCAACTCATTGCTTGGTCTAAGCAGCAATCAAGTAACTTCTCTGGAATCGGGACCAAGCCTCGTGTTGGCTGAATTATTTGCACCTGATACCCCCGGGCTAGCAGGCAAATGCCCTGAGCAAAGCTCCCAGGCCATTCAGCTGGTTTGGCAGGGCGGTGTTACCGGACCACAGGGAGCTGACCTTCTAGAGCCGCAACGCCTGGCCGTCTCAATTGAATTAAGCAATGGTATCTATGTACATCCAGATACTCTTGTTGATGATGACCCCGACAACCATGTGATCGCCTGCATTTCAGCTAGTAGCGAGCCCATATCAGTGATTGTTGAGGCCGGCTTTTTCCATGACCCGGGAGATGATGCCAATCCTGCAACTGAAATAGATGTTGTCTCCAGAATAAGTGAAGGAAAGTAGCTTCAGGCAAAACGAAAGAGCAAAGAACACTAAGATTACAGGGGATGGTTTTTAAGGAACTCAACGATAGCTGCTGCGGTTTCGTCAGGCTTCTCCAGGCCCAACGCGTGTCCGGCGTCGGGTATCACCACGAGGGTGAGTCGGTCCCCGTACTCGGTTTTCATGATTTTACCGTTCTCGATCGGCGCGGTGAGGTCATCCTCACCCATGACCATAAGCAGCGGCCCTTCGCCGCCGGCGACCCATTCTTCTAATGGGGTATTGCGGTTTGCTTGGCCCTGGGCGACTCTGGCCTCAGGCCAGTAATTGAGTTCTCTCGAGTATTCCTCCACCAGCGCATCGTCAGTGGCCGGTGAAAACAGTGTCCTTCTTGCCAGCCTGACTTTTTCGGTGAAGGGCAGATCCGAATTGCCGAGCAGACTGGCAAGTTCACCGCTTTCCGTGAGAGCTGGCACGATACCGCCGGCAGCAATAAGAGTGACACTCGCTACTCTATCGGGATAGTCGGTGGCGAGCATGCGAGCAGTTCGGTTTCCAAAGGCCCAGCCCGCCATGTGAAACCTGTCTGCGCCCAGGTGATCGGCTACGGCAATAACGTCATCGGCGAGATCGTGCAAGGTCAGGTCTTCCAGTTCCCCGCTGCTGCCCATAATGCCGCGCTGGTTGATCACTACCAGCCGATAGCCGGCCTCGGCGAGCAGAGGTGCGACACGCTTATACCTCGAGTAGTCACCACCGGAGCCCGGCAGGGCGAGGATTAGTTCGGCTTCCGGGCTGTCAGTAGCCCACTCCACCACGGAGAGTTCTGCATGACCGATGTCGATGCGATGAAAATCTCTTTGTTGAGCGCTTACATCAAGCCAGATCCCGCAAAGCGGGAGGGCGAGTGTTAAAAGGTAGCGAGATGGTTTCATATCCAGGGCGCTCCATCCAGTAAGTCGGTAAATTGGATGCTGGTGCTTTTTGCACCTGTAGTCGGTTACTGCGAAATTGAATACAGGCCGTTCCACCACACAGAGCCTTTAAATGTGCGGACCGAGCGACCCGAGGCTCCAAAAAGCTCGCCCCCCCTAGCGGTCGCTGGCCCGTCACCGGTATTAACTCACTTTGTTCGGCATCTTCGGAATAAAAATCGCTCCAGACTTTGATTAGTCGATTCTTTATTCGCGCGAAAGCTTAAAAACATAAAGCTGCCCCCCTTCCGGTATGATTGAAGTATCTGCACCCGAAAAAGCTGATATACCGCCGAAATTTCCAGAGGCAATCGCAACATAACTTTCACCGTCTATCTCATAGGCTATTGGCTGACTTCTGATTCCCCCTCCTAAACGAGCTCTCCAAACCTCTTCTCCCGTTTCAGCATTGAGTGCAAAAGCGTGACCAGTTTGACTTCCAGAAAAAACTAACCCGCCTTCAGTGCTTAGAGTACCAGCGAGCATTGGCTCGGCATCATAATGACGCCATGCGACCTCGCCGGTTTGATAATTCATTGCAGTAATATGACCATAAGATGGAGTTTCACCAGATTCATCAGAGACCCCATCTACAGACACGGGTAATCCACCCATAAATAGTTGACCTTCTACATGCATGCTTATTCCTTTTTGCATGAGTTGGCAGCTCTCAATTACAGGCAAGAATGCTAGATTCAATGAAGTATTAACCGATCCTGAAACAGACCCATTCATTCCTCCGAGTGCTCCAGGACAAACTCGCATAGTCGGCTCTTCTGAAGGCATAGCTTCGGGGTTAACTACGGGCCGCCCATTTTGTTCCATAGATTCAGCCCAATTAAGCTGCTCCATATAACTGGTTGCTCGTATGAACTCTCCGTTCTCGCGATTGATTGCGTAAAAAAACCCATTACGATTTGCCTGAACTAAAGCCTTTGTAACGCTCTCTCCTTGATTTAAATCAACCTGAAAAAGGTGTGTGTTACCGTCATAGTCCCATACATCATGGGGTGTAAATTGGTAGTACCATTTCCTTTCACCCGAATCCGGATCAATTGCTAAAACGCTATCTGAGAACAAATTGTCTCCTAGCCTCGCATCTCCGTTCCAATCTGGGGAAGGATTTCCAGTTGTCCAATACAATAAATCAAGCTCGGAGTCGTATGCACCAATGGTCCATGCGGGTGCGCCGCCGGTTTCGAAAGAATTACCGGACCAACTTTCGTATCCAGGCTCGCCTTCAGCAGGGACGGTATAGTGGCGCCAAACTCTCGCACCGGTTTCGATATCGTAAGCATCAAAGAAACCACGAATACCAAATTCGCCGCCTCCTACACCTATCACTGCTAAGTTCTTTACAACAAGCGGTGCAGACGTTGCGCTAAAGCCTTTGTAATATTCAATAATTTCACTTTCCCAAAGCTTTTCTCCGGTAAGACGATTAAACGCAAGAAGCTTGGCGTCCAGTGTAGCCATTAGAATAGTATCACCGTGAATTGAAGCACCTCGATTTGCAGGGCCACAACAAAGCCTCAGATCCTGTGGGAGTGAGTGATCGTAACGCCAATATAGCTCTCCTGTTTTAGCATCTACTGCAAACAGTCTGTTGAAAGAAGAAGTTACGTACATGATGCCGTCATAAACGATAGGCGAAACAGCAAATTGACCTTGTGTACCTGTAGGCAAACTCCATGCAAACTCTAAGTCTTTTACATTGTCGGGCGACAAGGCTTTAATAGGGCTATGACGATGGTTCGCGTAGTCACCGCCGTATTGAATCCAGCTATCAGAATAATTGCTTTGGCTTTCCACCAGCATTTGACTTGTAATCGGCCCTTTTCCTTGGCCAATATCCCGACTATTAATCCAATGTGTAGTGAGAATTTCAATGGTTTCTCCTCCATCGAAATCATTTGATGCTGGCGGCTGATCTTCAACGATACCGGTTTCATTAGGACTACAGCTTGCCACAAGTCCTAGTGAAACAAGTATTACTGCTGCATTTTTTATTAGACTCGATATCCTAATGTCTATCATGAGAACTGCTCCTCGGAGATATTTATCAAAAAGACTAAGCACAAATTTATGTTACCCGTATATTTTTAACTGCAAGTTGATCTATTAGATTTTAAGAATGCAATAATTTTCCAAAGGTCTTTTGCACCTTCTGGAAAGTTTTCACCAAAGGCGATCATTCTCGTTCCTGACACGCCGCCCGTCACAACTGTATATATTTCTTCATCGCTTCCGCCATGTAGCCACTGACAATCAAAAAGATATGGCGCATCAGATCTTTCCGGTGTCAGTTTATGACAATAACCCGCGCAGGTTCCTACAAACAATAAACGACCACGCTTGAGCGCCTCAGAATCATTGAGATACTCATCTGCAGGGCTTGAAGTGGCCCCATCATTCTCGCAGGATAATAACGAGAGCCCCGCAAATATAATTATTAATTTTTTTTTCAATGTCATAAAAATTCAACTGTGTAAATCTATCTCTATGAAAATTTTGGATAGCGTAGAATTGGGTCGCCTTATATTAAGTTTTTATAACTTAATTACTAACTATTCTAGAATAATACAAAATAGCGAGTTAGAGAACTTAACGCAAGACCATAGGCACCACCGGGGGTGGGGTCTGGATAAGGCCATTTTGAGGTTTTAGGGGGTGGGGCCTGAGTCCGCTTGACATGCGGGGTTACAATGCAGGTTTTGGCGTCAAACAGAGGCCCTGAATATGCAGATCAAGCGGTCACTGGACGATAGAGAGGTGGTTGTTGGCGATAGAGTGTTCGATGCTCAGGGACGCTTCTATGAGTTTGTAGAGCAATCTGGTAGTGAGCTAATTTCTAGGTCAGTCATTATCTGGTCGCAACCAAGGCAATATATTCGGTAAATCGTTATTAGGAACAGTGATCATACTCAGGCGCGATTCCACATGTTTAAGGAGGTCGTCACCAAACAACTCAATACTCGCCATATCTTTCCAGAATTTAATCCCACCTCTAGTGCTCACAAGGCCAACAAAAGCGTCAGACATAAACCTAATGTTGTCTTGGCTCTCCAACCCCTCGCTCTCTAACTTCAGCAACAAATCTAAATGGTTTCCCATCGCAATGAGAGCATGAGCAGCTTTAAACTGATCGTCTGGCCCTGTTTCCTCATAATTATGTAGAAACTTACGAACGGCCTTACCGTTGTCTGACAGGTAAAATAAAGCTTCCTGCCATGCATGGCGCGTATGTCGTTGGGAGTCCGCCCTTGCCAATTTGTTTGCTACTCTAATTTGAACTCCAACAAAAATCGCTGAAACAAGAACTCCAAGTCCTCCAACTAAAGCGCCAATATTTCCAAGGGATTCCATATGATCTTCCATTTCTGGCTGCATCAAAGCAATATTTAAGTCTCTGGCATCAATTCCAAACGCTGTGGAACACTGACATAGATTTATCACGAATTAAGGTTTGACCAAAAGCAAAGGCCCCTGGAGTCGTTGACATCATTTGCGGGCAGACTAGCATGTAAGAACGCTCCG
>Ga0209600_1001435_pt1 | contig 15693 bp, 11 predicted proteins | sample COGITO_mtgs_1104_FD_185518 | JGI IMG/M metagenome (GOLD analysis project Ga0209600, IMG submission 185518) | Pelagic marine microbial communities from North Sea - COGITO_mtgs_110421 (SPAdes) (version 2) | ecosystem: Environmental > Aquatic > Marine > Epipelagic ... | reverse complement strand
GGTAACCACAATCGCGTGGTTACCACTTTGGTGTTTATGGAAGTCAATATTTTGATGAAAAAGGAGGTTCAGGCCATTAAAAAAGCCCCTCAGTTGTACTGAAGGGCTTAGGTGGTGGTGATGGACGCTCTACATGAACCCGTATCACATCTGTGCAAATCGTTGTAAAATCAGTGCAATAGGGGCAAAGTTGTCACTAAAGTAGACGCAAGTCTGCGCAAATTGGCGCAAAGCAGCGTACCCCAAATCGTACCCCATCACATTTTGGGGTATGATTTAGCTCAATGGAGTGCTGCACAAAGATTGCGTGGTATTGCGCGCTTTTGCGTAGCTGGGTGTTGCGTAGGGTTTTTACCTTGCAAATGCGAAATCAGGAGACGTAACCAGCCTTGTTTTAATACAACATCAAGGCACAACACTGTTACGTTATGAAGTCAAAGAAATCGACCTTCAGTATTCTATTCTTTCTACGATCAGAAAGAAAAAACAACTCAGGTGCTCCGCTAATGATGCGAGTAACCATTAACGGAAAATCTGCTAAGACGTCTCTAGGCATCCGAGTACAACCTGATGACTGGGATTCCAAACGGTCTAGGTGTAGATTGCGCGAGCATATTGAGGGCAAGCGCATCAATATCTTTATTGAAAATGTCATTAGTAAATGCAACAGGGCTTTTACAACACTCCAAGATGAATATGATGTAGTGACAGCTCAAATGGTTGTTAACTCACTGCAAGGAAAAGGTGAAGGAAGACACCAGGGCATCATAGAAGTATTCCAAAAGCAGGTAGATGAGCTGGAAAAACTCATAGGAAAGAACAATTCCTACACACATTGGGTGAAAAACAGAACAGGAATGCGCCATTTGCGGGATTTTTTGAACAAAAAAGACAACGTTTCAGACATTCCAATAGGTAGATTCACGCATGATCATGTAGTTGGATTTTATAATTTTCTTAGAACAGAGAAAGGCCACGCTCATAATTCAGCAGTAAAGTGCATGTCTTTGGTGAAGAAAGTGACCAGTAGAGCCTTTCATTCAGGTTGGATCAAACGAGATCCTTTTATTGGATTTTCATTGGGATGTAAGCCAGTTGAGCGTCCTTACTTAGAACAGCACGAGATTGAAAGTATCATGAATTATAAACCTGAAAAGGAAAACTTGGAGCTCATTCGTGATTTGTTCATTTTCTCTTGCTTTACAGGACTGGCCTACGCAGATGTAAAGTCCCTCAAAGCTTCTGAGATAGTGAAAACCAGTGATGGAGTTGAGTGGATAAAGACCAAAAGGACAAAAACTAAGACCAAATCTAATATACCTCTTCTTCCTATCCCTAAGAGCATCATTCTCAAGTATGCCAATCTAGACAGCTTGGATCTTGAAGACTTAATCTTTACCGTTTACTCCAATCAAAAGGTTAACCAGTATCTAAAAACGATAGCAAAAGACGTAGGGATTGACAAAAATGTGACCTTTCATATAGCACGTCACACTTTTGCTACAACGGTGACGCTTCAGAATGGCATCCCTATAGAGACAGTGAGTAAGATGCTAGGCCACACCAACATAAAGACCACTCAGCATTACGCGAAGGTGTTGGATGCAAAGATCTGTAAGGACATGGAAATCTTAAGGAATACTCATTTGAGGATTGCGTAAAGGCAACTAGTAGGAGAAATTAAAGTGACTATTATTCAAGTTTAGTGTATTGAATCGAAAGGAGTACCTGCGGAAAGTCTTTTCTTGGGGATGTTCACTACTTCAGAGGGGCAGCGTCTTGAAATTCACCGTCATATTTTTTGGCTGCTGAACCGTCTTTGATGCACCAAGGACAAATGCCTTCAACTTCGTCAATGCAATAGAAGGGTCCTTGATAAACATAGTTTCTGTCTTGTCCGCAAACTGGGCAAGTTGTCTTTTCCTTTTTAAGGATCCCAAGTCTCTCAGCATTGGGATTGTATTTGAATGTTGGCAGCTCCTTCATATTAGTCTTGTCGTTTGTCTTATTGACTTGTCCATTGGTACAAGCATCCAATAGGACGTGACCCCTCCGCGGCCGATTGGGTTGCTTAGCGGGTTGACTTAGCGAAAAGAGTTTTTGTAAATTACTGATTTTGAGTGTATTGGATAGTTGGGTTCAAAACCCTCCCTCTCCGAGTCATAACCATTAAAAACTGCATTTGTCAAATTTTTGACCCTATATGTCTGAGAATGTATTGAGACATTAAAAAGGCCGCTCTGTGGCGGCCTTCGATTTAAGTGTGAGATTTACCATGGTAATCGTACAAGTCAAGAAAATCTTGAAGTTCAGATTTGTGAATCATTAGCTCTTCTGTAATGGAAATAAGGATGTGTTCACAGCCACGTTCGCAGCCGCAAGGTTTGATCTGGGTGATACGTTCGTTGTTCATGTTTAAATGGATTAGAGCCCGAAGTAAACGATAGATCAACCCATTAGTCGGTTGTAAACGCAAGTAAGTGTTTGAAACGTTTACAGATGGCTGCTATATGGTAGTTTGGTCGATAATTAATTGGAATTATGTTGGGATTTGGATGCTGTTATTGAAAGGCTGCTTAACTTCCCAACAAATCATCACGCCATGAAGTTGAACCTTACGTCTCTTTCCAAGGCCGAGCTGTGTGCCATGTTGCAAGAGCTCGAAGATTCAAATCCTGGGATGGTGTCCAGGCTTGCTGAGAATTGGAATGCCTCGCCTCAGTATAGAGCCATGAAGATGAAGATCCTCGCTGTCTTGAACCCCTTTCTAGACCGGGGCTTTTTAGCTCGGAAGCATGTCCGCGTACTAATTCCCCAGATGCGTAAGTTGATCGACAAGATCGAAAACGACAATGACCAGGGACATCATGCAAAGGCATTTTGGGAAGGCATGGCTATGATACAGACCTGGAACCATCAGCTCGGGGATACAGATGACAGTAGTGGATATATATCCCCAATGGTGGATTCCTGCTGGGACATCGTTGAAGACGCTATTAAATTGGAGCCTGACCCGGACCATCGGAACTCCTTCGCGAAATACCTCCTAAATATTGTCAAGCAGGATTCTTTAGCTGAATGGGATTGGTGGATCAATCCAATTGAACTGTTGCGAGACATGAAGCCCGGTCACGCCATTGATCAGGAGCTGTTAATCGCATTAGAACATCCACGCTCAAAGTGGGCGGAAGATCAACTGGCAAAAACGCGTATTGAAGTCACTGAACGTGTTCATGGAAAACAGGCAGCTGATGAACTCATGGCCTCATTGGCGCATCTGGATAGCATTCGGATTTTAAGCATTGAGGCAGCTGTGGCTGAATCAGACTATAAGCGTGCAAAGAGCCTATGCCTAGAAGCCGTTCAAAATGAAAACGAACGACCCTGGATGGGAAACCCTTGGATGGCAAGGCTATTGGAGATAGCGGAATTTGAAGGTGACAAGGATACACAGAAGACAGCCCTTCTTCACCTAATCACTAACGATAGCGATTCCGTTAAAGAACGATGGAGAAAGCTGCGCCCTATGTTGACCAGTGAAGAGGCTTTGCAATTGATAGAGCTAATCACAACGCCTGATTCCAACAACATGATCGACGTTAGTCGAGAAACAGTAGTTGTCCTTTTAGGCTCAGAGGGCTACCAGTCCAAGCTGATCGATTTTCTTAAAAGGAACATGAGCCCTGGCTCATTTTTGTTGGCAGAAAATTATTTGCCTGATGAAAAAGAATCCCTTGCTGAGCTCTGGAAACTGGAAATTCTTGATAGGATAGACTATTCCTACAACTCTCAACGAGCACCTTTGTTGGCAGATTACCTAAAGTGTATCGTTCGGTTAGTTGGCGTAGAGAAGTCTAGACTTATTAAGGCTGAAATTCTTAAAGAACATCCGCTGAAGACCTCTTTGAGAGATAGATTTGATGAGGTTCTAAGTTGAAGTTTTCATCGTAGCTGTTTTGCGAGAGAAAAACAGTTGAAATTTTCATGAAAAAAGCCTACAATAGTTACAAACTAGGCCGGAGCTTTTAGTTAATAAAATTGAGTCATGAGTTTAGGAAAATTACCATTTTTTAACGCCGGACGAGTCCTTCGGGACGCCGAATATTGCGCATTGGACATTATTAGGTGGAAAGATTTTGGACTAAAGTCCTTTCAATTCAACTATTTATTTGAGGCATATTGCTTACACATTTATTCTTTCTGGGAAATCTTAGAAAAGGAACAGTACTTAAATCAGGAGTCAGTAGATATTTTCGAGCAATTTGAAAAACAAAGGCATGATTCGTCATCTCCTTTGTTTTACATCAAGACTGCCAGGAACCAATTGGTCCATGAAGGGCCTATTCTCTTTAATTCGGCATTTGATCAAGCGGAAAATAAATATCCATGTATTGACTTTGATATGGAGACTTCGACTTTACCATCTCAATTATACTCGTCAATAGTTTTGCCTTCATTCTCAATGTTCGCAGGCATTTCATTAAGTTTAAAACCTGTGACGGACCATTGGAGCTTCAAGAAATTAGGGAATGATGTTCCCGTACCTATGAAAGACAATGGAGACTTCATGAACCCAATAGAACTTGTTGAAATGACATATCATATGCATGGCGAAATGTTCACTAGGCTGATTACAGCATCTAGAAAAGGTGAATAGACACTAAGTATACGATGGTAGTCATTAGATTAAAGTTGAAGATTACTAAGTAGAGATTCTCAAAAGAATACGAACCATAGGGTCTACAATTAATAAACTATTCAATTTGGCTACAATAGGAAACGAACCTTGGGTGAAATCCATAATATTCCCCTTGTTAAGTCAACCATTTGGGTGAAATGCCCTCCACGATCGATTGGGTTCTGCTTGTCTTCATATTCCTGATATCTAATTATTCTACCTTTCATCGAAGCTTATTTTCGGGGTAAATACATTATAGTTAATGAAAGAATTATTTAAATTAAAGCCATTGTATTTGTCTCACAACTCGACAAATGCGAGGATATATTATAACTAACCAATTCGTTTAAGCTCATGAAAAAACAAGCCTTAACCCTATTATTAACTTTTTTCAGCTCTCTGCTGATAGCACAAACCACACAACCACCTGAAAGACACTGGGTTAAGTTCGACTGGCCCCATGTCGACCCCGAAACTGGCGTAAAGTTAAATCAAGAAGATACTGGAGAAGACTGGTGGTACGACCACAAAAACACTTACGATCAAAGCGGAAATCAAACAGGTTATATCGCCGTAGGATTTAACTACGGTATTGGAAGAATTACAGACTACGATCTTGCTGATATTGATGGAGACGGATATTCTGATGGATTTGAATATTGCAATTCTGATGACAGCCACTCAAAATATAACCAAGGCCCATATAAATTAGAGTTATTCGAAGAACCTGGAAGAATCAGACGATGCGGAAGAGCAATGATGATGGCTTACGATCTTCAAGGAAATGAAGTTTTCTGTCGGAACTATAATCAAGGTGAGTTTATATCGGTGATTCAAACAGATGATGGTGGATTTCTAGCAATGGGATATACAAATTCGACTGTGAATGTGCCCAATTCACCTGTAGACGTTTATAGCAATCAGCGACCAAGTTATATAGGATCAGGCGATTACCTCTATTACAACCCAGTATCTAGTACGAACATGAGTCACTTCAATGCTGAAGTTCACTGGGATAACATCTTAAATGAATACGTTTCCGATAGTTATTCAAAAAAAGGGACAAGACCATTTCTCGTCAAGACCGATGCAAACGGGGATATCCTGTGGAATTTTCAGTATGGAGGATTTAACTTTAAAACCAATGAAGATGAGGCATTTGGGCAAAAAATGTTATGGGGAGATATTGTAAAGAACGGAACAGGATACTTATTGGTATACAGTACCCAAACACATAATACGAACATCTCAGTACAGGCTCATTTAAAGTATAAGTCATTTGTAATAAGTATTGACAAAGATGGATTCGTGCTATGGAAGCAGCAGATTCTATCAGACGGTGACCTAATAGAGTCGATAGCCAAACATCCTACACAGAACAAGTATGTTCTCTCGGGAAATAGACAATACGCAGCAGTTCTAGATGCCAACAATACTTATCAAATGTTCAACCAAAGTGTCGTTGTAACTGAGATTACACCAAACAGCACAGGATTCACGTATAATTGGAATATCAATGGAAAGAATCACTTAGAGTATGGTGCCGTACTCAGTACTCCAACAGTATCTAGATTACGGTCTAAATCCACCGATGTAGATTATAAAAGTAACGGAGATATCGTACTCCCTTTCATCGATAATTGTGAGTATTGTACAGGTTCCAAGCACAACATAGGTTCAGGAAAAGTTGTTGTCATTAGTAGTCCGAATGCTACACCAACGACAATAAACATTGGGCTGTGTAATGCCTATGATTTCAAAATTGGCGTTACCCCAACCAATGATGGAGGATTTGCGTTGGTAACGTCAAAAGGAAAGTACGACGCCACAGGGAACAACCTTAGCGTCCTTGATCAAACCGATCCTGATTTAAGGAGCCTTTTTCCAGACTCGTGGTTTACCGATGACTCAAGAACCAATCTAGTATGGTGGGTTGGAGATCAATTGCATGACTGGCTTAAATACTGGGACACTGACACTTACATAATCAAGTTCAACTCCTCTAACATTGAAGAATGGGATCAAACTTACGACAGCCATGATGAACCTCGTGCTGCTTATCCGGGTGATTTAAAAAAGCAAGAGTGTGTTTATGCTATTAGCCAAGCTCAAGACGGTAGCTTTGTTGTTAGTGGTAATTCTAGTCACAACTTTGACGATTGTATGCTTTTAAAGACCTTTAGCCCTTGTCAACAAGATCTTGCCTTCGATACTTCAGCGGATTTAATTGTTAATAGCAACACCACATGGAGTACAAATAAGATTATAGGTCACAACATTATTATCGATAACAACAGCACATTGACCATTGACGGTGCCACTATTGAGTTCGGAGATTATCAGCAGTTGGGAAGGATGATTGGTGTCCATATTAAACCTGGGGCGAAGCTTAAACTCATCAATGGTGCTAAACTTACATCTGTACAAAATTGCAACGACAGTAAGTGGCTTGGTATTAATGTCTACGGTAACAAGTCTCTTTCTCAGACTGAATCCAATCAAGGGACTATAGAAATTGTCGGAACAGCCTCTAATCCCGTTGTTATCGAAAATGCAGATGATGCAATTTCAACAAGAGGTTTTATTTCCTACATGACAAACAATATTGATTGGAACAGCTTTGGAGGGATAATTAAGGCTACCCACTGCGTATTCAAAAACAACCTTAGGGACGTGGCTTTTTGGAAATATGAAAATAAAGAAGGTGCCATAAACAAACCCAATATTAGCTTCTTTGAATATTGCACGTTCACAAAAGATAGACCTTATGCTAACCCCACTGCATATAGAGCAGGAATGGTGAGCATGTGGGGGGTGAAAGGTGTTCGCTTCACGGCTTGTACTTTTGACAATGATTTTATAGCGCTTGAAAAACAGCAAAACACAAACGGTATATATAGTATCGATGCTCGTTTTAAAGTGGATTGGAAATGCACTGCCATGAATCCTACAGACGGCTGCACAAGCGCGGACAGCAGTTACTTCAAAGGAATGTATTGCGGTATAAGAATGCTTTACACGAACTGGTCATTAGTAGGTCCTTATACAGTGATCAATGGTACAGAGTTCAAAAGCATAAACGGAGTGTATGATGGCGGAAATTCCAACAACTCATTTACTCGTAATTCCTTCTACACCCCTAAAAACAGTTCCAGTGCAGCCAACCAGCCTGCACCCTATGGGCTTTACCTTGATTATTCCTCGGGATATGTCGTTGAAGAGAATTATTTCAAAGGTTCTGGTACAGGAGTTTACAACGCTGGGGTTGTAGTCAATAACAGTGGGTCTTTACATAATAATATCTATAAGAACACTTTTGACAATGAGTACATGGGGATCGATGCACAGGATCAAAATCGAAATTATACAGGTAAAAAAGGATTAGAATTACTCTGCAACAATTTAAGCAACGGGACCTACGACATTACTGTTCAAGGAGATTATAGTAATTCCAGCCATGGGATTCAATTGAACCAAGGAAGTGCTATCAACTTAGCTTCTAATACGTTCTCATTGTCTGGTGGTACTTATGGTGATTATTACGTTGAACCAGGATATATAAATTACCATCATCATAATCCAGCGTATGGTAGTAATCCATTAAATGTTAAGCCTCAGGATTACACTGGTAATATTTATTTAATTGGTTATGACGTGACTTATAATAACTGTCCTTCAAACATCAATACTGGAAAAACTATTGGCGCGTACAAAGAAGAATTAGCAGCAGCTCAACAGGCCGTTGATAATAAACAACTTACCTTAGAAGAGTTACTCAATACGGAAGACAATTGGCAGTTGGAAGCAGATATTCTATTTGCTAGTCAAAACAGTGATTGGTACAATGTTTATATGGACTTAATGGCGCAAAGCCCTTATCTGGATCACGGTATTATTGAATCCTTAATATTAGACTCAACTTTCCCCGATTTGATGCTCCGTAACATTATGCTTGCAAATCCCGATGCACCTAAAGCCTCACATTTAATGGGTTTGATTTATCAGAGAAACATGCCAGCATGGATGGTGGCGGATATTGAAAACGGGACGAGCAGTTATGGCGCTAAAGAAAAGCTTGAGGGAGAAATCGCTGCTAACATAGGTATTCAACACGATGCGATCTCTTCAATTCTAGGATTGTATGCTGCCAGTGAAAGCTACAACGGATTAGATAGTATCGTTGATTTATTGGAATCACGAACTGAAATATCTTATCAATATATGTTAGCCGACGCTTACATTGACAATGGTCAACATAATTTGGTGAACACGTTGGTTAGCGGCATCCCTCAATTGGATGATTATTCTTCACAAGACGCCTTTGATTATGCTGATTTTCAATCATGGTACAACCTTCGTGTTTCTATGGCTGAACAAGGGCTTGCTTGGACAGATATGAATGAAACGCAAAAAGCAACCGTTCTAGCTTTAGCAAGTTCAGGAAATGACAATCTTCCTATGCTTTGGGCAAATACAGTTCTGAATTTGATTGATATGCCTAGCTATTATAGCGAAGAGGTGCGTATTCCTAATGTGCCTTCATTAAAAATGGATAGCAGCAATGATGAGACCGTTAGCCCTGAAACTTTGATTAAAGTTTACCCTAATCCAGCAAGTGACCTTGTTCAAGTGTATGTTGGTGACATATTGGATGGAACAGCGTTACTGTATAGTTTAGATGGAGTCCTAATTGTTAGTCAAGAACTGAAGATGGGAACCGCTATATTTGATGTGACCACCCTTGCATCAGGGACTTATATAGTTAAAATCCTTTCCGAAGAAGCCGTACCAAGAAGTATAAAAATTGTTGTACAACATTAAAATATCAGAAGTCAAGAGGGCGTTTATCGCCCTCTTTCTACTTTTTCCATTCTTTGGAGAAGCGCAGGTCTATTTCAATAAACTCTATGCTCCTTCTTTAGATTGCCAAAGCATTGTTGCTTTGCCTGGTGGAGGATATTACACACCAAGTCAAATACAACCTTGGACAGGGGGAGTTGGGATTAGAGGTTTATTCTTAAGCTCAGATGGAGCTATTGCGCAAATGGATTCCATTTATGAGTATGCTAAAAATCATTATCCAAAAGGATCGGGAACTACAACCATAAGAAATAAAATGACCTATTCCATTGTGGGTATAACCACACCGGACACTTCTTCGAGCTACTCTTTAATTCGCTATGATAATACAGGTAGAATTATCGGGCCTCATTATCAAGTGAACGACTCTCTTAGAACATTTGCTAGATCATCTACATGGAGAAAGGATGAACTTGTTATTGTTGGAACTGCAGTTAAACACTTTGGAAGAACTAATCCAGTTGGAAGTCTTTTTTTGAGTGGATTAGACAGCTTGGGTAACAGAAACTGGGAAAAACTTTACCATCCGCCAGGTAGTATGGACGCCTATTGGTGCAACAGTATCATTTCGACCAGTAGAAATAGGTTAGTGGTAGGAGGTGCTAGATATCGCTCAAATGACCTCCAGAGTTGGGAATCCTACATTATGCTCACAGATAGCACAGGGAAAAAGCTAAAAGACCGCGTTTTTAGAAACCCGGAACACGGAAATACGCGTCTCATTGCTCGAGAACTCAAAAATGGAAACTTCCTAGTGGTTTATGGGAAAGGTAAAGCAAGCAATGGCGAAAGCTACTATGAGCAAGCTTTTAATATAACAGTTGCTGAATTACACCACGCTACACTAGAGACGGTCTGGGAGAAAGAGTATTTTAATAAGCCATATGATAACATCTTTGGGCATGAAAACACAAGATTGACAACTGATGTTATTAATTTAAATGATAGCACTTATGTCATTTCAGGGACGTTCGTATCAGGCAATTATTTAGCAAATGATTTGTCTTTCTTGTTCTCAATATCCGAAAAGGGAGATTCTTTATGGTATAGAGATTATATACCTAATTCGGATGATTTAAAGCTATACGACGCCAGTTATATCACCGACATTGATAAAACCCTAGATGGCGGAATAGTCTGTTCTGGCAGATATTTTAACATCGATTCAACCGGAAGGCCTCAAAGTAGAGGCTGGGTCTTAAAACTGGATAGCATTGGCTGTACAGAACCCGGTTGTGATACCGTCTATTTTAAACATCTCGATCAATTCTCATTTTACCCTAACCCCATTACGGACGGATTGCTCTCTATTGAGATTCCTGAAGCCAATAAAATTCAAATCCTGATCTATGATCTTATTGGAAGGCTTGTATTAACCCAACAGGCCTCATTAGAACACGGCATGCGAAGGGTAAATCTTTTTGAAAACAGAATCATCCCCGATGGGATGTATGTCATTCGAATCCAATCAGATGACAGCCGAGTATTCAGCGCCAAAATTCGAATACAATCTCAGTAAGAAAAGTCTTTTCCAGTATAGCGAGGTGAAACGAACCTTCGGCAAAATCCATTATATTCGACTTGTTAAGTAAAGCAATTGGGCGAAATGCCCTCCGCGGCCGATTGGGTTGCTTAGCGGGTTGACTTAGCGAAAAGAGTTCTCGTAAATTACTGATATTGAGCATATTGGAGAGTTAGGTTCAAAACCCTTCCTCTCCGTCACACAGCTGTGCTACATCTGCATACATCAAAATTTATAATGTATAGCTATGGAATTACTCACAAAATTGTGGGTATAGAAAAAGTCAGTTGCCTCCGTAATCCAGTATGAGTAACCATCAACTGGTAAATACTTGACAATGTTGGAATGTATGCTTACTGCGTACTTCTTGTTCAAATCTATTTTCAAGCCGTACGTAAATCGACCTCTCCAACGGCGTTTTTGGTCATCCACGTATATTGGAGAAATATACGGTGACGTAATATAATAGTCTTTCTTCAAGTTGTACAGCGCACTAACTTCAGTCTGAAGGGAGAGCCAAGAAAATGAGCTAGCCCCAAAAGTTCCGGAGTTAATTTCAATAAGCCCGTTAATTCCTATGGACGTTTCAGACAAGCTTGAACTGAAATACTCCATATCAGATACGTTAACCACAAAGTCACCTGAATTAGTAGATTGACATACAGAAATACTCGGGGTAAATACCCCGATTTTATAGCCGTATGACATGTCATATAGGTATTCGTTATGGCTTTCAAATGAGGTTGGAGTGTCGTCATCCATAGTCATATTGGTGGACCCCAAGTTTAGCCGCAGCGTTTGTTGAGCCGTAAGACTCGCGCTTGTAATCAATGCGATGAATAGATATTTCCAGGCTGTTCTCATAAAAAATCACGCACTATACCTAAAAGTAATTGACTAGATAAGGTAAATCGATTTCCATTGGACAAAAAAGGGGTAATTCCCAATACTCCCGTATTTCTAACACCTGTAACCCACGACCTCTTGACTGCCAGTAAGGTATTCTAATGTCACTCATAAATGATTCTATTTAGCTAAAGGTAAGTAAAATAGGGCATTGAATGGGTTTACCGTTATTCCGGCAATCGCTCAAGCCATGTACGGTATTTACCGTACACAAACTATTCACTGCATCAGCGTTATTAACGGTATCAATTTCGCTCTGAAGAGATCGCGATTCTTGAATTACGCATCATTCCAAACGTCTGTTCGGAATATTCCGAACAATGAATACGTAACAGAAGCTGGCTAATATGAGAAACGAACCTTCGGCAAAATCCATTATATTCGCCTTGTTAAGTCAAGCAATTGGGTGAAATGCCCTCCGCGGCCGATTGGGTTGCTTAGCGGGTTGACTTAGCGAAAAGAGTTCTTGTAAATAACTGATATTGAGCATATTGGAGCGTTAGGTTCAAAACCCTCTCTCTCCGGTCCAAGATTTAGTTGATAACGACAACAGTCAAGAAGATTATTGCAATGGATTTGAATTGGATAAAATAGAAGCTGACTTTCATTCGAGCTCACCGGTGACGTGGAACAACTGGAGAGATGAAATCATAGCAAATAGATCAACAAACCCAACTGTTAACAAGGTATCGGACCTGTTTGCGGCATGGAAGATGTAATACTTATGAAGTACAAGTTAGGAGTAGCCTTCTTCGTCTTGCTTGGTTGCAATTCGTGTAAGGAGGAGCCAAAGTATCATTTACCATGGAGGTGGTTTGATGTAGAGATTGGATGGATAAACAACCTTGATGATGAAGTGGCTATTCAATATTGGCGTAATGGATTACATGCCCAAAGAGAATTTATTAGTGTTACGGACACATTCAAAATTGGCTCTATTGGTCATACCCCAAATCAGTATTTGAGTATTAAATACTTGCCTCCTTGTGCAGCATGTCCTGACTCTTTGATTATCGAGTACAGGGATACATGTTTTATGATATCGAGTATGAACCCAGGAGAGGAGCTATTGAATTGGGAGAATGCATCTATTGACACTGATTCAGTCCTTTATATCAATGGATATTTTAGTATTGATAGTTCAACTGTTAAAAGCACATCGTCCTGTGACTAAGCCTTTACGAAATTTAATTCTTCTAATTGTATTTTCATACTTAAACGTGACCGCTCAAGTTAACTCTAAGTTGAGCGGTCACTTTGGGGTCTCGACGGTTTATCAACCACCATTTCAGATCCTATATGTTCCAGTTGGATTAGATCTCATAGAGTTTAACCCCGTCATCAAACTTAGGGTCAATAGTGAGCTTGAATATGAGATTGGGTCTAAAGGTGAAATTATTATGGGAATAGGCCTAGGGAATGCTGGCCTTCAGGCCAACGGAGTGTCCCTTGACCCCAATGCTATTGAACAAATTGATCGTGAATTCGACCTGGAATCTTTAGTGGCATTCAACTCGGAACAATATGACCTCTTGAACACTTCATTTGACCATGTATTCGCCACTTTAGGAGGGTTTTACTTTTTTGGACGCTCCAGTAAGTCTTTAGCTCTTGGTGTAAGAGGGTACCTGCCATATTATTTAAATTTCGAGCCTATAGGACGATGGTCCTCTGCAGCCTACGAGGATGTAGCGGTTGTTTACAAGGCAAATTTTAAAACCTATTTCTTTCTTGAGGTAATTTTAAAGAAACAAGTTGTCATATTGAATCAGAAAGCTCAGGTATCATTATCAGCCATTTATGGTCCAAATGATGCGTTCGTGGGTGCATGGTCTCAGATGGCTACAAATAGAGTTAACTCATTCAACACTAGTGATTATCCGTTCCCAGTTTGGAATTATGGATTGACTCTCTCCTACCCATTGTTTTAATACTGAGCAGAACAACGTATATAACTCATATCCGGGCGCATCGTCCTTTTGGTTATCTTGAATAAAACCAAAACGACTTCTGCTGTGGAGAATAAGGGATACGAACCTACGACCTCTCGACTGCCAGTCAGGTATTCTAATATAACTCATAAATGATTCGGTTTAGCTAAAGGTAAGTAAAATAGGGCATTGAATGGGTTTACCGTTATTCCGGCAATCGCGCAAGCCATGTATGGTATTTACCGTACACAAACTATTCACTGCATCAGCGTTATTAACGGTATCAATTTCGCTCTGAAGAGATCGCGATTCTTGAATTAAGCATCATTCCAAACGTCTGTTCGGAATATTCCGAACAACACTTCCGCGATTGCCAGAGACGCATCTCAAAAGCATCTACTCTATCGCTTACCTTAATATATTTTCTTACCTTCACATTGGTTGGCAATTTGGCGCATCTTCCGGAGAAGCCCTCTGTCGGAGGAGAAGTATCCAAATCGTAACCCCGCTTGGAAGCAAGCGCTGTTAATTATTGATTTTCAAGGCAATACAAGAAAAGGTTCTAGTACCTCTCTCTCCGCCTTACCCCATCCTTTATATCACCGATTCACCAAAACCTTTAAGAACCCTGTCCCTTCGGCACTGGCATAAACAACTAAGTACATACCATTGGGGAGATCCTTAGGGTCCATAACATTAACCCACTTTCCAGAAACGTCATAGAGATTAAATCTAACGTTTATATCCCTACCATCTAGCCAGTTATAAAATTCAACCTCCAACGGATCCATTTGGCTATATTCTGCAATGTTTATTAAAGCAATAGAAAATCCATTAGAATCAACCTTTTGATATCCACTAGAGGTAGTATCCACATACTCATAGTTATAGAAGACTTCATAACTAAAATAACTATTTGAAAAATTAAAGCTTTCATTTACCGTGTCTACATAATAAGTCATAAAAGAATTGGATGCAGACATGCCTACACTATAAAATAATTCTACAGCTATTGTATCATTAACATTTGAAACAACACTATCTCGTTTAAATTTTAGGTTGTCCGGCCGATGGTGAGAAAGCACGAGTAGAATTGAATTTGAAGACTTGGAAACGACGGCTCCTATATCTTCTTTCGGATAGTTCTGAGCGTACAACGAAGTAGACAGAATTAAAAAAAATACAATTTGACGCATAATAATAACCTATTTAATTACAAAATATATATGATCTAAAACAACACCATTTTCCTTAATATACAGAACATAAATCCCACTCGGAATTGCACCTATATCTAATTTTTGAACTTCCCTAGAATTAACACTCGATTTTTGACTAAACACCTTCATTGCATTCTGCATTGGAGAGTTAGGTTCAAAACCCTCTCTCTCCGGGGCACACTTTGCTTGCTACATCTGCGCACAATTAAAGCTTATAATGTACAGCTATGGAATTGCTCACAAAATTGTGGGTATAGAAAAAGTCAGTTGCCTCCATAATCCAATAAGAGTAACCATCAACTGGTAAATACTTGACAATGCTGGAATGTATGCTTACTGCGTACTTTTCGCTCAAATCTATTCTCAAGCCGTAAGTAAATCGACCCCGCCAACGAACTTTTTGGTCATCCACATATATAGGAGAAATATACGGTGACGTAATAGAATATTCTTTCTTCAAGTTGTACAGCGCACTAACTTCAGTCTGAAGGGAGAGCCAAGAAAATGAGCTAGCCCCAAAAGTTCCGGAGTTAATTTCAATAAGCCCGTTAATTCCTATGGACGTTTCAGACAAGC
>Ga0209600_1001433_pt1 | contig 15716 bp, 9 predicted proteins | sample COGITO_mtgs_1104_FD_185518 | JGI IMG/M metagenome (GOLD analysis project Ga0209600, IMG submission 185518) | Pelagic marine microbial communities from North Sea - COGITO_mtgs_110421 (SPAdes) (version 2) | ecosystem: Environmental > Aquatic > Marine > Epipelagic ... | reverse complement strand
CCTGCGCTGAATTAATCTCACGACCCTCCAGCGCGATGATCGCATCGCCTATTTCAATGCCCGCGGGGATCAGCGGACTATCGAGCTGAATGTCGACGACCGTTGCTGCGGCTATGCTGCGAGAAGTGCTAGTTGAGAGGGTGAGTAATTGCGTCGTGTAGCCAGCTCTTGTCGCGAGCGGGTCACTTCGGTACAGCTCGCGCGGAGGTGGTGTGCTGCGTGCTGGGTTTGCGATAACCGAGGCCAAAAACACTGTCGTGTCGCGGCGTACCGTAAACTCGAAGGTCGCGGGCTGCGCCGCCTGCTCGAAGCTCGCAAGGGCGTCGGGTTTGTCGATAGGCAAGTTGTCGATGCGCAAAATCACATCGCCTGCGCGAATACCTGCGGTTGCGGCGGCGCCCCCCGCAATAACCTCACGCACGAGAACGCCGGGCAGGGTAGCTAGGTCAAACAGCGAGTCGCTTTCATTAGCGCCTACGGTAAGGCCAAAGTCTATTTGGCGCTCGCTGGTATTAGCACTGCTGAAACTGACGTCCTCGCCCGAGAGCGTGAGTTCTGGGATGAGTTGAGCAGGCTCATAACTTACGCAGCCTGCGAGGGGAAACGAGATAACGAAAAACAGCGCCTTTATCCTACCAGAGCTTACAAAGTTGAGAAGTTGAGCAATTTGTGAAGGTTGTGCAAGCTGAGAAAGCTGAGAAAATCGAAAACACCGAGCGATCGTAAAAACAAAGCTAACACCAGTGGCACCAACACCCGGAAGTATTCGCTTAGCAGACAGTAAAAAGCGCACTCTCATAAATTTTTTGTCCTAACGACGAATAGGCTTAACCCAAGACAGAGAAGAAAGGCAGGGAGCGGAGACCATAGATTCAGCACAAGCAGTCTTTCATCAATGAGCACATCCGAATAGCCACGAGCCAAGCGCGCAACATCGCCGAGATAAGAAACATCGATAAGAGACGGTTGGAAGCGTGCATAAACATAGCCAGCCATGTCGCCTAATGAGGTTTTGAATACGTCGAATGCGAGCGTCAGTCCGAGCGCGAGTGAAAGCGATTGCATGGCCGACTGCGCGACCACCGAAAGTAGAACGCCGAAGGCGATCGCTGCGGGCAGGGGAAATACAGCAAGGCGTAAGCCCAAATGTATCTCATCGAGGATCTCGCCTTCACTTATTAATTCGTAGCCATCCTCTATCACAGGACCAAGTTCCCACAGCGCAGTGCTCAAAAGCCACGAGCCTAAAATGAGTAAGAGGAGAGAGGCCAACGCGAGCAAATGTAGCAGCAGTAATTTTACGATGACGATTTGAGTGCGACTAGACAGTCGGATAAGCCTATGACGTAGTGCGCCGAGTTCACGGTCGGCAGCAAAACTGTGCGCCGAGTAGCCGGTAATGAGCAAGCCGAGCGCAGTGAATCCGGTAACCAGCGAATCTACCCAGTTGCCATAGCCATTGGTTGCCACAGTTTCTTCGCCGATCAGCGTTTGCTGCGCCGCGGTACTTGCGTCGCCAAGCGCAACGATGAGGAGTTGGGCGCAGGCGAGAAGCAGCGGCGCAAGCACAACTAAGCGCGCGCCGAGTGAGTAACGCGCGATAAATACTTCCGCTCTTAATGCTGTCGCTAGTCTGTTCATGAGGCTATCGCTCGCGAATTAGACTTATCAGTGGAGGCGCTAGTGAGTTCACGGAAAAGTGACTCTACCGAGGCGCGCACATGAACGAGCTCATCGACCGGAATCCCTACACTGACAAGCGCCTGATTAACTGCGGCGGGTTTAGCGGTGGCGAGAGTGACGGTGAGTGAGCCGGTATCGCTGACTACGCTCAGTATCCCGTCGAGCTTTTCTAGCAATGCTTGTGCTCGCGCTATGTCGGGCGTGCGGACGATGAGCTTTGCGTCGCTGCCTTGAAGCAGTTCCTCGAGAGAGCCGCTCGCGACAATGTGCCCGTCATGCAGTATTGAAAGATGGGAGCAAACCGATTGCAAATAGGGCAGCTGATGGCTCGACAATAAAAAGCTAGTGCCAAAATCTCGATTGAGGGTTTTGATGAGAGCCAGTACTTCGTCGACGCCACCGGCGTCAAGCCCGTTGAAAGGCTCGTCTAGCAGAACCAGTTTAGGGTTGCCAAGCAGCGCGTGAGCGATAGAGGCGCGCCGACGATTGCCAAGCGACAGGCTGCGAATCTTAAACGACGCGTAACGGCTTAACCCGAGCAGTGACATCACCTCATTGACTGAGCGCGGGGGTTGAACGCCGCTCGCGGAAGGTTTTTTCTGAGCCGGAATCAAATGCGCAGCGTGTGACAGCGTTTGCCGGACAGTTAAGTTGGCATGCAGAGAAGGCGTGTCGAAAACGGCTACCACGTCGCCTTCGGCGCGATAAAGATGTCTAGGCTCGAAGCCAAGAATCGAAGCGCTGCCCGAGTGCACTTGTTGCAATCCAAGGATGCATTCGAGCGTCGTTGTCTTGCCGGAGCCATTAAGCCCGACGAGACCATGGATCGCGCCGCGCTGGACAGTCAGGTCGAGATCGCGCAGCACGTCAACATTGCCGTAGCGTTTTGAGACTCCGGCAAGGCTAATCACGTTTAGTGCTTGTGGCTGAGCGTTCATCGTTGTCGGTTTTACCTCTGGGTTAGCAGTTCGCTACGGTGAGACCGTAGTGTAGCGCTACTCTACAAACAGATCGTCTATCGCAATCTGTTTGACTGACCCGAAGCGTTCTAGTTCCGCTTGGTCGATGATCGAAAGGTCACCGACGATCGAGATAAGCTTCGCACGATCCTTTACATGCTCGCGCTGGAAGTCGACTAGATCTGCGAATTGCAGTTCTTGCAACCGCGCATAGCTGTCGGCACGAGGATCGCCCTCGAGTCCCAATTTCTCCCAGCCGCGCACCGCACCGATAACCTCACGGAAACTGAGTTTAGACGTGCGATAACGATTAAGCAGTGCGGTGACGGTTTCGTCAAAACGCTCTTCAGACTCGGGCATATTGTCGATGAGATCGATAAACGCGTCTAACGCATCGACTGTTTTGTCGGTCTGTGTCCCGATTGCGCCGAGCATCAGGTTCTGATCTTTCAGGCGGCTTCCCTGTCCGTAACGTGCAGAGGCCGAATAGGCGAGGGCGCGCGCCTCGCGCAATTCTTGGAAGACGACGCTCGACATACCGCTGCCGAAATAGCTCGTGTAAACAGAGGCAGGCACACGGTCGTTTGCGTTGTATTCACCATCGGCAAACTCGATGCGTACCTGCGCCTGCGCGGTTTGCTGGTCGACCACGTAGACTTCGTTGGCGCTTATTTCGCGCACTGTCCTAAATCGGTAGGCGGGCGGTTGTTTTAGGTCGCCTGCGAGTGGGTGATGCCGACGCAGCGCTTCAACAAGTTGCTCCAATGGCATCGAACCGGTGTACGCGAGTGTATGCTCGTAGTCGAGCAGATCGCTCGGTAGCGACAACAGTTCATCTAATTGTGTCGCTCTGATTTCGTCTGTGGTTAGCGATTCGAGCATGGGTGATTCTTCGCCATAGCGATTATAGAGGTTGAGCGCATTTGCGATAGCTGGGGGTGAGCTCTTCAACTCTTGGCGCGATTTGATGAGTATCGACTTGAGTTGCTCGAGTGTCTCATCATCTGTTGCGGGCTGTTTAATCGCCGACATCATAAGTTCTAGACTCGCCTCGAATTGCTCGTCGAGACCCGATAGGCTAAAGCCAGAGGCATTTTCACCTGCACCAAAGTTAAAACTGCTGCCGAGTCGATACCACTCTTTTTGCAGCTCTTCGTTACTCAGTGATGCTGTGCCAGCCACGTCCATCAACGCGGCGGCGAGGCTGAGTTTGTCATTTTCTTCGGTGCCAACATCGACGCCGATGGAAAGCGTGAACAGATCGTTGAGCGGGTTTGGCGCATAGAATAGCTCGACGCCGTCGGCAAACGTGATGCGTCGATAGTCTTTATCGGCCTCAACAAAGCTTGGCTCGATTGGCTCGAAATCCATGGCGAGAATGTCGGCGGCGAACGTTGACTGCCGCGAAGGATCGATGGTGACCGGGTCGATCTGCGGCTTCTCAACCGGTGGCAGTGTGTGCTGCGCGTCTATTTGCTGCACCGCAACGTAGTCGCCGCCGAAATATTTATTGGCAACCGCAACCACGTCGGCCTTGGTTAGCGTCTCCATGCGCTCAAGTTCCGCACTGTAGTCCGCCCACTCAGCGCCTTCGATAAACGATTGACGCATCACCGAGACGCGCGAGGTGTTGAACTCAAGACTCGCCTTCTGGTTCTTCTTAAAGTCATTGATGATCGCAGGAATGATCCACTCTTCGAATTCGCCTGCTTTAATCAGATCGAGCTGGCTGAGAAGGAGAGACTCTACTTCGTCGAGCGTTTGTCCGTCTTTGGGTACGCCGTAAAGCATCTGCATCCCGTAGTCGTTCATAAACTGGGGTGAGGAGCCGGCGTTAGCCACGCGTTGTTGCTGGTTGAGGTTAAGATTAATAAGGCCAGCGGTGGCGTTGTCTAAAATCATGTCGACTAGAATTAGCGCCTCTTTGTCTGCGTGACCATTGGGGACAGTGCGGAAGGCGAGCTGAATCTGCTCCTCGCCCGGGTATTGCACGGTTGTGCGCTCCGCGCCGACTAGGGGCATTTCTTGCCACGGACCCACCTCGGGCACCGGTTTGGACTGCCAAGCGCCAAACTTGTCTGCAATGAGCTCTATTGTCTCTTGCGTGTCGATATCGCCGCTGATGAAAATGCCCATATTGTTGGGCACATAGTAAGTGTCGAAATAGTTTTGTATATAAACGAGCGAAGGGTTCTTGAGGTGTTCAACCGTCCCGATGGTCGGTTGCTGTCCATAAGGATGCTGTTTGAACATCAACTCATTAAGCGCGGTATAGAGAATGAAGCCGCGATTGTCGAGCGAGCGATTCTTCTCTTCATAGACTGTTTCTAGCTCGGTGTGAAAGATGCGAAATACAGGGTTCACGAAACGGTCGGATTCGACCTCAGCCCACTGTTTAAGGCGGTTAGCGGGCAGGCCGATCTTATAAACCGTCTCTTCATTAGAGGTGTGGGCGTTAAGACCCGAACCGCCCATGGCGTTGTAGAGTTTGTCTATTTCATTAGGCACGGCGAATTGAGCGGCAGCCTGCGCCTCGGTGTTAATTTCGGCGTAAATCTCTGCGCGGCGCGCTTCGTCGGTAGTATTGAAATGCTCTTCGTAGAGCGCAGTGATGCGATCGAGATGGGGTTTTTCTGCCTCGTAGTCGAGAGTGCCTAGGTGCTGATTGCCCTTAAAGAGCAGGTGTTCGAGGTAATGGGCCAAGCCGGTCGCATCCTCCGGATCGTGTTTACTGCCCGCGCGTACGGCGATTTCCGCATAAAAACGTGGCTCTTCATGGTTTTCGGTCAAATAGACTCGTAAACCGTTGTCGAGCTCATAAATGGAGGCGTTGAGCGGATCATTGGGATCGCGTTCATCTATGCGGGTATAGCCCGGCGCCGAATCCACGCGGGTTATTATTTCTTGGCTAGGCTCGGTGCAGGAGGCAAGTAAAAACGCAGAGCCTACGCCAAACAGTACTTTTGAATTGATTTTGCTATCAATAGCCGCGGTGGCTACAAAGCGCACAGATCGAATAAGGGATTTGAAATTTAATGCATCGACTAAAAGCATGACAATCGGCCTCAGTAGGTCTTAGGTAAAATAGGAGCTAGGCGAGGCGGCAAAAGAACGCTCTCCGCCTGACAGCTTCTTGGGCGCAGACAATCCCTAAATGTAGGGCATTCGCAGTTAAAATGTAAGCCATTAGGGGTTCTTGAGAGGGCGTCTAACAGCGGTTTTCGGCCTAACTCCTCTCAGTTAGCTTGGTTACGAGTTGGATTCAGCGAGCTACTCAGAATAACGCGCAGAGCGCTATTCATGACCCGCTTAGCAGCCCCCCGCCCGTTGGTGCCCGTTCAAGATTTCAAGGATAGCCAGCGCTAGGTGCTCAAAAGTAACGAAGAGTAACAGCAATATTCCAACTAGACGGAAATCGGGTCGTCAGGCGTATACTGGTTAGTATAACTAAAAGCCACCTCCAGTGGATTTCCTCGCTTTCAGGTCACCGATTCCATGTGTCGATTGTTCAACATCTTGCATTCAATGGCGCCGCTCCGCATTCTCGCCATTCTGTTTGCACCATTACTACTTGTCGCGTGCACTAATAACGCTTACGAAGGGCGGGCGGATTCCCAGAGTTATGCCGCGATTGTGTCTAAGGCGCCTCTCGTGCCGGGCATGACAGAGCAGATTTTCATCGATGACGAAGACGTAGCAGTGCTTGATGACTTCGCAAGCAACCAAGAGAGCTATGAGTTTCTGGCAGTTGAGGCCACAAGCGAAGTCGGAGCTAAGATTATCGGGCTTGGCGCGGCGCTGGATTTAGCCTTTCAGCACAATGATGACTATCAAGCGCAGAAAGAAAGACTCTACTTAGAAGCGCTTGCGCTTACCCTTGATCGTTATCAATTCACGCCCATTTTCGATGGGCGTGGTGGCGCCGCCTATCAATGGGACAACCGCGATCAGTTTGTGAATGATATGCAGGCGTTAACAGGAATGAGTGAGGCGGCGCTAGTCTCGCAGAGCGAGGCGATTAACGCGCAGACGAGTTTAGGAGCGCGCTATCTCCTTCGTAGTGGCGGCGAGATCGCGTTGAATCTCACGAATAACTTTACGCGGTTCTTGACCGGCGGTGTCAGCGAAGCTAACAGTAGTGCGTTGATCGGCTCTTTTACGCAGCCTCTTTTACGTGGGGCAGGGTCGGCGGTTGCCGCAGAGACACTATTGCAAGCCGAGCGAGACCTTCTCTACCAGCTGAGGAGTTTCACTAGGTATCGCAAGCAATTCGCCGTCAATATTGCCTCTCAGTACTATTCGGTGCTGCTCAATCGGGAGGCGGTAATCAATAATTTTGCCGGTCTCAATGCGAATAACTTGCAGCTCGAACGCGAGCGCGCTTTTCAGGCAGAGGGGCTACGGACGTTGTTACAGGTTGGCCGCCTAGAGCAATCGTCTCTGCAACTCGATCTACGCTGGACGTCATCTATAACGCGATATAAACGTTCGCTCGATAACTTTAAGTTGTTACTCGGGCTTACAGCCAATGACAATATTGTCCTCGATTCTATGGAGATGACGCTGATAGCAGAGACTGGAATGGCGAGTCCCGAACTTAGCCGTGATGAAGCCGTTGAGCTTGCGTTACAGACACGATTGGACCTCTACACGCAGCTCGATCTCGTGCAAGACGCTGCGCGTAAAATTCGTGTTGCAGCCAATGCCCTAAGGCCTGGGGTCGACCTTACCCTAGCTGTGTCTGTCCCCGACGGTGGCAATAACACGCTGGGCGAATTAGATTTTGAAGATGCGGTTTATGGTGCTGGGCTTGATTTCGATCTGGGGCTCGACAGGCGTATCGAGCGCAATAATTACAGGCGCACCCTAATCAGCTACGAATCGGCTCGCAGGGCGTATCTTCTTGCCTCGGATAATGTGAAGCTCGACGTGATAGATGCGTGGCGGCGGATGACCGAAGCACGCAAGAGTTTCGAGATTAATCAGACTAGTGTGCAGATAAACGAGCGACGTGTTGAAGAAGCGGAGCTTCGTGCCGAACTTGGATTGGGCGACGTGCAAGACACGGTAGATTCGCAAAACGACCTTACCGCTGCCAGAACCGAATTGACGCGATCGATCGTGAATCACAATATCGCCAAACTCGAATTTTGGCGCGACGTTGGACTTCTTTACGTGCGCGATGATGGTAGCTTAGAGGAAGGGGTGACAGATAATTCCGCAGGCCAATCACTATGAGTCAAGAGCCAGAATCAGGCAATAACTATGAGGCCAGAACAGCAATGGATCGAATAAAATCGCAGCTCCTCACGCTCGAAAGCAAACTCCCAGAGCCAGTTCGATTGCAGCTCGTGAACCTTAGCGCTCGGTGGCGAGCAGCGTCTCGCAGAACACAATCCGTTATCGCTGGGGGCGCCGGAGTGCTGCTTTTTTTGTTTTTTTTCTCGGGAAATAATGACGAAGCCAGCAATGCGATTACTTTTCCCGCGCTGCGCGGCGATCTTGAAATAACCGTGCTCGAAGGTGGCGCTCTCGAGGCCACACAGTCGCAGGAACTACGCTCGCAGATTAAGGGCCGCGAGGGTGTAAAAATTCTCTCTATTGTGGAGGAAGGGTATCGCGTTAGCCCGCAAGATGTTGAGGCGGGCCTTGTCCTTGTCGAGCTTGATACCGCGGCATTGATCGACGAGCAGTTGAATCAAGAGATTTCGGTAGAGACAGCCGAGGCGAGCTATATCGAGAGCCGGGCGCAGTATGAGATCCAGCTTAATCAAAACGCGAGCGACCTTAACGACGCGCGGCAGACGATGCGCTTCGCTCGGCTAGATTTTGAGAAATTTTTAGGCGGGAAAATTGTTGGGCAGATACTCGGTCAGCTCCAAATAGATGAGCGGCTAGCGCTTGCTGAAGAAGCCGATCGCGTGGCCGCCGAGTCGCCGACGATTATTGAGCGGCCAAGGCGAGCGGCAAAGCCGGCTCAAGGTGAGCAAAGCATCGACATCGATTCAATGCCGCCGCAGGTACAAGAGCGCCTGCGTGCTGCTATGGCCGAAAACGGGGGCGAGATTCCTCCCGAGATGCTCGAGCGCATGCAGCGTTTTCAAGGGGGTGGCTCACGCGTGCAACAAAATGGCGAACCCGGTGCAGGACAGGAGCGGCGAAGCGGTTCGCCGCAAACCGCAGGGCGTCCAGCTCCTGCTGACGGCCCGATCAGTGCAGATAAAAACGAGTCGAACGACCTACTGATGCTCGCCGCCAATGCGCCTACAACCGAATTGAGCGCCACTACCAATCTTCTAATGGACGAAGGTTACATGGCTATCCGCGACCAGCTCGATTTTAGTGATTATGCCGATCTCGAATTATTGGAAGATGGGGAGGCCAAGCAGCAGTTGAGATCGCTGCAAGACGAGCTTCAGGTTGCGCAGGAAGAACTGTTGCTTACCCAAGACAGGATCGCAGGTCAGCGGAGACTCGAGGAACGCGGTTTTATAACGCCAACCGAGCTTGAAGCGGAGGAATTGAACCTCAATAAAGCAAATAACAAAATGGAGCAGAAAGAAACAGCGCTCAAGCTCTATATACAATATTCTTTCCCGAAAGAGGCAGAGCAAAAACTCTCCGACTTCGAAAATGCGGTGATGAGCTATCAACGGCAGGTGAAAGAGAATATTGCCGAACAGGCGCAAGAAGAGGCGCGCTTCAGTTCTGCAGAGCGCAAGTTCAATCTCGAGAAGGTGAAGCTTGCCGATGTGAATCAGCAGATCGAGTTCGCTACCATCCGGGCACAGCGACCGGGGCTTGTAGTGTATGGCGCAGCGAATCAAAACTCGAGCCGCTGGCGACGCAGTAATCAAGAGGCTATCCAAGAAGGCGCCACAGTGAGCGAGCGCCAAGCCATTCTTACTATTCCTGATCTTCGCGAGATGGCTGTGAAGGTCAATATCCATGAGTCAGCGGTTCAGCGAGTTGCTGTGGGTCAGCGCGTGCGCGTCGCAGTGGATGCTTTTCCGGATGACCCGCTTATGGGCACGGTGAGCCGCGTTGCCGTCGTTGCCGATTCTGCTAACTCATTTATGAATCCTGACCTTAAAGTGTATCCGACGACGATTAACATCGACGGGACTCACGAATGGCTCAGGCCGGGAATGAGTGCCGAGGTTGAGATAGTGGTCGACCGATTGGAAGACGTCATTTATGTGCCGGTGCAGGCCGTGACTTATTTCGACGATCAACGGGTGGTTTATGTCGCCGGTCGTGGGGCGCCAGAGCGCCGCACAATAGAGGTGGGTTCGTTCTCCGAATCGTTTATCGAGATTGTCTCAGGGCTTGAAGAGGGCGACGAAGTGCTCCTACTTCCGCCTCAGCAAGGCCAAGGAAACAGCCAGACCGATGCTTGATACGGAGCTTGCAGCTCGCGACTGTGTGGCGAGCCTGACCGATATTCGCAAGACTTATACGATGGGCGCGCTCTCGGTTGAGGTGTTGCATGGTATTAGCCTCGACTTTTTGCGCGGCGATTATGTGAGCATCATGGGCCCGTCGGGCTGCGGAAAATCGACGTTAATGAATATTCTTGGCTGCTTAGATCAGCCGACTTCTGGCAGCTATTTTCTTGGCGCCGACGACACCTCGACAATGCCCGACGACGAACTCTCGGGCGTGCGCGGTGCGCGTCTCGGATTTATTTTCCAATCTTACAATTTGATTCAACAGTTAAACGTGCTCGAAAATATCGAGATGCCACTTTTCTATCAGGGTTACGCCGAAGACGAAAGCCATGACATTGCGATGTCCTTGGCAAAGCGCGTCGGGCTAGATACACGGGTTCATCATAAGCCATTCGAATTGTCGGGTGGGCAACAGCAACGCGTAGCGATTGCCCGCGCGTTGGCCGTCGATCCGCTGATTATTCTCGCGGACGAGCCGACAGGAAATCTAGACTCGCGCTCCGGCGCCGAAATTCTCGATCTTTTTGACGAACTTCACGAGCAGGGTAAAACACTCATTATGGTCACTCACTCCGACGAGCTAGCTGAACGCTCTGCACGGTGGGTTCGCCTCCGCGACGGCTTGGTAGAGAGCGATGAACGACGTACCTAATTCGATTACTGATAACGGTGCTCCTGCTAACCTATCTATTGGTAAGCCAATCGCAGCGCGTGCCGCAAGCGGGTTTACGGCAACCCGGTTTAAAAAAATTACGCAGGTTGGTATCAAAAGCATTTATTCGCACGGGCTTCGGTCGTTGCTTACGGTGCTCGGGATTGTGATAGGCGTCGCTGCGGTTATCGCTATGCTGGCTGTCAGTGAGGGGGCTAGTTTTGAGGCTCAGCGTCAGTTTCGCGATTTAGGTGCAAGCAATATTTTGCTTAAGAGCGTGAAGCCTGCCGAGGTAGAGCAGTCAAGCAGCCAAGGCTTTGGTCCACCACAGGCAATTATTTATGGCCTTACGCTTGCTGATATTACAACGATTCGCGAATCGATTCCGGGCATAAACAATGTGATCCCTTCGCGTATTGTAAAGAAGAATTTGTGGAACGGCGGCAACCAAATGAATTCCGATGTTGTCGGCACTGCAGTCGATTACCCCGTGTCTCGGAACTACAATTTGCGCGCTGGTCGATTCTTCAGCGAGTCCGAGGTGCGCGACAACGCCAACGTAATCGTGCTTAGCGACGAGGTTGCTCGCGGACTGTTTCCGATCGATAACCCTCTCGGACAGTCTGTGCGAATTGACAGCGACTATTACAATATTGTGGGCATCATGGAGGCAGAGGGATACTCCAATCTTGGGCAGAACCAGGCGGGGAGTTCTAACGCTGCGCCAAGTCGTGTCTTTATTCCTTTCACGTCTTCGAAGTCGCGCTTTGGTGAGACTACGACGCGGCAGACCGCGGGCGGCACTGAGTCTGAAACCGTTGAATTGCACGAGGCGATTATACAAGTCGATTCGCAAGAGTTGGTGATTCAGGTGGGCGAGGTTATCGATAGCATCCTCGCGCGGCGGCACAAAGACGTCGACTATGCGATCGAGGTACCTCTAGCACTGCTGCGTCAGGCGGAAGAAAGCGCCCTGCGTGATCAGATCGTTGCGGGGGCAATAGCAGGGATTTCATTGCTCGTCGGTGGCATTGGTATTATGAATATCATGCTTGCGAGCGTGACCGAACGAACGCGAGAGATTGGTATTCGCCGCGCACTCGGGGCGAAGAAGCGCGACATCATTCTGCAGTTTCTAATCGAGGCGGTCATCTTGTCGGGTGTGGGCGGATTAATTGGCGTCGTGCTGGGCATTATCATTCCCTTTATTATTTCGGCGGTATGGGGCATGACAACGATCGTTACCCCGCTGGCACCGATTCTTGCCTTCACGATCTCGGGCTTGATCGGCGTTGTTTTCGGCATTTATCCGTCAATGCGAGCTGCAGACATGGATCCAGTGGAGGCACTAAGGCATGAGTAATAGAATCATATATGGCAGTAGGAGTGAAAGCTTAGCGTCCCGGAATAGGCTTATAACCCGTCTATCTATGAGCATTTCTTTAGTTGTGTTGTGCGCATTTACGCTGACGCCTGCGCATGGCCAGTCCACGGACTACGACGAGTCGACAGACCTCGAAATACTCGCCGGCCTGCCCAATACCAGAATGCATTACCAGAGGTTGAGCTCTCCTTTGCGTCCTAAAGCGGCGATATGGGAAGGGCTAGAAAACGAGATCGACGCGCTGCTCAGCGGTATTAATGACTATGCACGTCTCGAAGCGCTCGTGCATGAAAAAAGCGCGAGCGAGCTGCAAGCATTAGTGGCCGAGGGTGCGCTCAGTTACGAGCAGATAACGCGCTACTTTATCGCGCGCATTTATACTGTCGAGACCGACGATGCACGCTATCTCAACGCGGTTATCTCCCTCAATCCTCGTGCTATAGATGCTGCCAAATTGGCCGATCGAGAGCGCAATGAAGGTAAAGCCGTCGCACAAGACTCGCTGTTTGGCCTACCCATTTTACTTAAAGACAATATCGGCTTCGAAAGCCTGCCGACCACAGCAGGCGCTGCGGCGCTCGCCGAAAACTTTGCCGCCGATGCCTTCGTTACACAGCGCTTAAAAGCCAATGGGGTTGTTATTCTCGGTAAAGCTAATCTAAGTGAATGGGCGTATTTTTTCTGCACCGGCTGCCCCTCTGGCTATAGCGCATTGGGGGGGCAAACACTTAACCCCTATGGACGCCTTAAGTTTACTACGGGTGGTTCGAGCGCCGGAAGCGGCGCGGCGATTGCCGGCGGCTTTGCCGTTGCGGCTGTGGGCTCCGAAACCTCGGGTTCAATATTGTCGCCTTCGAGCGCCAACTCTCTGGTTGGTCTCAAGCCTACTACAGGAAGCCTGAGTCGAAGTGGGGTGGTGCCGATTTCAAGCACTTTGGATACCACCGGCCCGATGGCACGCACCGTGCGCGATACGGTTGCGCTATTCAATGCGATGACAGGCTACGATCAAGCAGATACAGCGATGCCTCGCCTTACCGAAGATCTAACGTTGCTCGTTCGCGATGCTGACCTGTCTGGTCTGCGTCTTGGCTTTCCAGCTGCGCTCGCCTTGGAGCCTCTTATCGTCGCGGCAGTCGCGAAGCTCGAAGCGGCGGGGGCGATAATAGTGCCAGTAGAGTTTACGCCGCCTGATCTGGAAGAGGAGGTGCAATTTATGGGCGCGGAAATGGTGCGTGACCTCGCGAGCTATTTACAACACTACGCGAGCCCTGACGTGGTAATCGAAAGCCTGAGTGATTTGCAGACCTTCAACCTCGCAGCCCCCGATGAGCGCTCCCCCTATGGGCAGGCATTAGTCGACCAGATGGTTGGCTTCGAAACCTTCTTTAAGTCAGACGCGCAAGCGGGGGAGGGAGAGATAGCGCGACTCGAGCAGGTGGTTGTAGGCGAGGTTGGTGGTTATCTTGATGGCCTTTTCTCGCTACATAACCTCGACGCGCTAGTGCGAATTAACAACAGCGGGGCGAGCGCAGGCGCGTTCGCCAATTATCCAGCATTGACTATCCCGGCCGGCTATCGAGAAACGGGCCAGCCAGTAGGGGTGACGTTTTATGCCCCGTCGTTTCAGGAGCAGCGGTTAATAGATATTGGCGTGAAGCTTGAGGAGACAGGTGCGCTGCGCCAAGCACCCGAAGGTTATTGATACAGCCGTTCGAACCTTAAGATTTCGTTAAGAAAGCGCTGGTAACTTGGCTTCATCCTAATAGCGATGGACGCCTTTATGAATCAGCAATCTCCAGCTCGTGTGCTACCCGAACACTCGCTTCCCTCACAGCCCTCACAGCCCTCACAGCCCATAGCCTCGGAAAACGAAGGCTTACTCTCGACAAAAATTAGGTTCGAGCTTCCTGCCTTTTCCTTATATGCCTCAGGCCAAATTGGCCGCGAAGGAACCGAAAGGTTTATCGATCAGCAATTTTTCAAGAGCTATGGCGCGCAGTACAGCGAATACATGCCCTGGCTCATTTCTATGCGTCAGCAAGGCCAACTTTCTGCCTGCGCTGGTGTCGCCATAGCCGCAGACAAGAACCCTCTATTTTTGGAGCGTTATCTGCCTTCATCGATTGAGTCGCTCGTGAGTAAAAATTGCGGAATGCCAATTACCCGTGGGCAGATCGCTGAGGTTGGCAGTCTTGCAGGCTCAAGTTTCGGCGGTGGACATGTCGGCTCGAGTCGACTGCTCTATATCGTTCTTGCCTCGATTCTTGAAGAGATAGGGATCGAATGGATGGTGTTTACTGCAACGAGACCGCTGCTTATTAGTTTGCAGCGCTTAGGACTGAAGCACTGCATGTTAGGCGATGCCGATGAATCCTTTCTTGATGACGCCGAACGATCCCGTTGGGGAAGTTATTATGAACATCAACCGCGTGTCGTCGCTGCACCGCTAAGTAGTGCGAATGAGAGTATTCGGGAGAGAACGCAGTTCGCCGCGATCAGAGAACATTACGCGAGCACTATTGCAGACATGGCTAGGCACCTAACGCCGCCCGCATTGAATGGGAGTAGTTTAGCTCCATGAATTTTCGCTTTTCGGATAGTTCAGCCCTGAGCGACGGCAATTACTCAGTGAGTGCAAAAGAGCTCCTAACCAATGCCAAAGCCCTTGCGGCCAGACTTCAAGAGGCAAAACTGTCGAGAATAGGGCTACTAGCGGGCAATAGTCTAGGTTGGGTAACAGTAGATCTCGCTTGCCTTATCGGTGACGTTTGCCTCGTGCCGATTCCAACATTTTTTTCTAAAAAGCAGCGAGATCATGTTGTTGATACCTGTGCGCTTCAAGCTGTTGCCATAGACTCCGATTCAGTGTTTTCGGGTGTCAGAATCGACAGCCTTGTTGGAACTGTTGCGGGCATCGATTTTTTTCTGCAGCAAGAAAAAACTGAAGCTATCGATGTTCTCCAGTTGCCGGTGGGGACTGGTAAGATCACTTTTACTTCGGGTTCCACCGGCACGCCGAAGGGCGTTTGCTTAAGCCATGCACAACTATTACGCCAAGCACAGACTTTAGCAGACATGGTCGCGATCGAGAGTCCAAGACATTTGTGTGTTTTACCACTCAGTACGTTGCTCGAAAACGTGGCTGGATTGTACGCGCCACTTTTAGTTGGCGGCGAGGTAATTGTCCCCGCACAAGAATCATTAGGTTTTCGCGGCAGCGTACTGGCTGATCCACAAAAGCTCCTTCATTCAATAAGTAGTGTCGAGCCTCACTCGATGATTCTGATTCCCCAGCTTCTGCAGTTCCTAGTCGGCGCTGCGTCACAAGGCTGGAAGGTCCCCTCTTCACTGCGTTTTGTTGCGGTTGGAGGAAGTAAGGTTTCCAAAAAATTAATGCAAGCGGCCCATCAAGCTGGCATTCCTGCATTCGAAGGTTACGGCCTATCTGAGTGCGTATCGGTTGTGAGTCTCAACGCTGTAGCGGCTCATTTGACGGGCAGCTGTGGCCGCCCGTTACCTGGATTAGAGGTCACGCTTGAGCAGGGAGAGATAATTGTCATGGGCAATGCGATGCTTGGTTACGT
>Ga0209600_1001427_pt1 | contig 15762 bp, 18 predicted proteins | sample COGITO_mtgs_1104_FD_185518 | JGI IMG/M metagenome (GOLD analysis project Ga0209600, IMG submission 185518) | Pelagic marine microbial communities from North Sea - COGITO_mtgs_110421 (SPAdes) (version 2) | ecosystem: Environmental > Aquatic > Marine > Epipelagic ... | reverse complement strand
CTCGGTTATTGAGATAGCAAAAAACCTTGATAACCCTGAGCAAGTTGAAAAATTAATGGCAATCTTTGATGAAAGAAAGAGGGAACCAATTGACTACAGAAGAGGTGGACTTATTACTATATTTGTTGGTATTGGAATCTTTCTTCTTGGGTATATTGCTCTAGGTTCTTTTGTTAAGGGTATAGGTTTATTAGTTGGTGCGATTGGTCTTGGAACACTTCTGGCAGGATATCTATATCCAAACACAAGTGAAGAATTAACCAATGCAGTTGAAGAATTTGAAAAGAAATAGTTTTGGGCAAAAATCACAAAAAACTACTTAATAACCTTGAAGAACTTAGGAAGTCTGCTGGTTTAACTCAACAAGAACTGTCAGACCAAGCAGACGTTTCAAGAAAAAGCATCAATGCCATAGAAAACGGTATCTATGTTCCCTCAACAGTTCTTGCCTTAAGAATAGCAAAAATTTTAAATTGTTCGGTAGAAGATATTTTTGCCCTGCCCTGAGGAAGTTTTTATTTATTTTTTGACCAACCAGGAAAAATTTTTTATTCAACAGTCACTGTTTAGACATAAACAGTGAATTACTGTTCCTTGTAATCCTCTTCGAGAATTCCTTTTTCTTTTAAGGTCTTTGTTAGTTTTATCAAACGAATGAATGCAAGCACTCCAACCATCCCAAAAACAAACCCCATTGCTGCCATTCCTTCCATAATTTTCTCCTTTTAATTCACTGTTTGTGTCTACTCGACAGTGGTTGATTGTATTTGGGTGTTACAGTTTTTTTCACTGTTTTTTTTTACCTCTTCCACCCACAGGTATTTCTGTATTAAGTGTAAGTTCTTTTTTCCCATTAACTAAAGTATAACCTCTGGTTTTATTCTGTGAATCTTTGTATCTTACTGAATCTTTAACAATGGGTAATTTGAAGTTAATTACCAACTGATGACCTACCTGTTTCGGATTATCATCCCTATCCTTTCCTTCAATTGGATTAACAATGATGTTATCAATTAATCCTTCTAGTAACTCACTGGTTACTTTTTCAAAATCTCCCTTAATCTTAATCCCATATCTATTAATCCAATCTATCCAATCCTTACGATTATCCAGTTCATCAATCTCACCTATGTGTTTAGATTTATTGAGTTCGAGATTCTCCATTTCAGAATCTAAATCCTTTTTGATTTGAACATACAGTTTTTCATCTGTTTTCTTCATCATGTGATTTACTTGGTGGTTCATACAGGTTTTATGATGTTCGTATCCCCAAGGATGAAAGTAGCATTAGAAGAACACTTAGGAGTAGTGAGAGATTAATTTTAGATACATCTAAGGGATTCTTTTAGTGACTTAATGGTAATCATTGGGTTGGTAAGGTCGTGTATCTAGCTTTGTTTTCGGTGTATTATCTTGAGATATGAATAATTTTTTAAGCTCTGGTTTTGCGACCTCAGTCCCCTTTGCTTCGGTCATATTCTCAATTTTATATGTGGTTTATGGCAATAAAGGTCTATTCATACTCAGTGCGGTTTGTGTTGCATTGCCTGCAATTATTTTTTTATGTGTATCAGTTTATATATTTTTTCAGTATGGAAGACATGCGACCATTGAGGTAGATCTTGATACGATACAACTCGGTCTTGTTCAGCTATCAGTGATTTTAATTGTGATAAATAGTTTTGGTCTAATTCAATAGATTTAATAATGCAAAAAGTTATTATTAATTTAATAACTAAAACATTTAAATAAATTTATAATATCTCATATGAAATCCACTCTTAAATTTGCAGAAACTTTTGTTGGTTGTGGGGGGTCTCACATTGGATTCAAAAATATTGGTTTTGAAGATATTTTTGTAAATGATAATAATGAAACTTTTATAGAATCTTTTAACTTAAATAACCCATCTAAAAACTGTAGAGTTTTTTCCGAACCAATAGAAGAACTTGCCAAGAGAAATATATTAAATATTATTGGCCTGAAAAAGGGGGATCTGGATTTGCTTTTTGGAGGTGTTGTATGTAAAGGATTTAGCTTGGCTGGAGTAAGAAATCCAAATGATCCGAGAAACACACTTTATCTACAACAACTAAATATTGTTAGAAAAGTGATGCCTAAATTTTCCGTTATTGAAAATGTTCCTGGAATGGCAAACTTAAAAATAACATCCCAAAAAACTCCAAAAAAATTAAGAGATGAAGCAGATAGAGTATGGAAATTTATTGATAAATATAAAGGAGTAAAAGCTGACCTAACTAAGAAAAATAAAATCTTCACAAAGAAAGAGATTTTAATTGTTGAGGAAATGAAGAATAAAAAAAGGGAATTAGAGGACATTATTCTTTCTACATCAATTTCTGTTATCGATGACATAGAAGAAAGATATGATCAATTAGGTTATGAGCTCTATAAAGGAAAGCTTAAAGCTCATCTTTATGGGGCTGCAACAACGAGAGAAAGACTAATACTTGTTGCTGTTAGGAAAGATTTGGGGATTAAGCATTTTGAATTTCCATCACCTACTCATGGACATGGTCTAAAAAAAGTTAAAACAGTTAATGATGCACTTAATAGTTTGGATATCAAAAATCTAAACAATCCTGAATCTGACATTGATAATAGACCTATGAATCATACTGAAAAATCAATCGCAAGATTCAAGCTTATACCTGAAGGAAAAAATATTGTTGATGTATTAGATAAACTTCCAGATGAGTTAAAAGTTAGTGGCTTTTATTCAAGGGGTTGCACAATGAGGCTTGATGGAAAAAAACCTGCTCCCACTCTGGTTCCTGGGCATAGTAATTTTCCTGTACATCCAAAACTTCATAGAAGTATAACTGTAAGAGAAGCAGCTGCAATTACAGGTTTCCCATTGGACTATAAATTTATCGGGAGTCACACCCAAAGATGCGAGCAAGTCGGTCAAGCTGTTGCACCCCCACTCAGTGAGGCTATTGGAAGAACTCTAAGGGATTATCTAACTTAGATAAAAATACTTGAATCTCCTTCGGCAACTCTAATTGATTCAGCTTTGAAGCAATAGAAGGCATGCCAATGGTTGGATTATATACAACACTAAAATTTGTTTTCCTTGGCTCAAAATCTATGCATTGTAGACTTCTTTTAAGAATATAATTCCACGATCCAATATACCTTGTTTTATCTTTGCTATCTGATTCTGTTAAAAATTCAATTTGCTGATTAGGCGATAGATTCCATAGATTATTAATTAATAGTCTTTGATCTTCTTTATTATTAATTATTTTATTATCGTTAATTACTGCAAAGACACTATTAATAAATGGAAATGCATAATCATAGGTTAGTCTTTCAACAAATTCAGGATAGCTTAGGTTTAGAAATTTATATCCGTCTGGGGTTAGTCTATTATTGCTATCTATAAAACCTAAAGAACTAAGTGTTATACCTACATTTCTTCCATTTCCTGGATTGTCTGAACCACAAATTTTTAGAATATTATCTATATTTCGAGTTACCTTTTTTTGCAAAAAACTTCGATAGTGCATTGAATGGAGCCCAATGAAGTATTCTGCAAAAGTATTATCTCTAAAATAATAAGGAGAAATAGAAATCAGTCTCTCTCCAAAATATTTTGTTTTGCTCCCCATTTTATTATTAGCAAGATTTATTGCTTTGTATGAATTATTTTGGGAGTTAATAATGAAAAGATGTACATCATTTGGGTACTTTAATTTATCGATTTGAACAGGATTTTGTTTAGTGTTCAATTCATTTGGAAATGCTAGAACAGTGGAAAACTTTTCAGCCATTCTATTCTTCATCTCTTTGTTGGATTGAGATCTGTATTGTAAAATTTGGCCAATACCACGAACAAATTCTGTTGTGCCAACATCACCTTTACATTCAATAAGACATAAAAAATTTTGATGTTTGTCTAATATTACCTTATCAACTTTTAGCCCATAAAAAATCTTTTGCTCTGACAAAATATTAAATTCATCAAAATAATTTAAATGTTGGGCTAGATATTGTTTTATAGCAGGGTTGTGATTTGTAAAAAAATCTTTAACTTCGTCCTCTGTCATTAGTAGAGTTTATGCTGGAAAATTAGAGAATGAAAGATGGTCTTAAATTTAATCCCTTGCCACAAAACGAATAAACTCCTTAAGACCTTCATGATAGGTTGTGATACCTAATTTCTTTCATAATCTATGATCTGGTCAATAGGAGAATTTACTTTTCTTGAAAAGAAATCTAATGGCTGATCTGGATATGTTGAACAAATAAGATCAAATAAAAAATTTTATAAATTAAGATTAAAAATTGTTTTTAATCAATCCATTTAGGTGTTGCTGGTCTTGTTACAAAAGAATAACTTCTTCTTTGTCTCCAGTTTAACAATCCATTGGTGTATTTATAAACCCAAGCACCTAGTGGTCCACATGCTCTGATATGAAGCTCAAAATTATCTTTATCCCAATACCTAATGTAAGTATCTTCATCTATCTCTATCTTTTTAAAGTCCATCTTAGTACTCCTCCTTTCGAAAGAAGACAATGCAACCCATTTGCTCCTCAACCATTCTGTATTTTGGTGGCTCATTAAACCTCCATCTAGCTAACCTTAAGAGCCATGCTGGTAAATTTTCTTTCTCATTGAATTTAGATACGCACTTTTGAAAACTTTGCCAATTAGCTTCAGGACCTTTTTTAGATACATTGCCAAAACTCTCATCGCATTTTGGTCGATACAATTTTAATTGATGGTCTTTCGTGAATTCAAAGCCCTGACCGTACTTTCCTTTCCCAAGAAAATTAATGCCATATTCGCCTGTCACATATTCAAATAAATGCACTCTGTCTGTAACAACAGTGTGTTTAGTTTTGTAGTCTCTCATCTGTACCTCCTTAGTTGCTGAAAGCCACATCGTTTTCACCACCTTGCCGAAGTTAGCAGGTTGGTAAAGGTGTCGTCACCTTTTCTTGATGTCTGGGAAAATTATATCATTTTAATTTTGCTGGGTCTTTTAGAAATAAGACCAGGGCCATAAGAATAATTACTTGCAATACATATCTATTTATTTTTAAATACATGGATGGAAATAAGTATTAAGAAGATTAATCCGCATCCAAAAAATAAAGAGATTTATACGCTATCAAATTTATCTGATCTATCTAAAAGTATTGCAGAAATAGGATTACTGGAACCAATTGTGGTTAATCAAAACAATCAAATAATTTCTGGAAATAGAAGGTATGAATCAATCAAATCCTTAAAGTGGAATAAAGTGGATGTAATTAAAGTTAATATTAAATCTACAGAAGTTCCAAAATATCTTGTTCATTACAACAAACATAGAATTAAAAGCTTTAGAGAGATTCTCAATGAATCTTTAGTACTCGAAGAATATTACGGTGTTCTGCAGAACACCAAAGGAAAATTAAGAGATAAAATCTCTGATGATTTAAATATTGGGTCTAGCACTCTTGGAAAATTAAGGGTTATTGAGAGGTTTGATTCGAACCTTATTAATCTAATTGATAAAGATATTCTCACTGTATCACAAGCTTATCTTCAAGTTGTTAGAATCAATAAAGAGAAAAAATCTATTCGGTCTAAGAAAAAGACCATCTCTAATTCAAAAGACTTTGTCTTCTATGAAAAGTCATCAGAAAATATGTCCGAAATAGAAAACGGATCTATTCAAACGATTTTTACCTCTCCGCCTTACTGGAATAAAAGAAAATATTCTAATAAGAGTTTTTTGGGTGAAGAAAAAACCCCAGGTGAGTTTGTTATAAATCTAACAGATCATCTAAAAGATTGTTTTAGAGTGTTGAATAAAAAAGGATCGTTTTTTCTTAACCTTGGGGATACATTTTTAAATGGAAATCTTCAAAATATCCCCCATAAGGTCGCTATTAATCTTCAAGACAGTGGATGGATATTAAGAAATACGATTATTTGGTCAAAAACTAATCCAAAACCATCCTCATCTAAGTCAAATCTCTGTCCTTCATATGAATATATATTTCATTTTGTTAAATCCAATGATTATCTTTATAACCAAACCCTTGCTCCTCTTAAAGATTCAACCAAAGCCTCATTGCCCCCGAGACATAAATCAGTAAAAAACAATAATAAGGTGTCATCAAGTCCCTATATACCTAGGGAGGGAAAAAATATGGGTGATTATTGGAGTGAAGATATTGTTAGAACAGCTGTCGTCAATCAAAAACTAACAACCAATCATAACGAGCATCCTGCTCCATTTAATGAACACATAGTTACATTGCCAATTTTACAAACCTCTAATGAAGGTGACCAAATTTTAGACCCTTTTATGGGCGTTGGAACTACTGGAAAAGTTGCAAATAAATTAAACAGAAAATTTATTGGATATGATGTTAAGAGTTATTAACTAAATCTAAATAAAAATTAGTTAATCTCATGCTATTTAAGTTCATAGGATTAACATTGATAAGGTTTTTTGATCCTACGACTATTGCTAAACTCTTGGCTCTGGTGATTGCCACATTTAATCTATTTTTTTCAAATAAAAATTCGATTCCTCTTGGAGATGACTCAACATCACTTGATGCCATAGAAATAATGACAACAGCAGCTTCTCTACCTTGAAATTTATCTACTGTCCCAATCTGATATTTGTTTCCTAAAGAGTCTTGAAGCAATCTTGTTTGATGATTGTAAGGTGAGATTATAAGAATATCTTTTTCGGTAATGTTTTTTTCTTCATATCCAAGTTTTTGTGATCTTAAAAGTTCTTCGATAATATGTTTAATGACCTCAACCTCTTCATGGCTAGCTTGTTCATTTCCAAAATGATCTAACTCGATGTATTGAATGCCTGATGGTATTAAATACTCAGAGTTTTTACACGGCTTGATGACTCTGTTTTTATTGTCGTCAATAGAGGTAATTCTTCCCTCGTAGACTTTCTTGGAAACAAAATCACATATATCTGGATGAAGCCTATAAGTCTTAGGTAAAAGGATTCCAATATCGTCAGAAATTGTTGGTCTTTCACCTAGCAAGTACTCCAAAGATGATAGTCCAGTGCCTTCTGGGTGTGTTCCAATAGTGGGTTGAGATAATTGCATCTGATCACCCATCAAGATTAAATTATTTGTGCTCATAGACATAGCAACTAGGTTTGCTAATGAAACTTGTCCAGCCTCATCAATGAATAGATAATCCAACTGATCATAAAAAACTGGGTGAGCAAAAGCCCAGGCTGTTCCCCCAAAGATTTTAAGGTCTGATCTAAAAACTACATTAGAAGTGGAATTAACTTTTTCTATCCTATTAGACGCCTCATAAAAATCATCATCGCCTCTATTTATTCTGCATATTTGCCCCTCAATTGATTGATCATCCAAATCGGCATCAACAGATTGTAATAAGTTATCAATTGCCTTGTGGCTATTTGAAGCAACTCCAACTCTATATCCCTGACTAACAAGATTAGCGATTAATTTTGATCCAACATATGTTTTTCCTGTTCCAGGTGGTCCTTGAATACATAAATATCCATTCTCAAGATTGGTAGTAATGTTTAGGGCTGACTCTAAGGAATCTTTGCCCCAATTTGAAAGGTTTTTATCTCCTTGAATTTTAAGGGTGGGTCTCTCTTTGTTTAAATAGTTTTTTAAGCAAGGTCTGATCTCGCCAGATTGAAGATATGTAGTTGCGATAGATCTAATGCTGTCCTCAATCACCCCAGGATTCACTACTTTAAAGGGAATAAGACTAAGAAAATAAGGAAGTTCTTTGGTGGTACTTTTAAGCAAGCAAGTACCTGTATCAACGTCAATCTCATGCACAGTAACTCTTAAAGATGGATCTTGTTTTACTATTACCTGATCGCCGATTTTGATCTTAGTATCCTGATTAAAATCATACTTGTACTCATATCCATTGGACTTAGATGTTATTTCGGTGACTTTTCCGGTGGATTCCAGTGACCCTAGAGAATCAAGATCATCAATTAAATCTTCATCTGTTGAATCTAACCTATCAAACATTCGCCAGAAGACAGGTTTATTTTCTCTTTTGTGGTATAGACAAAGGTTCGCTAATAGTCTTGCATGAGGCTTATTTTTTGAATCAGTGATATTGGATAATAATTCATCCATCAATTTTTCAATGTCTTCTGGTTCTTGCGTTCGGTCCTCGTTTATTTTTGAGATGGGGGAAATATTATTTTCATGTTGAATATTTCTCAGCCAAGTCGCAAGAATAATCAAGGACTCACAATCCTCTTTGTTGTAATCCCAAATTTCTTTTAGAATTGAACTAGATTCATGGCCTTTCCCATCTTGCTTCACAGTCCAAGCCTCATACTGAACTGTAGAATCTTGTCCGCTTTGAACCTCATTTATTCGAGTGTTCCTGAATAATGGCTCAAGCTTTTTCAACCCATACCCGTCAGCTCCTATACATAAAGATTGTTTAATTACTCTATAAAGATCTACAAAGACGCCATTTCGTAGAAGATTGTCGACTTTAGTTTCTTTAATTCCAAATTCTCCCATTAAAGATTTTATGGTTGAGGTCTCAAATGGCCCATAGTGATAAATATGCATGGTTTTGTCTTTTAACCATCTCTCATAAACCCAATCAATAAACGAACTAAACGCTTCTTTCATTTCCTCTTTATCATGAGCCCACCAACAATCAAAACCCCCTTCCCTATCCTCGTGTGCAAAACCCCATAAATAATGAAGAACAAATTCTTGATTCAGTGGATTGCTTTCTAAATCAAAATAAATATCACTTTTAGACTTCTCAGGAAGAGTAAATAAACCAGTTCCATAATCTTCATTCGCTAAAACCTCATAATAAATCTTTTCTGATGCTGATGATGTTTTTTGAAGTTTTGCCTGTTTTTTAATCTTGTCAAAAGTCTGTTGATCCATTTTGTTTGGTTTTTTTGCATCTGATTCTAATAGATCAGAAACTGTATTAATTCCCACATCATGAAATTTTTGTATTTGAGAAAATCGAATATCCGCGATTTGATATAGGTGGTCTGTCGATCTTAAAACTGATTGAGCATGTTCTGTATATGTACCCCAATTTGTATATTCTCCAGGATTGGGTGTTTGTGATGTTTTGTTTTTTTTGATTTTTAAAAACTCATTTTTAACAATCTCATAAAAAGAAAGATAATTATCAAACAGTATCTCTTCTTTAGATTTATCTCCAGTAATAACATATCCCCTCTCAGGTCTATTGCCTGTAATATCTGAAATCATCTCCGCGTAACAACACAATTGAAGAATGTGTTCTGATTTAATAGATTTTGAAAGTTTAGCATCCCATACTTGATATGAATAATCTCCAAGTTTTGAGGGTATTTGTTCCCTGACAAGAAAATCTACTCTTCCGTAAAAATGATCATTAGAAACTGCTCCTTGATAAATGATATCAACCCCTTTTTTCATGGCTTCTAGGGTGTCATTCACCATGGTCAACCTATCTGATCTCTCAATGACTGTAATTGAGAGATCTTGATTCTGAAGATCTCTCAGAATCTCTTTTTCATGGTCCTCACCCTTTGAAGCAATGAGCTTTAAAAATGGATCTTCTGGGTCTTGTTTTGCATACCTGTCATTGGTGTCTTTCATATGTTTTTTAATCAAAAACTCATATGGGGACGAATAAAAATTTATTAATTCTGATGGGGAGTGATTAAGATCAATCATTGGTTATTTTTAACAGTCTTGTCTTAATAGTAAAGGGTTGATTTAACATCAAATTTAAAGTCTCATAGTATTACAAAGATAACAAAAAATATCTCAATATAAAAAATGAGAAATAACCTGAAAAAGAATAAATGAATTATTTTTCGACGATTAAAAAAAATACCAAATATTTTCTTATAGATAAGTCAACTGGAAAAATGATTCTAAATTTTCTTGGAAAATCTGAGGTTTGTCATACGAATAAATCATTTTTAGATTTTATTATTTCTGATCTTGATAACTGTTCAAACACAGATCTAATCGATGGATACATAAATACTCAAGAATTTTGTGCCTACAGAATTTTTAGCATGCAAATTCATGGAACTGATAAGATCGAATATCATAACTACTACCCACATGCAATTTGTGAGGATGGTTTATGGTTTACTGAATCAATGGATCCTGACTCTGAAACTCATCAAGACCATAGACGAGAGCCTGTTATCAAGGCTTTGTCTGATAAGTATGATGCAACATCAATACAGAGTCTTTTAGAGTTTGGAATGGGAAGACTATATGAAAAAAATCCACTCAGGGGTAATTTAACCGGTGATAAAAATCCCTTTAATTTTATTAATATTGATAAATATGAACAATTACCAATTGTAAAAAAAGTTATTGATGATATTAAAAATTTATCTGAGGAAGAGCGATCGTGCTTATCGACACTTCACGCAACATTTCAAGGTCAAGATATGTCCTCAATAATGATTCCATATTCTTTTGTTGTTGGAATGATCAGAAAAGAAGAATTTGTAAGCTCTATGATTAGTTTAAGACAAGACTTATTTGATCTGTCGGAAAGTGAAACCGGCGAAACTCAGAGAATGCTTAGACAAAGCTTAACCCTTGCTGCTACAACTACTGAAGACTACCTAAAATTTTTTAGGTCTAAATCAGCCTCAAGAATCATGACCAAAATTGTAAACCATGAAACAACCACCGTTGAACTCAAGTCCTCTTTCTTTAAATGTCAGAAGACAAATAATATTGAAAAAGAAATTAAACATGAGTGTCTTAAGGCTATAGCGGGATTTATGAATTCAAAAGGCGGCGCATTAATAATAGGTGTTAATGATGATTTAGAGATCATAGGTTTAGAGAAGGATAGGTTGAGCAATAAAGTTCCCAGCATTCTCATTGAGCATGAGGATGAATATACCCGGGTCATTAATAGATATGTGGCTGATTGTTTAGGAAAAGAAGTGTCTAATAAAATATCTTTTGTATACGAGACAATCAAAAATAAAAGAGTATGTGAGATCTCTGTAGAAATGGTTCCTGGCGGAGTGTTTTGTACTGATGTTCATTTTAACAAAATAAAAAAGTATCCTGATAAAGATCCCATTTTCTATTTAAGGCGAGACCGAGAAACTGTTAAACTCAACTCAAAAGAGACCTATGTTTATCTAAATAGCGTTCAGGATAATGAATAACTTCTTAAATATACTCTCTGTCCCATCTATACACCCCTCTTTCACACCTCACTAAAATATTATCGTTTTTAGTAATCGGATTTTGTTTACATAATTGTTTACCTTTATCCATATCGTTCTCCTCTTTGTATTTTTAATTTGTTTTGTAAATTAAGTTCGTATTGTTTTAATCCCACTCTCATTAATTGACGAATTAAATCTGATTTGGAGAAGTTCTTCTCTCTACATTGGGGATCTGTTTTGATTATTTCGAGTAACCTATCATTAACTGGTTTCTCTAATCTGATGTTGTTTGATTCAGTATATCGTTTCATTTCTTATTCAATCGTTGTATCTCTATTTGTTGTTTTTGTATGGTTTGATTAAGTTTGGATAAAGTCTCTTCAATGTTCTTTAATGATTTTGATTGAAGTGAAACTGTATAAACCATGTAACCAAGATTCATTAATGTTTTCTTCATGAAGGTATCTTTAATCTTGTTAGTTAATACCTTTAACCTACCCAGAAATACTGTAGATGATAGTTTCCCAATAGAGATTTCATTTAAAAGCTGTTGTTCTTCCATATCCAATATATCTCTATCAAGTATCTCTTTAGATTTGTTAATTAATTCTCTATCCATATTAGTTATTTATAAGTATTTGTTTGTTGATTGTATTTTCTTGAGGTAATAATCTGTTATTACAGAAACAATTAAGTTCTGTATTCAGGAACAAATTTAGATTCGGTTTCTCGTTTCGTGAACTTATCGTTTCTACGCCAATTCTGTATTAAGAAATTCTAATTTCTACCTTTGAAAAAAGAGTTTTCCCAATCAATTGAATCTCGATTTGGTTGTAATTCTTTACAGAGGTATTCAACGATTCCTGTTTTATATCTAACATTCCTTATATCCATTTTTCCTAATCCCTTTGTTTTGTGAAGAGATTCAATAATGTTTATCAACATCATATCTTTGGATAGGTGTATCGGTGTTTCAACAATCATGTGAACATGGTTCTTTGGTTTTTCGGTTTCGGTAACAACAAATCTTTCTAATCTTTGTTTCTGATGAACATTACACTTCTTTTCTAATCTCCTTATGAACCTCTTATTGATTTTCTGAATCTGATATAAATTATCAAAATCTTTTCTCCAGCTTAAGTTATCCCATAAGTGATATGTAACCAATAAACCTCTATTGAACAAACTCATATCATTTATCCAATTAGAACCACTCTTTGTAAATTTACTTTGTATATACATCTCATAAGTTATTTATACAAAAACAACTCCTAAAATGTATATACAGACAAAAAAACAGTTTATTTTCACTTTGTATTAATACCCCTATGAAATGAGGTTCCTAAAGTGTTGGTTTAATAACCTTTTTTGGATGTGAAAAGTGGGAGTATTAAACATTAATTTAATACACCTTTATTTCACTCCTACAGATTATTCAAATGGAAGGTTTGTGACAACCATGAGTTCACATTATCTGCAACGGATGAAGTTATATCTTGTGACAAAATATATTTAGTTTATTTGTAACTACCCTCTTCCCTTATGGTCAAACAATTAGGTAGTATTAAGTAAGTACATGGAAGCAACGAATTCACTCAATATATTCACACCAACACAGACTCGTGTTGTTGAAGTTGCTACACCACTTAAAGTAAATCCACCTTCACTCAAAGAAGCTCTGCACATTGTGAGTCCGAAACTTCTGCCTTTTGCTTTGAGCCTCAGTGGCAACATGGCCGATGCTGAGGATTTATGTCAGGCAACGTTACTTAAACTGATTGAGAACAAAGATAAATTTCTTGCAGCCGAATATCCTCTCGCCTATGCAAGAAGAATTTTACGCAACGGCTTTATAGATAAATGTAGAAAAGATTCTAAGGTTGATTCATTGGATGATCTTAATCTTCAGCCAGTAATAGATGAAAACAAACTTAAGTCTTTTGAGCATAAAGAACTCATGGATTGTCTGTCCCAACAAAATGAAACCGACAGAACAATTTTGGCAATGAAAGGTGCCGGTCATAGCTACGATGTGATTCAAAAGTTTATCGGCAAAATTTCTCAAGACAATCTAAGAAAGAAAACCGAAAGAGCTAGAGTTTTATTGGCAGATTGTTTAGGGAGGAAATGGAAATGAACCAACGCCTCAAACTTCAGCTGGCAGGTTATGTGGACGATGGCATGGTCTACTCTAACTCTACTGAAGTCAGAGACATTGTGGATGCATCCGATGTAGCCAGAGAGTTTTATGACACCTTACTCCTTGCTAACCAACGCTTAGAAAACTTCTTTAAATCTAAGGATATGCACAAGACCAACAAGAAGCTTCATGCATTCATTGATGAAACCTTAGAGCCTAAGAGTACTTTATGGACACGATGGGTTCCAGCATCAGGATTGATGATGGCAGCTGTTGCCATGGTTATGACCTTTGGTCCTTTTATGACTCCAGTAACTGAAGCACCGGCACTATCAAACTATCAGGTGAGTATCCCTGACACCATTCCACAAGCACAGACCATAAGAAACTATCAAGGCAATACTGTCTGGTCGATAGCAGAATCAATGACCGAAGAAATGGATGCCACCATCTACCAAGTCATGTATGGCGTGTATCTGGCTAATGTTGATGCATTCATTGGCAGCAACCTGACATCCATCAGAGCTGACAAAGACTTTAACAAGCCCGATAAAGTAATGATTCAAATGATGGACCCAGCCAGTGCTCAGCAGATGGTTGAAAGTTTTTTAAACTAATTCTGTCACAACCTCCCTCTTTCTCCGTTTAAGTATTAAGAACGTTTAATAACTATCCTAAGGAGGGATTAATGATTGAGATACTCACAGCATCAGTAATATGGCTATTTGCCCTAACGATTTTTTTGTTTGTTAGAAAGCTTAGAAAACCTAAACCAATGGATGAAATTAAACTCCAAAAAATCCATGTCATGCGTTTGGGACCCTTTTCTGGGCAAAGCACTTCGTTTAAAGGTAAGTCTGTTGTATTCCTGATGCTGTTGAGCACTCTGTCTTATGCTGGAGTGGACCTTAAAACTCTGGATAACTTTCACATAGATGATTTAAGTGAGAATGAGCTAACAGTTGCAAAAGTTGCTGAGGATGTTGAAGACCAAACTCAACTGGGTTTTCACATGGAAAGACCTCACTGCATTCCTAATTATCCTTACCTAATGATGGAGGTACCAAAAGAGATTCCTAAAGGCGCAAACGTTTACGCAAAAATGACAGTGGATAAAAACAAACCCAGCAAAGCTAAGCTTTATCTAGAGTTTGTGATTGATGCATCGGATGGTAAGAAGGTGGGTTGGTTTGCACTCAAGAAATTTCCATCTTTCTATAACGCCTCTAAAGTCGAGATGAAGTTTCAACCAGTCACCGGCATGAAGAATCAAACGTTCATATTAGATGGCTTAAAAGATTCCACCTATCAAGCCCAGCAGATATGCAACTCAGGTCATATGCTAAGAGCTTCTAATAAGCAGGTTAAGATTTGAAAAAGTTCATCGCCCTTTTCTTACTTTCACCCATAGTATTTGCCAATGAGAACAATGAGAACAATGAGAACAATGAGAACAATGAGAACAATGAGAACAATGAGAACAATGAGAACAATGAGATTCCATTAGAGGTTTATATGGCTCAACTCGACTGGAAGACAGGACCAAGCGAATCCTTATATGTTACCTATCGATGCATGGGTTTAACTGGTCTAATGTGGTCAATGGTTACTAGTTCCCCAGATGATGTTCCTGAGCCACTTAGAGTAAAGCTCGGCAATGCACAACAAACTCTAAGAGACTGGGGAGAAAATCTCTACAACAGCTTGAACCCTATAAATGAAAGAGACTTCATTGCTAACGTAACTAAGTTAATCTTGCCAATGACAAAGTTTTATAAACAAGAAATGGACAAGTCAAACAATACCAGCGATGAAACTTTTAATTTATTCATCAGGTCAGATATTAAACCCTGCAAATGGTGGTTAGAGAATTATCGTGAGTCTTAATAAAATATATTGATTGGATCAATCTAAATAGATCTGCAAGACTCCCCTTTGACAAGTTCCCAGATTTTTATAGTTAATTAAGATTAATCAATAGAAAGGTATTTAATGGATAGTTCTCCTATTTCGATTGGGTATCGTTGGTTTCTTTGTTTATCAATACGATTCTCTCTTTGGTTTCTTCTTTTCAGAACAGAATGAACTGATGTGTTGAACCATTTCTTTCCTCTTGGAGTTTTAATTCCCCACTCATTGAGTTTGTATGAGATTTTCCTATAACCTAATCCCTTTTCCTCATGTAGATAAACAATTAGATTATGAAGGATCTCTTGTTTCTTGGAGTATTTTTGTTCAGGAACTAAATCATTCGATGATAGGGTGATTGAAAATTCTAAATGAGAAGAAACTTCCCATAAAGGGTAACACCCAAATCTATTCGACAGTGACTGATTTGGCTAAGTTCCTTGGTTGGTCGAGGTCCGTGCCTCTTTGGCATGCCACTTGATAAGCAAGAATTTGAAGCGGGATGGTATAAATGATT
>Ga0209600_1001367_pt1 | contig 16240 bp, 12 predicted proteins | sample COGITO_mtgs_1104_FD_185518 | JGI IMG/M metagenome (GOLD analysis project Ga0209600, IMG submission 185518) | Pelagic marine microbial communities from North Sea - COGITO_mtgs_110421 (SPAdes) (version 2) | ecosystem: Environmental > Aquatic > Marine > Epipelagic ... | reverse complement strand
TAATTGTTGTTGGACCGAATTTGAAATTACATGAATGTGGATTGCCAAAGGATATGGCAGCTGAATTATACAAACCTTTCATTATTCGCAAATTAATCGAACGAGGTGTTGTAAAAACAGTAAAATCTGCAAAGAAAATTATTGACAAGAAAGAACCAATAGTTTGGGATATTTTGGAGAACATTTTGAGAGGGCATCCAGTTCTTTTGAATAGAGCCCCTACTCTTCATAGGTTAGGTATACAAGCTTTTCAACCAAAATTGATTGAGGGTAAAGCAATACGTCTTCACCCACTTGTAACAACAGCATTTAACGCCGATTTTGATGGGGATCAGATGGCTGTTCATTTACCTTTAGGTAATGCAGCGATTTTAGAAGCACAGTTGTTAATGCTCGCCTCTCATAATATTTTGAATCCTGCTAATGGTGCTCCAATTGCAGTACCTTCTCAGGATATGGTTCTTGGATTATACTATATTACTAAAGAGAAGAAAAGTACGAAGGAATATATCGTTAAAGGTGAGGGTGGAACATTCTATTCTCCAGAAGAAGTTATCATTGCATACAATGAAGGCGTATTAGACCTTCATGCAAGTATCAAAGTGAGAGTTCATGACTTCAATGAGAATGGTGAATTAGTTTTACAACTTATTGACACGACTTGTGGAAGAATTATTTTTAATGAAAAAGTACCTTCTGAAGCAGGATATATTAATGATGTAATGACGAAGAAAGCACTTCGTGATATGATTGGTGAAGTATTGAAAGTTTGTGGTACTGCTCGTTCAGTTGCCTTTTTAGATGATATTAAGGAATTAGGTTATGAAAAGGCCTTTACAGGTGGTTTATCGTTTAACCTTGAAGATATTATCATTCCTAAAGAAAAAGTAACACTTGTTGCAAAAGCTGAAGGAGAAGTTAAAGACGTAATGTCCAATTATAATATGGGACTTATTACAAATAATGAACGATACAATCAAATCATTGATATTTGGACGCATACAAACTCAAGATTGACACATACCTTGATGGAACAATTGAAAAATGACCAACAAGGCTTTAATTCAATTTATATGATGTATGATTCAGGAGCCCGTGGTTCGAAAGAGCAAATTCGTCAGCTTTCTGGAATGCGTGGATTGATGGCTAAGCCTCAAAAATCTGGTGCATCAGCTCAAGATATTATTGAAAATCCTATTCTTTCTAACTTTAAAGAAGGTTTATCGATTTTTGAATACTTTATTTCTACTCACGGTGCCCGTAAGGGTCTTGCCGATACTGCCTTGAAAACGGCCGATGCTGGTTATTTAACACGTAGATTGGTTGATGTTGCGCAGGATGTAGTGATTAATGACTTCGATTGCGGTACATTAAGAGGACTAGTAGCTGTGCCGTTGATGAAGAATGAGGATATTATCGAACCTTTAAAAGATAGAATTCTTGGAAGAACATCATTACTGAATATCTTTCACCCTAAAACAGATGAACTAATCGTTGCTGATGGTGAATTGATTACGGAAGCCATGGCTAAAGCAATTGAAACTGCAGGTATAGAAGAGGTTGAGATCAGGTCAGTTCTTACATGTGAGCGCGCTAAAGGTGTTTGTTCAAAGTGTTATGGGTTGAACCTTGCAACTCAAAGACCAGCTCAAATTGGTGATGCAGTTGGAGTAATTGCTGCTCAATCAATTGGAGAGCCAGGAACTCAGTTGACACTTCGTACTTTCCACGTTGGTGGTACAGCTTCGAATATTACTGATGAGAATGATTTGACAGCTAAGACGAGTGGATCACTTGAAATTGACGCGCTAAGAACGATTGAAAAGAAAACTAAAGATGGCAAGAAAATTGTCGTTGTTGGTCGATCTGCTGAATTGAAAATCACGGATAAGAAAGGCAATGTTACAATGACTGCAAATATTCCTTACGGGGCTGAAATGTTAGTAGAAAGTGACGCTGAGCTTACTAAAGATGATGTAATTTGTAAATGGGATCCATACAACGCAGTTATTATCTCTGAGGTTAAGGGAACTGTTGTATTTGACAATATAATTGACGGATTAACTTATAGAGATGAAGTCGATGAGCAAACAGGATTTACGGAGAAAGTAATTACTGAATCAAGAGACAAGAAGAAAAATCCTTCGATTCATATTATCGATTCTAAATCTAAAGAGGTTCTAAGAGAATACAGCTTACCGGTAGATGCACATATTGCTGTTAAGGAAGGTGATAAATTGAGCGGTGGGGAAATACTTGTTAAGATTCCTCGTAGAGCTGGTAAATCTGGTGATATTACAGGTGGTCTTCCACGTATTACTGAGTTGTTTGAAGCGCGTAATCCTTCAAATCCTGCTGTTGTGTCTGAAATTGACGGTGTTGCTGAATACGGAAAAATTAAACGTGGTAATCGTGAAATTAAAATCACTTCTAAAACAGGTGAAGTTCGCAAGTATTTAGTTCCATTATCTAAGCATATCTTAGTACAAGAGAATGACTTCGTAAGAGCAGGTATGCCTTTGTCAGTAGGAGCAATTACACCTAGAGATATACTTAATATTGAAGGTCCTACTAAAGTACAAGAGTACATTGTAAACGAAGTACAAGAAGTATATCGTTTGCAAGGGGTAAAAATTAATGATAAGCATTTTGAGGTACTTGTACGTCAAATGATGCTGAAAGCTCAAATTCTTGACTCTGGAGACACGAAATTTCTGGAAGGACATTCTGTACATAAATCAGATATCATTACAGAGAATGATGCGATTTTTGAAATGAAGGTAATTACTGATGCTGGAGAATCAACTGAATTGACAGCTGGTCAGATTGTTACTGCGCGTAAAATGAGAGATGAAAATTCTCAATTAAAACGTGCTGACAAGAAATTAGTTGAAGCAAGAGATGCTGTCCCTGCTACTTCTACACCTCTATTACAAGGAATTACTAGAGCATCATTACAGACGAAATCATTTATTTCTGCTGCTTCTTTCCAAGAAACAACAAAAGTATTGAATGAGGCTGCAGTTGCCGGTAAGCAAGACTACTTACTAGGATTGAAAGAAAATGTAATTGTAGGACACTTAATACCTGCAGGAACTGGATTTAGAAGCTTTCAAGATGTCTTAGTTGGATCTAAAGATGATTTAAAAGAATTGACTGAAAAAGCAGAGGGAGTTCCTGCTGCTGAATAAGACAATAATTCATTATACTCAAAAGGGACTGTTTTAACAGTCCCTTTTTTTTGTGTATTAAATTCTCTTTTATAACTTTACTTCATGGAAGAAAAAAAGGAAAACCAAGTCAATATTGAATTGACAGACGAGATATCTACGGGAGTATATACAAACCTAGCAATCATTACACATTCAACTTCTGAATTTGTTTTAGACTTTATCCAAATGATGCCTGGAGTGCCAAAAGGAAAAGTGAGGTCAAGAATTATTATGACTCCTCAAAATGCGAAACGTTTAATGATGGCTTTAACAGAAAACATGGAGAAGTATGAGCAAACTTTTGGAAAGTTAGACGATGCAGGGACGCCACCAATGCCACCAATGAATTTTGGAACACCAACTACTCAAGCTTAGGTTTTATCGATTATTTAAATTCTAGCTTGGTCTTCCATTCTTGACGATTTCCACAGCTATCAGAGGCAACGAGGCGGATACTTTTTACTCCTTTAAACGATGGTTTTCTGCGATATGTAAACCTGCTTTTTTTACCATCGTACTCTAGAAGAACCCATTTACCATCTATGAATAAATCGTAATCGTCAATGCCAGTTGAATTGTCTCGAATTGTCCATTGTAATTTCCCTCCATTGAGGACCGTAGAGTTTTTCGAAAACTGAATTGGTGTGATTACTGGTGAGATGGTATCTCGAACCAAAGTGTAATTGCCAAAATACTTTGGCTCAAAAACAAGCATATCTCGATCATACATAACATTGACGAACCGGGTTTTCCCTTTTGCAGTAGTCATTTTAAGATAATGAGAACCGTCTTGAATTACCTCCCTATTAATAATTATTTTGTACACATTTTGAACCGGCACAGAAGTTACTCCAATTTTTGAACCGATTAACTTTTGGCTAATAGAAAGAGGTTCATATGTTGTTGACCTTCCAAACTCTACTCTTACATCTCCATTTATGACTAATTTTGTTTCAGAAGGCATTAATAATGATGAATCCCTAATTTCAGGAAGTAGTTTTAATAGATTTCCTTTTTCGACAATAAAGTCAAATTCAAGAATTGACGTATTCATTTTAACATCAAAAGCCACGTATTTGACCTTGTGTTTTTTGTCAGGGACAGGCTTGAAGACGCCTAAATTATCATTTATATAGATAGGCAAAGGATTTTCTTTGGTCCGAAACGCTTTATGAAATTTCTTTTTCAGAATAGCATATTCTTGAAAATCTTTATGAGAATTTACGTACCGTGTTGACGCAAATGGAACTCGTTTGGTCTTCTGTCCAAAAATGGTATCTCCATCAATAATTAAATAGCTACCGTACAATCCACACTTATTTGAAGCACCATCTAGGCGGTCAATCACATCAAATGCGAATCCAATTCCACCAGTTTTACTTAAGTAATTAAATGGAATCCTGATTACTTCTCCTGAAATGGAGTTCGTTGTTTTACCACGTTCTACAACTCTCTTGAGGCTTCTGTTTTTAATACGATAGCCGTCTTTCGTTAAACCGTAAACCTTCACTCCACGAATTTCAGGACGCTGATGGTCTTCGATGTCAAAACCAAATAATAATGGGTTTAGAGCGTGCTCTGATTCAGTGTTTCTCAATTCAAAGTGCAAATGAGGAGCTGTTGAACCACCAGAATTTCCAGAAAAACCAATAATTTGTCCTCGCTTTAAGGGAATATCGCCTTTTAAAAAATGAAGATCTACCTCAAACTTCTCACTTTTTGACTGAAAACTTTTAACAATACTATCAATTGCCACATTAAATTCGAGACAATGTGCATAAACACTAGTGATTCCATTTGGATGATCAATATAAATTACATTTCCGTATCCAAAAGGCGAGACTTTGATACGAGAAACAAAACCATCTTCAATTGAGTAAAGTCGAAATCCAGTTTTTCCTTTTGTTTTGATATCAATCCCCATGTGAAAGTGATTAGGTCTCAATTCTCCAAAATTTGAAGCAAGAATTAATGGAATTTTTAAAGGTGGATGATAATTTGGTTTTATCGCTTTTTGAGCATTAATGGTTAGTGTTGCACAAAAAAACACAAAAAAGAAACATTTAATCATTTGTCAAAAGTAGATTTTTAATAAAAAAAAGACAACAATTACACCAAAAATCTTGGTGGTCTTCATATCAATGCTATTTTTGTATTAAAGTCGTTTGTATGTCTGACAATATTCATAAGTTGATTGATGGAATTCGGGAAAAATATTCCCATGTAAACAGTCAATTGTTAGAAGAGAGAACAAAAGTAGAATCCCTTCAAAATAAAATAGATAATTTAACATCTCAGTTAGGTGTTAGTAATGAAGGAATTAGTGCTCTTCAAATAAGAATTAATGAAATGAGTAGTGTTACTGAGAAAGCAAATGAACAAGTCATCACACGTTCTGAAGGAAGTTTAATTTCGAATGAGCAAATTGATGAATTGGTGAAGGAAATAGATTACTGTATAGGGCAGTTAAAAAAATAAGATATGTCTAAGTTGTCGATAAAAGTTGTTGTTGCGGGTAGAACTTACCCTCTTTCTGTTGCTCAAGACGAGAAAGAGAAAGTAATCAATGCTGCTGCAGATATCAATAAAGCGATTAATTTGCTTAAAGACAACTACGCCGTTAAAGATATGCAAGACTTACTTGCAATGACGGCACTCCAATTGGCGTCGAAGGAAAACAATCAAACTTCGACTACGGATGATAAAAGTATTCTTCTAAAAATAGAAGAAGATTTACAATCATTATCTAATGACATGGAGGCATAGTCTTAATATTATTAATTTTTCTTCAACGATTCATGCGTATTATTTTGTGATGGTATTATTTAAATAATTGTAGAACTATGAATGTAATATTTGGAGTAATTGGAGCAGTAATAGGAGCCATCGTTGCTTTCGTTATCCAAGCTGTATTGATGAAAAAAAAGACGGATAAAGTCTTAAATGATGCAGAAAAGGAAGGGGAACGAATTAAGAAAGACAAGGTTTTTCAAGCAAAGGAAAGATTTCTAAAGCTGAAAGAAGAGCACGAAGTAAAAATTAAAGACAGAGAAAGAAAACTTCAATCTACTGAAGATAGAGTTAAAAATAAAGAAGCGAGTCTTTCTAAGCAAATTGAAAATGCAACTCGTAGCGAGAAGCAATCTGTTCAAAGTCAAGCTTCTTTAGATGGAAAAATTGATGCCTATAAGAAGAAGGAAGCTGAGTTAGATCAACAACACCAAAAGATTGTTGGTGAATTGTCTAAAATTAGCGGTATGTCTTCTGAAGACGCTAAAACAAGTTTGATGGATTCATTGAAGGATGAAGCTCGTACAAGCGCGATGGCACACATCAATGAAATTACTGAAGAAGCAAAGTTGAATGCAAATCGGGAAGCTCGAAAAATAGTTGTTCAAACAATACAGAGGGTTGCTACAGAGCAGGCTGTTGAAAATTCAGTTTCGGTATTTAATATTGAATCAGACGAAGTGAAAGGGCGAATAATTGGCCGTGAAGGGCGAAATATTAGAGCTTTAGAAGCTGCGACTGGAGTTGAAATTATTGTTGATGATACTCCTGAAGCAATTATTCTTTCTTGTTTTGATCCAATTCGAAGAGAAATTGCTAGACTGGCTTTGCATCAATTGGTTTCTGACGGAAGAATACACCCAGCGAGAATCGAAGAAGTTGTTTCAAAAACGAAAAAACAACTGAACGAAGAAATTGCAGAAACTGGACGTAGAACATGTATCGATCTTGGAATTCATGGATTGCATGCAGAATTAGTTAGAATGATTGGTAGAATGAAATATCGGTCCTCTTATGGACAAAATTTATTACAGCATTCAAGAGAGGTTGCTAATCTTTGTGCAATTATGGCTGCTGAGTTAGGCTTAAACGTTAAGTTGGCTAAAAGAGCGGGTTTGTTGCACGATATTGGAAAAGTTCCTGACGAGGAACCAGAATTACCCCATGCTATTTTAGGAATGAAAATGGCTGAAAAATATGGGGAAAAACCAGATGTATGCAATGCAATTGGGGCTCACCATGACGAAGTAGAAATGACGACTTTGGTTTCTCCAATAGTTCAAGTTTGTGATGCTATTTCTGGAGCGAGACCTGGGGCAAGACGAGAAGTTGTTGAATCATACATTAAGAGATTAAAAGATCTTGAAAATTTGGCATTAGGATATGATGGTGTTAGCACGGCATATGCAATTCAAGCAGGAAGAGAACTTAGAGTTTTGGTGGAAAGTGAGAAGATTTCTGATGTTCGAGCAGATGAACTTTCATTTGAAATTTCACAGCGTATACAAACTGAAATGACTTATCCTGGCCAGGTTAAAGTTACATTAATTAGAGAAAAAAGAGCAGTGAATTATGCAAAATAAGAACCTCGATAATGCAATTAATGAATTACAAGGAAAACATATTCTTGTAACTGGCGGAGCTGGGTTTATTGGTTCAAATTTAGTAGGTTTTTTGATCAGTAATAATATTCAAGTTACTGTGTTAGACAATCTATCAACTGGCAGGATAAGTAACTTAAACGAGTTCGAAGGGAATGAATTATTTCGATTTATAAATGGCGACATTACTGACTTTGATGTTTGCATGAATGCGCTTAATGGAATTGACGCTGTAAGCCATCAGGCTGCATTGGGTTCTGTTCCAAGATCTATTGAGCTACCACATAATACACACGCTGTGAACGCAACTGGTTTTTTGAATATGTTGCATGCTGTAAAAGAAAGTGGTATCGAAAGGCTTGTTTATGCCAGTTCATCTTCAGTTTACGGAAATAGCCAAAATTCTCCAAAGAAAATTGGTGAAGAAGGGGATTTACTTTCTCCATATGCTGTTACGAAACAATTGAATGAAGAATATGCAAAAGTTTATCACAAGCTTCATGCACTCCAGACGATTGGCTTAAGGTATTTCAATGTTTTTGGACCAAAGCAAGATCCAAATGGCGTATATGCAGCTGCGATCCCAAAGTTCATTGATAAAATGATTAATGGAGAAGAAATCACAATTAATGGAGATGGAGAGCAGACCCGTGACTTTACTTATGTCATGAATGCTGTAAAGGCAAATGTTCTTGGGTTGTCAGTTCAGAATGAGAAGGCCTATGGTAGAGCTTTCAACGTAGCTTGTGGAGAATATTTGTCTCTGAATGGTGTTATTGGTGCAATCAAAAAAGGTTTGTCAGCTAATGGTCAATTCAACGAGAATACAACTATTGTTAATGGTCCTGACCGACCTGGTGACGTGCGAGATTCCTTAGCTGACATTACATCAACGACGACTGAATTGGAATACGAAAATCCAGTTCGTTTTGATGATGGAATGAAAATCTATTTGGAAAATATCTTAAAAGAATAGTTCTTTTCTAACTGGGATAATTGAATAACGTGATGAAATCAATCAAAACAAATCTCATTTTAATTGATGTTTTTAATGTGAATACAACTATTATGTATGGACCGGATAGGTGATGTTAGAGATTCACTTGCAGATATATCGGTAACAAATGAGATCTTGAAATATGGAGATTATATTTCATTTGAAGATGGAATTAAGAATTTATGTTTGACATTCAAAAAATAAAGGAAGGTAAAGGTTTAAGAAGAATAGAGTTTATATTTCTATTGTGGTTTTTAACAATACCATTTGGCTCAAGCTCGGGTAGTTACTCGATGGGGGGATTAACTATTTATCCGAATTTAATTATTTCTTTGATTTTACTTCCGATAGCTATAAATACTTTTTTTCAGTGGAATAAACGATTAAAAACGTTTTCAATCCTGTTATTTTCCTTCATTGTATATAGTCTCTATTGGGGGTGGTCAAACGAGTATAATTTAAATTGGAAAATTGATTTGAGAAGTATAATTTTTCAATTTATTTATGCAGTCATCATTTTTGGAATGTATTCTTTTTTAAGACAAGAAGTGTTCATAAAAGTAATAAAGAAAGGCTTGTTCTTTTTTCTAGTGATACTTTTCATGTCCGGTGTTTTTGAGTACTATTCTGGAATTCATATTGCAGGAGAAACGACGAGTACACTAAGTAAAATAGAGACGGTGTCAGGGATTTTTTACGCTCCGTTGTTTATATATGATAATGCAAATACATATTTAGTCTATCTTCTGTTAATTATGTTTCTTTATTTTGGAATACAAAACTACTTTAGAACAAAACCTTGGTTGGTAATTACCGCCTTTCTAACCAGTTTCATTTTTAGTGTAGCTGCTGATTCAAGAATAAGTTTATTTTTAAGTTTGCTTGTTATTTTCGCACAACTTGGATTTATACTTTTTAAAAGTGAAAGGAAAAAAGTATCAGAAAATAGAGTTATCGCTTTTGTTGGTGGAATAATGTTGATATTATTATTCTGGACAAGTTCATTATTTATTGGCCCCAAATTTATTGATCAACCCTGGGAGGAAGAATTTGAAAGCTTTGAAAAAGAAATTTCAGAAATACCTAAATTATCTTCCGTCCAAGTAAGAAAAAACTTGATGGTTAAAGCAATTGAATTTAGTCAGGAAAAGCCATTTTTAGGAATCGGACCTGGTCAATTTCGTCAGCGTTTATTAAATAACGGAAAGAGCATTGAGAATAGTACCGTAATTAACCCTCATAATTATTTTGCAGAAATGATTTCGCAATATGGACTAATTGGATGGTTGTATTTTCTAATATTGGTTGTGGCGTTTATCGTTCAACTAAAAAACAGTGTAAAGTTAAAAGGAGAGTATTGGATATTAGCTTCTTTCCCTGTATTAGCTTTGGTTTCTTTAATGCCGTCTGCATTTTTATGTTTGGATGCTCAATGGCTTTTCATACCGGTATTACTATTATTAGTTTATGAAAAAACAGATCATACAATAGCCAATGTCGGAAGTTAAATCGTACTATAAAAGCTTTGTTACAATGCTTTCAGGTAACATGCTAAGCCAACTAATACCCTTTATTATTGCGCCAATTCTTACAAGATTGTTCGTAGAGGAAGAGTTTGCTACTTTTGCCAACTATCTTGCGATAGCGTCATTGATAGGTATTGTTGCTTCGGGAAGGTTAGAAATTGCTATTCCGATTGCTCATAAAAAGAAAGACGCCTTAAATGTTGTGTATACGGCTTTAGTAATTACATTTTCTTTGGTGATCCTGAGTATTTTGATTCCGATGAATTCCGACTCTATTGGGTTATTGTACAATGATGATTACTTAGGAGAGTATTTAATTACAGTGCCACTTGCCATCTTAAGTATTGGTCTACTTGGTTTAACTTACAATTGGGTTTTACGTTTAAAAAAATATAGACTCCTTAGTTTGGGAAAGGTGTCTCAATCAATTGTTAATAGTAGTTTAGCCGCAATTTTAGGTTATGCGGGCTGGGGTGTAAATGGTTTAATCTTTGGATGGCTCATTAGCCAGTTTGTTGGAATAATTGTCATGCTCCTCTTTATCGAAATTAAGGTGAAAAATGAAGGATTTAATAATAATGTGATTAAATCAACCTTGAAAGAATTCCGTGACTTCCCTTTAATTAATTCATTACATGCATTCACGGATATTTTGGCTACTCAGGTGCTCTTATTTTGGGTAATTACGAGTTATTTTGGTTTGTTTGAATTAGGTTTATTTGTTGTTATGAACAAGTATATCCGGGCACCAATTGTATTAATTACTTCTTCCGTGTCATCAATTTTTTATGCTGAAACAAGTGAGGCTTTGAATAACAATAAAAGTCCTATTCCAATTCTAAAGAAGACGGTATTAACTACGTTTTTGTTTTCAATTCCTTTTATTGCTGTAATTTTATTTTTTGCTCCTCAAGTATTTGGATGGTATCTTGGTGATAAATGGGCTATTTCAGGAAGTTATGCGCAAAGAATAATTCCAATACTGTTCATGTTGTTTTTGTTATCGCCAATTTCAAGTATTCCAATTTTATTCAAACAACAGCAAAAAGCATTTATTTTTTCGATGTCTGGTTATGCGTTCTCTTTAGGATCTCTCTTTTTTGCTTCATATTCTGGGATGGCTTTTATTGATGCTTTAACTGTTTATGCAGTTTCTTTTTCATTATATCAATTTTCTTATTTATATTGGTTTTATCTTCTAATTAAAAATAGAAATGCTGATACTGGTTAATGGACTTCCATATTTTTCAAAAAAAATCGTAAAGGATTTGAATGAGTTTGATAAAGAGAACAAGTATCTTTTTTTTGATACCTATAGCTCTTCTTTTGAAAAACTTAAATTTCTCCTTCTATTACCATTTTGTTCAAAAGTGATTTCCTTTAGTGGAGTTTCAGATAAAAGTGTTTTGTTGGATTGGGTTATTTTCTTTAAAAAGAAGCTTGTAATGCAATGGCAAGGTACAGATGTCATTATTGCTGTTGATAGAAAATTAAAAGGTGAGATCAAAACCAAATACATAGACTATTCAATGCATTTGGCTTCTGCCTTTTGGTTTATTGAAGAATTAAAAGATATAGTTGATGAAATCATTTATGCACCTTATAGTTATGTGAATGAGTTTGGGAATGATAATACGTATGAGGAAATGAATGCCATCACGTATTTGATAGAAGGGAAAGAAGAGTTTTATGGATGGAAAGAACTTGAGCATATAATAGGATTAAATCCTACAGTTAAATTCATTGTTATCGGAACCGAAGGGAAGAATTTAAAAAAATATAAAAATGTCGTTTTTAAAGGCTGGGTTAGTCAAGAAGAATTATTAAAATTATTAAAAAGGACTCCGATCTTTATACGGGCAACTGAACATGATGGAAAAGCATTGACTGTTTCGCAAGCATTTGGAGCTGGGTGTGAGGTTATTTGGACATCAAAAATGGAGAATTGTCATTTCATTGAAAAGGACAAAGATCAATTGCAAAATAAGTTTTTGGAAACAATGGAGATAGTAAGTAGAAGACAGAATACTCCAAATCCAGCAAATATTAAATATGCGCAAGAAAACTTATTAAGAGCTACCGTGTTAAGTAATTATGTAAGCCAGTTAAAAAAGTTACTTAATGACTAAAGTAAGAATCGCATTAATTACAGTTTGGTTCCAACCCAATAATGGTGTTGCTGTTAATCGAATGAATACGTTTGCTAACTACTTAGGTAAGGATTTTAATTTAGAAGTGTTTACATTAGGAAAAGAGAATAAAACTATTTCAACCGATTTTGGTAAAGTTCACTATTTAAAAACGAATCGATTTTGGGATAAAATTAAGCATAAAAATTCTGATTCTAAATTACTTCATCATTTTAAAACGATATTGAATATTTTGGTTTTGAAGTTGAATATTTCCAAGTTAAAATCATGGCAATCTAGGTCAATTAGTTCAGTGAATAAACGACATGAACTAACCCCTTTTGAATTAATCATCAGTTCTTTTGCTCCAGTTGAAGCTCACAATGTTGCTTTTGAAGTGAAAAAACAACACTCGGAAATAAAATGGATTGCAGATATGAGGGATGAGATGAGTAAAAATCCCTTCTTATCTGCTACAAATCAGAAAAGAATGAGAGTTAAAGAGAAAGAGTTTGATGGCTATATAGATGCAATTACTTCAGTGAGCAAACCTATTCTTGATGATTTTAGAACTCTATTTCAAAAAGTATATTTTTATGAAGAAGTAAGAAATGGTTTTGATCATCAGGTTCGACCAAATAAAAAATTTAATGATGTTTTTACATTTGTTCATGCAGGTACATTTTATGGTGTAATAAAGCCAGATGTATTCTTTAAAGCATTAATTGACTTATTGAAAGACGGAGAAATTGGAATTGATTTTAAAATTAAACTTGTAGGAGCGTTTAACAATTTCACCATTCCACGAGAGATTGAACCTTATCTGGAGTTTATACCCAAAGTCGATTACTTAAGAGCAATTGAATATATACGTGATGCAGATTGTAATTTATTGATGTGTCCACCACTTGATGCTATGGGTAGGTATACAGGGAAACTTTTTGACTATTTATCAGTTGAGAAGCCAATTTTAGCCATGATTGATAAGAGAGATGTTGGCGCGGATTTGATAAATGAGCATAAAGGTGGTTTTGTTGCTGATTTTTACGATGAAGATGAAATAAAAAAAGGAATATTAGAAATTTATGATAATTGGAAAAAAAAGATTGAATTACCTTTTGATTGGGATAAAACGAAGACGCTACACCGGAAATTCCAAGTAGATAAAATGAAGACACTTATTGATAAAATTTTGCAAAAATGAAAATATTATTAGTTGGTTCTAAGTCTATTCATGTGTCCTCATATATCAACGCCTTAAATAATAAAGGTTTAATCCCATCACTTATCACTGAAGAAATACTTGACTATAAGGAGGTGTCAGAAGAATATGTAATACCTTTTCGTTCTTCTAATCCTATTAAATTATTTAGTGCATATAGACAACTTCATGCCACCATAAAGAAAATTGATCCAGATATTGTACATGTTCACCAGATTAACAGACTTGCTTATTTTGTAACGCGAATTTGTTCGAAACTTAAAATAAACTGTATCTCTACCGCATGGGGTAGTGATGTGTTACTAATCCCACAGAAGAATCGACTCTTTGCTTATCTCGTTAAAAAGTCGCTTATTCGCTCTCAGTTGGTTACTGCAGATTCTCAAGCGATGATTGAAGTGATGCAAACTTTAGTCTCATCGAAAGAAAAATACAAACACATTCAATATGGTATTGAATTAGTTGATTCGTTAGTAAAAGAAAAAATAATTTATTCAAATAGATTGCACAATCCTTTGTATCGGATTGATCAAATAATTGAATATTTTTCAGAGATAGTAATAGATTATCCGCAATGGCAACTTGTTATAGCTGGGGAAGGTTCTGAAACCAAAACACTTAAAAAACTTGTAGAGTCAAAAGGAATAGTAGATAAAGTTAATTTTGTCGGCTGGCAAACACTTGAAGAGAATAATAGATGGTATGGAAAATCATCTATCTATATAAGTATCCCAGAAAGTGACGGAACTGCTGTTAGTTTATTGGAAGCAATGTCGGCAGGTTGTGTTCCAATAGTGCCGAACCTTGAGGTATCAAAAGAGTGGATAACAGATCTAAAAACAGGAATAATTGAGACAGGTGGCATGAACCCTCTCTTGAGTGCAATGATACTGGATATAAATGAATGCGGAAAGGAGAATAGAATGATGGTTGAACAAAAAGCTGTAAAATCATTTTGCACAAAAAAGTTTATTGAGTTTTATAAAAGCTTATCGAATGAAGCGTAAAATAGGAGATTATGAATTATTACCATACTCATTGGCTTTATTGGCGATGTTGATGGTCGCATTCCCTAATTTATTGCTTATAGGAATTATTTGTATTGTTATTGCCTTAATTAATGTTTATCGAGCTAAAGGTTTACAATTTAGATTTAGCTGGCTGAATAGTTTCTTTGTCTTGTTTTATCTAGCTTATTTGGTAGGTGTTATTTATACAAGCAATGAAGAATGGGCATATCGTTATTTAGAGTATAAATTATCGTTCATTATTTTTCCAATATTATTTTCATTTATTCAAGGGAACAAAAAGGAGTTAATTCGTATTCCAATTTTAGGTCTTATTCTAGGAGTATGTATAGTTATTATTATTGGTGTTTTTAATGCTTTCGATTGTTATTACGCTGGTGGACAATTTTGCTTTTATTCTACAGGAATATCTCCAGTTCATCACCCTACATACTTTTCTGTATATATGTTATTTGGTTCGGTGGCTATATGGTACGGCTTTATTAATAAATGGAATAGCTATAAATTATACTGGATAATTCCGTTCACGGCGGTCGCCATACTATTTCACTATTTATGCTTAAGTTTAGCTGGCATTTTATTTTTGACACTAGTAATTGGTATAAGCATCATTGTACTTATAAAGCGTAGATTTGGAATGAGAGCAGCTTTTTTTTTAATCCTTTTCTTCCCCATTCTTACGTATTTTTTAATCCTTAAAATTCCTGTAATTGAGGGGGAATGGAATGGTGCGAAATGGTATGCTGATAGATATATTGAAAATCCAGGTGAGTTTGTTTCATCTCGAAGTGAATCAATGTCAGGAAGTGAAGCAAGATTAGTCATGTGGACAGTCGCTTACCAGCAGTTTGTTGATCAACCATTAGGTGTGGGTACAGGTAATGTAGATGAGGCGTTATCAAAAAAGTTATTCGAATTCAATCAACAAGAATTTGCTCACAAGAATTTGAATCCTCACAATCAATTTTTACAAACTGCCGTTGAGATAGGGGTAATAGGATTATTGTTATTGTTAGGGGTCATTTTCTATAGCGTGTTTTATTCAATTAAGAATAGAAACTGGTTGTTATTACTATTAATAGGAAGTCTGGCATTTAATAGTTTGTTTGAGTCAATGCTCCAAAGACAGAGTGGCATCGTGTTTTACACTTTTTGGATCTGTCTTCTAGCTTCTACCCTTGTATCCGAGAAGAGTAAAATAAAAGCTCAAGAATGAAATTGTCTGTCGTCATACCGTGCAGAAATGAAGTCGATTACATCGAAGAATGTATTGATGCAATTTATTTAAATATTGTACCGAATGATGTTGCTCTTTCAGTTTTTGTTATAGACGGAATGAGCGACGATGGTACTCGAATAAAATTAGACGATTTAAAAATTAAATATTTGTCATTGCATATTATTGATAATATCAAACAACAAACACCGTTTGCTTTTAATCTAGGTGTTAAAGCAGATCGTGAGGCCTATTTTATACAAATTGTTGGTGTTCGTCAGATACTAGCTGAGAATTACCTTGCTAAAGCTATGGAGACGTTTGCGAGTAACAAGGAAATTTATTGTGTCGGAGGAAAAGTTAACAATGTATACTTGAACAATAAGGGACGTATCATTGCTAAGGCGATGTCAACTTCATTTGGGATGGGGTTAGGTAATTTCAGAACTTTAGATTCTTCTGGTTATGTTGATACGGTGGGAACGCCTATGTACAAAAAAGAAGTTTTTGATAAAGTCG
>Ga0209600_1001354_pt1 | contig 16315 bp, 10 predicted proteins | sample COGITO_mtgs_1104_FD_185518 | JGI IMG/M metagenome (GOLD analysis project Ga0209600, IMG submission 185518) | Pelagic marine microbial communities from North Sea - COGITO_mtgs_110421 (SPAdes) (version 2) | ecosystem: Environmental > Aquatic > Marine > Epipelagic ... | reverse complement strand
GAAAACAAAAATGTAGTGAACTTTCGGACGAAAAACAAAAATTGGAACAAAGTTTGCAGAAAAGTGAATCAGAAATGAAGGCTTTGATTGAAAAAGACGCTGATGTTCAAGTGAAAACACTGCACGAAAATTTGATGCAGGTCAAACAACAATTGAAAGATAAAGAAAATGAGTTACAAAAAGAAAAGACACAAAATGAAAAAGAAATAAATAAAACAAAGGAAGAAATAGAGAATCTCAAGAAAACAGATAAAGAGATAAAAGAGACTTTGAGTAAGAACTTAGAGCATTTCGACGAAGCATTAAACGAAAAAATGAAAGAGTATAAGAAAGAATACAAAAAAAAACAAGACAAATTGAGCAAAATGGTGGTGGCTATTGGGGGAATTCAACAATTCGATTCGCTTTTCAAGTCTTTGAAAATAGAAAAAGAAAAAATGATGGATATGTTGTTGAACAAATCTGTATCCGAGGTCGAAACCACAGATGAAAAACTTGATGTAATCATTGCTGCTAATATAATGAAAATATTAGTGGTGTTGATTGAAAAAGAAAGATTTTTTTTGAGTGAAGAAAGTTCAGAAACCGACGTCGAAGCAACACGTGAAGTCAAAAAAATAATAATCCAGACATCTGGCAAAATAAGAGTTTTGTTAAACGAAACAATCAAAAAATACAAGGGAACATTTGATTTGGAAGGCTTTGCACAACGAAATGTAGAAGTTTGGGCAGCTAATTGGTTTAAAGAGTTGGGATCTGTGTGGACCAACTTAAATGGGGGCACTGATGTTGATGCCACAACAGTCGATTTTACCAACGAGAAAACGAAGTTTTTTCATGAAATAGATTCAGGAGTGGGGCCGAAGCCGGGTAAACAAACCCAGTCCCCCCTCCCTGGTACAGACAGCAAAAAATTAAAAAAAGGAACAGGAGGAACAGGAGGAACAGGAGGAACAGGAGGAACAGGAGGAACAGGAGGAACAGGAGGAACAGGATCAACAGGAGGAACAGGAGGAAAAGGAGACCCCTTGCTTGCGCTTGAGAAATTTCTGTCGATGTAATAAACCCTAAATATACCAGAGAAACCCTGTGTGTGCATATAAGAGCAGGGGGGGCGCGCCGCTGCCTACATGGAGGACCCCCAAGACGTGCCAAACCCACAGTCTGAGGGGGGTGATGGTGGCGACGGGGACGCGCAGGGCGCGAGTCGTGTGCGCGAATCACTGTACGGTAGCAGTTGTGCGGCGTGCGGCGTCCTCACGAACAAGCAAACGCGGGACTGGGGGGTCCAGCTGTCGGACCAGTCTGTGCGGGACGCCCTCAAAAAACACATGCTGTGTGCGCTGGGGGGCCAAACGCCCAACAACCTATTTGTCGAGGAGGCACACCTCATACACAAAAAACTGTTCAAGGAAGCCAAGAATTTCGTCAGACTAAAATTCAGAGTTGGAGGAGGAGGAGACGAGATCTCTTTCGAGAATGTGCGGGGTGTGAAGGATAACTTGTGCTTTAGCTGTAACAAGGTGGCAGATAGGGGATGGGATAAAAACATTACACAACAGCTCAATTCCATCTATCAAAAAGGAACAGAATCTCTGAAGGAGGAGGTTGGCATTTTCCTCGCCGCACAGGTGGCTGTATACCTGAGCGAGCTGGACAAAAAAAGCTCCGTCGCACTGCAACGCTACCACTCTACCGTGGGGCTTGTCTCGTACTACACCAGCGCCGCGGTGTACTGCATGCTTCCGCATGTCGAGTTGGATTCCTTGGGGGGGCGCGATTTCGTCAACTGGCACCAGTTCTTCTTCTGGGAGCTCCCACTCCACAACAAAGGCGGCCAGAAGTTGCTTGAATTCCTCGTGTCCCCCCACAGCAGCCCCGCCGCCGCCAAGACCCTGTTCAAAACAGAAACACTCAAGCGTGCTGCCGTCTGCTGTGGGGCCATGAGAAGACTCGGTATGGTCATGAACAGCATCAATGCGCTGTACTCTGAGCATCTTTCAAACATACAGGCGTTTCCGATTCCGCGCGCGCCCGCGCCCGTGCAGGGCGCGGGGGTATGGGCTATGGACATCGACGAGCTGTACAGACTGGAAGCCATATTTGTAGGGAGTATGGCACCACGGTGCATGGATGACAGTGTCGTGATGGACGCTATGCTTACGAAATTTGTTGTCATGGCCAACGAGAGCGGTGCTATGGAAAAGTCCCTCCCCCTGCAAAATTACCTGAAAATGCACACATCCAAACTGTACAGAACACTCACAGAAATGGTCAGGGAAAGGAGCAGGAGGGGGAAAAGGGCGAAGCGCCCCCGTGCGAAAAAGAGCGGGGGTGGCGAGGAGGATGAGGAGGAGGTTCAAAGTTCCACATGTACCGAAGAAGACGAAAGCGAAACAGGTTCCCAAAACGATAAGACGGAAGAGTCCAATAAGCGTTTCAAAACCAGGACGAAAATGCAAAAAAATCTGGAAAAAATGAGGGAAAAACTCCTTGCGGATTGGGACCAGCTTGCAAAATTGAGCAAAGATTTTTCTCAAACCCGTGCGCCTCAGAGAGTGTCAATCGCAATTCGAGGACTTTTTTTTGAATATTTTAGAAAGGCCCATTGGTTAAGGGTATTTTGCAACAATTCAAAAAAACAAAAAAAAAGAAGTTTCTACCCACACATACAAAAAGAATACCATGAGCTCGTGAATCTCAAATCCGAAATATTGTTACAACTGTCTGAGACAGAAATAAAAAATGGAAAGGCTGAGGCAGATAGGGCTACGACAGTAGTGGATAACGAAGAGGAGGTCAAAAAAGTGTGGGATTCATATTTTAAATATTTTCGGGATCACTTAGTTCGCCAAGAATGTCGCGAAATTTTTGGAGAACTGAAACAGAAATGCGATCGCCGCTTTCCAACAGGCCTTAAACCCGATCAAGTGAAAATTGTGTTGTTGTCCATTCTAGCAGATGTTATGGGAAAAGATTTGGAAAAAGCAAAAAAGGGGGAAGGCATTTGGACTCCAAAACAGCTTGAGCAAGGGGGGGCCTCCGTAAATAACGCGAATGTGGAACTAAATGTGGAGGAGGAGGCCTTAAAGCAAAAAGAAGCTGGCCAAGTATCCCCCCCCTCAGCTTCTCCTCATGTGCCCAAGGGGGGGGGGGGTATACACAGGGGCGGGGGGGCTGTGGTCATACATGATACAAGAGCGGAAAGATGCAATAAAAGAGAAAAGGTCCGAAAAATGGACGAAGAAGTAAGAAAAAATGAGGCCTCAAGGGAAAAAGCGTACGAGTCCATTCAAGAGTATCTATCAGAAATTTATCAGGGTAGTGGTGTCAATGAACAAGATCGTGAACTTTTCACGTATTACCGACAAAAAACAAACGAAATAACGCAAGAGCTGCGTAATTTCCATATAAAAAAAACAAGTGAAAAATTTGAAAAGCTAGACAAATTATGGAAGGAACTCCGGAAACTTTCTGAAGATATACAACATAGAATAGCTTTTCTTCTTATTGGGAGAATAGATGAGACCTTACACGGCGACGTGGCCAAGGCGGCAGAGGCGACCAAGGCCAAGGAGGCACAGGCGGCCAAGGAGGCTCAGGCGGCCAAGGAGGCACAGGCGGCCAAGGAGGCACAGGCGGCCAAGGCCAAGGAGGAGGCACAGGCGGCCAAGGCCAAGGAGGAGGCACAGGCGGCCAAGGCCAAGGAGGAGGCACAGGCGGCCAAGGACAAAGTGGCCAAGGCGGCAGAGGCGACCAAGGCCAAGGAGGCACAGGCGGCCAAGGCCAAGGAGGAGGCACAGGCGGCCAAGGCCAAGGAGGAGGCACAGGCGGCCAAGGCCAAAGAGGCACAGGCGGCCAAGGACAAAGTGGCCAAGGCGGCAGAGGTGACCAAGGCCAAGGAGGAGGCACAGGCGGCCAAGGCCAAGGAGGCACAGGCGGCCAAGGACAAAGTGGCCAAGGCCAAGGAGGCACAGGCGGCCAAGGCCAAGGAGGAGGCACAGGCGGCCAAGGACAAAGTGGCCAAGGCCAAGGAGGAGGCACAGGCGGCCAAGGCCAAGGAGGCACAGGCCAAGGCCGAGGCGGACAAGGCCAAAGAGGCCAAGGCCAAGGACAGGGACAAGGACAAGGCGGACAAGAAGGCCAAGACCAAGGAAGCTCAGGTCAAAAAAAACAGGAAATTTGTTTTCCTGGAACGCGAGCGGCAGCGGCACGTGGATACAAAGCAACTTGAAAAGCTGAGTCCAGATGAGAAACAAACAAACGATATTGCGGAACTTTTAACTGAATACGAAAATCTCACGACCCACATTGAAGAGCTGGTGCCCTTTTTTCAAACCGACAACAGTGAGGAGATTTTTGACAATCTATGTGTGTTGTGGGGGGAACTCTCTAAGTGCTTCAGTAACATTATCCTCTCCAAAAAAAAAAGATGAATTTTATCCAGTAAAAATATGAGGTATTCCACAAACTGTGTCACAGCCTCGGACACAACGACGTCCTGTATGGAGCTGCTGTCCCCCGCAAGCGCGCTGAACACCACGGCGTCCGTGACCGCGCGCGCAAGCGTCGCCGTCCCGCGCACGGGGTCCCGCTGAATACAGCCCCCGTGCGCCCTGCCCAGGCGCAGCGAGAGGCGCACGGGCGGCAGGCGCAGCAGGGGGCACAGCCCCGCCGCGCCCGCACAGCACAGCACGAGGAAAAACGCAATGCGCCGCATTCCGCGTGCGCCCCAGCTGCTCCCGGGCGCATTTATATGCTAGTGGTCGATGTTGTAGTCGAAAAAAGACCACTTCTTGAGGTGCTCCTCGAGCTCCCGGAACCGGAACCCGTACGTCGTGGCCCCACCCGACTTCACGTACTCCAGCCCCCCCGCGGTGAAGCGCGTCCCCTCGGGGCGCTCGGCGAGCCCCTTGCAGCACAGGTCCTTGAGGTCCTTCCCGAACTGCGGCCCCTTCAGAAACTCGACTTCCCGCGGGTAGTTGCTCCCCAGCCACGTCTTGAACCGCTCGAACAGCGCGCCCGAAAACACCTTCTGGTACTCGCAGTCCACGTCCTGCGCCCCGCCCGCCGACCGGTGGCACAGCACCGAGAGCCACCGCATCAGCGGCTTCAGCTCCTGCTGCTGCAGGTCCTTGTAGTACTGCGTCACGGGGCGCTGCTGCTGCAGGTCCCTGCCCACGCCCTCCAGGCTCACGTGCTCCAGCAGGTACTGGTAGAACGCCCGCTGCACGCGCTCGTCCGCCATGTGGTCGCTCAGCCGGTCAAAGTACCCCTTGTCCTGCATCCGCGCCTCGCTGCAGTAGAACGCCGCGAAGCGCCGGTCCGTCGCCTCGACGGGCATCGGCGCCACCGAGTTCGTCGTGAACACGTAGTTCGCCATGCACTTCAGCGAAAACTCCGCCTTGTGCTTCGGGTTGAACGTCAGCTTCGGCACCGTGATCAGGTTCTTCAGCCGGTGGATCACGGGCCGCGTGTCTGCGATCGACACCTCGTCGTACTGGCACAGCTTCTTGTTCTTCATCAGCGTCGCGTAGTCCCCCAGAATCGACCGCATCGTGTCCGTCTGCACGTACAGCTGGTCGCCAAACAGCTTCTGCCCCACCCACTCGAACAGGATCCCCTTCCCGACCCCCTGGTCCCCGTAAAAAATCAGCGCCACCTGCGTCTTGTCGCCGGGCCGCTGCACCTGGAACGCAAGCCACTGCAGCACAAACTGCACGTGCGCCTCGACGCCGTACAGCAGCCCGCGCAGGTGCTCCACAATCGGCGCGCTCAGTGCCTCGACCTCCTCGCGCGCCTCGACCGCTGCGAGCCGCTCCGCCCGGAACCCCGGCCAGATGTTCTTGAACGAGGGGTCGCTGTTGTTGGGGTCGGACAGGATGTCGACATACTCCCGCCGCTGCGGGTCCTTCAGCCACCGCGCCACGAAATTCCCCTTGCGCAGCACGCTGCCCCCCACGCTCTCCCCGTTCTTGTCACACACTTCGTCGCTGAACAGGAAGTACAGGTTGCGGAACATCTGCTGGATCCCGCTCTCGGTCTCCAGCACAAAGTCGCCGTCCCACTTCTGGTGGTAATACGCGTTCGCGCCCTTGATCTGCGCAAAGTGCAGCACGTCCTCGAAGTGTGCCTTGCCAAGGTCGTAGCTGCCATACACGTTTCGCCCGTGCTCCGCGTCGTACGGGCTCTCGCCGCTCTCCATGTCCATGTGACTCTCGGCTTTCCCCGTACGACACAGTGCCATATATACAGACTTGTGGTTTTTTATTTCATGCAAAAAAATACAGTCTAGCGGGCTGAATGGCACGGGCCCGAAACCGTCCAAACCTGCTGCCCATACCACCCCATGAGAGCGTGGGAACACTTGAAGAAAATCTGGAACTGGTTGTTCAAGGTGTTTTCCGCACGCCCGACACCTTCGTAATACGGCAACATCATCTTATAGAAGTCAAGAGGATATACCATCGTGAAGTGCCTGACCTCCGTGATGTCTTTAGCTACCTCCGGCTCCACCGTCACCCACCCTTCCCGCCACGCCGTGCACAGCATGAGCAGAAGGCTCTTCTCGCGGTCAGTGTAACCCCCCGCTGTGATTTTCGAATCAAGCTCCTCGGAAATAACAAGCTTCGTGGAAAGACATTTGTAGACAGCTCCCCAATTCAGCCCCCCCCTGTCCCCCCTCTCATTGAGAAAACCGGACTTAGGGGCCTCCCCCTCTGGGCGCTTCCTCTTGTTTCCTCCCGCGGGCACAGGCGCGGGCACAGGCGCGGGCACAGGCGCGGGCACAGGCGCGGGCACAGGCGCGGGCACAGGCGCGGGCACAGGCGCGGGCACAGGCGCGGGCACAGGCAGTGACTCTTCGCCTAAATTAGGAAAATACCCAGCACCGTAGAAAGGGATGGAAGACCCTTCCCCGTCCTCGGGGGTCATCCCAAGCAAAATGTCTGGCTCGGGCACATCCTGCCACCCGTCGACGTCCAAACAATTTCCCTGTTTGCCCCGTTCGCGCTGTTCGCCCCGTTCGATCTCATCGCGCACTTTGGTCGTGTTGGCCTCACTTTCCAGGCCACAAGCGAAATTCAAAACGAAGCCTAACCCGCCGACCGAATTCACCAGTGCGCCCTGATCCACCGATGCTGCAACAACGTCATAATCCAAACCCTCCGGTGTTGCAAAAATGTCAAAATCGCCAAATGCGCCCAAATCCTCGAACATTGTTGCACGGCCGCGCACAATACCCCTCCGCTGGAAGCAGGTTTAAATATAAAGCCACACGCGCGCCTCAGCTAGATGGTTAACACAACTGAAATGATAAAGTTCCCCCCGCACATATTGCTCATGGGCGCGAGGGGAAACACCACCCCGGGGCACATACAGGACGCGGAGGACACGTGCTGTGTAAAATGTCGAACACTGTGTCCAGACCACCGCGAATGGGCTCAATTAGGAAAAGGATCTCATACCGTGGACGATTCCGATTGTGATTGTACTGCATTCGGGGAGTGCGTGTGCTGTGTGTCTTCATGTCTCGGCGAAATCTTCTCATCATTGTGAGCCCTTCACTTGACTTAGGCCAATCAAATGAAACAAAAAGTTTATTCAAAGCGTATCAGTCAACACATGGGCATGGGCGCGCGACCGTGAACATCTGGGCCAAATCGAGCATCAGCGCTGAGAAACAGCGGATGCATGCTCCCTCCCAGCTCGGGTCGTGCTTGTGCACCAGGTTCACCGCTGAAAACCACCGCATGCATGCCCCCTGCCAGCTCGGGTCGAGATCGTTCACCAGGTCAGCCGCGCTCTTCTCAATCAGTGCCTTGAACTCCCCCACCCCGTCATCTGACTGGAGGCGAATCAGGGCCTTTTTCCTGAGACGCAGCGCGTTGAGAAAGACCTTCGAGCGTTTCTTGGCGACCAGGGCAGCCTCCTGCTGGGCACGAACCAAGACTTCCTCGTGCTCCAGAACGCTTCGTCTTGCATCGCTCATATCGATGACCAAGAATGCGTATTGAGTTGACCAAAAACCAGGATGCCTCTTCGTAAACGCTGCGCGCCACCCCGCGAGAACCTTCTGCTCCGTATCCACGGAAAGTGTGAGCCGTGCCAATGCAGACTCCACGCGGCGGGCACAACCCCCCCGCGCTTTGCGCCTTGCTGCTGCTCTCAAGGAGGCCACGCCTTTCTTGAAAGAAGCACCTCCCCCCTGCGCGCCCACGCGGAGGGCACGATCATGAGCCTTGGCCATAGAGCCGGGTGCGGGGCCTGCGCTCTTTGCAGTGTGTGCGCTGGGTGCGCTGGGTGCGCTGTGTGCAGTCATTGTGGTCGTCGGATCACAGTAATGCCCTGCGGCGCAAATGTTGCCTAAATACCGAAAAGTATGCAAACACCGTCCTCTCAAAGCCGTACATGACGGTGCCGCAAGGGTCTCCGCCGAAAAGGGGCAATGGTGAGCAGCCAGCCGTACTTAAGCGCTTCTGACGTGGGGTGCGCACGACCGGTAAACACAACATCAGTCCCTTACAGTGATGTATACCACCAATTTTGTCAGGATGGTCAGGGTGGTCAGGGTGGCCGGGCTCGCGTGCACAGTGTACAGTGCTTCCCACCCTGCACAAACCCCCGCCTTGCGGTCGAGGAACGCAGGCGTTCATCCACAAATCGCACAGAAAAACCGTGTACCCCCCCGCCCTTTGCGGAGGAGGGACGCTTGCCCAAAGGAAGGCGCCCAGGCCTGTGTGCTTGCTGCTCGCCAGCCATATCCTTTAATTTGAATAAAAGCAGTGTATCAACATCCCCACCTTTTTGTAGACATGTTTTCTGCTGCTTCAAAACTTGAACGTAGGCCGTGTGTCTCTCTGAAAACCAGTGCGCTCACTCACCATGTGTGTCCACCACCTCTACGGCGCCCAGCAGCCATGGGCCCGCAGGTGCTCCTCAAGCTCCGGCAGCAGCAGCGTGTACGTAGTGGCTCCCCCCGACTTCACGTACACCAGCCCCCCCGCGGTGAAGCGCGTCGTCTCGGGGCGCTCCAGCAGGCCCAGGCAGCACAGGTCCTTCAGCTCCTTCCCGAAGTGCGCCGGCCCCGAGATAGGGTACACCCCCTCGGCCCTGCTCCACATGCTGAAGTTCTGAAACATCCTCCCAGCGTCGATCGAGCGGGGCGCCTCCTCGCTGCCCTCGACGCACAGTCGCGAGAGCCAGCGCATGAGGGGCGTCGCACGCCGCCCGCTGCGCTCGGGGGGCTTGCAGGGCTCGGCGGCTGCGGGCTGCGGGCCCGCGCCAAGCCCCCGCACGCGCTCCAGGAACCGTGCCCTGTCCTTTTCCTCGAGCATGCCGCCACTCAGCCCCTTCACAGTCTCCATTTCGTCCTTGATGTTCTGCATCGCTGCCCGCGCATTTGCGTTTGCCACTGCTACAACCTTAGTCTCCCGCTCGGCCACGTCGAGCTCCAGCCACTTGCGCTTGTGTGCCCCCGAGAGCTCCACCTGGCCGCTCGCGGAGGCGAGCTCAATCGAGTTCTGGGCCTTGGCGATCCCCAGCTCGTTCCGCGCAGCCGTCTGGGCCAGCCCGTCGCTCCGGGCGTTGTGCGTGAGCTCCCTCAGCAGCCCCGCGTCCCCAGCCATGAGCCGCGTGAACGTGTCGACCACGTAGTCCATCATCGCCCCCGTGTGCATTCTGGGGAGGTAGCACAGGAGCTTGATCGCCTCGGAGAACGTGATCACTGCAGTGGGCCTCTGTCCTTGCCCAGGGAACTGGTGCTTCCGTGAGAGCAGCTTGGACACGTAAGCCCCATCCCTCTCGTGACAAGAGAGCTTGGAGAGCTGCTTTGATGCCTCATTGGCAGTGGTGGCACACACAGCAGTAGTGAAGTCGATGGCTGCTAGGCAGATGAGCCCATCCACTGTCACCACCCGCATGCCACCCGCCCCTGGGAGCTTGTCGAGGAAGAGCTTGTCCACTTCGCCGTCTGGGGCCCCAGCGCAACTGCACAGCCAGAGAACGTCATTAGATATGGGTAAAAGAAGTCCTCGCCGATCAGCGAGGACTTCCCAAACCACTGGACGCCCGCGCAAAAACAGCAGACACAGAACGTCATCAGATATGGGTAAAAGAAGTCCTCGCCGATCAGCGAGGACTTCCCAAACCACTGGACGCCCGCGCAAACCACAGCAGACACAGAACGTCATCAGACAGGGGTAAAAGAGGTGGCTGGTGGTTTGCAGCCACCTCCAAACCACTGGACGCCCGCGCAAACCACAGCAGACAGAGAACGTCATTAGGATGGGGCAAAAGCAGATGTCGCCAATCAGCGACATCTGCCCAAAACCACTGGACGCCCCCGCAAACACAGCAGACAGAGGACCGGGGGCTTACAGGGGGGCATCAACACTTGCACTGGTGGTGCTCATCACTGCAGTGCCCCCCCACCGCGCACGGGGGCACCTATGTACAAGTCTTATTTTTCGTCGAGGGTTGACTTACGAGTTGACTTAGCGCACCTCGGGGGTTGACTTAGCCATGGGGGTCAAGGGTGCTGAGGTTTATTGACAGTACCAACGTTCTTACGAGCGGGCAAAGGCATAGGCCCTCGCGAAAATATCCGCGGTGCGGAGGGCCTCCTCTCTCTTACGCGTCTCTTCGACGCGGAGGGCCTCCTCTCTCTGACGTCGCGGCCCTGGGCTATACACGTATTTGAAGGAGGGCATCACGTGCACAATGCGACGGATGACGTCAAGAGGGAGGAACATCTCGTTGAGCGCCATCACCGCAGCGAGCTTCCTCGCTTCCGCGGCGCGCCTTTTTGTCCGCTTGAACACACATCGGTCAAAGTGCTTCCTCATCTCAGCGATCCCCGCGTCCCAAGACAGACCGATAATGCACCGCTCCATTGCGTCGGCAGGGGCGTCCTCCTCATCACTGTCCCACTCCGCCCAAGAGTAGAGCGTCCCGGGGGACTTTTCGTCCCCCTCCTCCTTCACCCTGTCCCATTCCTGCACATACGGAGGCGCGCCGTCCGCCGCTGCAGAACGGGCTTTCGCGACGGCACGCATCCTCGCCCGCTGCTTGCGCCTGCCGCGCTCCCTGGTGGGGTTGCGGTTCTGTTTGGTGATAGAGACCTGCGTCGTTCTGTAGGTATAGTTGGAGGACGTGATTACGGGAGGCGCCATGGTGCTAGCACTAGCGAAGGGCTACTGGCGCTGGCGGGCTCTCTTGTCCTATATATGAAAACACATAGAACACAGTGCTCACTAAACATGTTTTCCTCGGCCCTCCTTGCTACCCTCGCCCCCAAGCCCCGCAGGCACGTGTGTGTGTCGTGAGCACGTATATAACTACATGTATGTCTGGTCGGAGCCTGGACGCCTTTTTTAAGCCTTTTTCTATACTATAAGCTTGAGTGAAACCCTCTTTACTCTCTTTTTTTGAATATTATTTAATATAGTACAGGTCTAGAGAGTTTACGACCAGCTTCTGGTCGACCTTTCACTACATTTGAAAAAGTCCTAAATACAGCGTCCAACTGTCCAGCAAGTCCAGCATCGAAGAGGAAGCCAGGATTTCACCCTGTTCTCGCTGGGATGAGGGGACCCCTCCGAACAGCTGGACTGCTGGACGCTCAACTAGTTTCAGTTAAAAACCCGTAGTAACATAGCCGTATATTGTAATGTAATGTACTACGGACTACGGCTTCTTGCTACAGCATTCAGTTGTGTCCAGCGCGTACACTCACTTCTCTTTAGGCAAAACACGTATATATCAAAAGAGCATAGGGTTGACTTAGCACGGCGACGCTTGCCCAGCCCCACCCGCGCAGACCGGGGGCTGAGATATGCGATTTTATACTTAAGCACTTTGGTTGGTTGCGTGCAAATGAACCCGCGTGTCGCTGTGCTTGTGCTGGCAGTATTTTCAGGATGTTGTAACGCACAGTCGTGCAATGGTGATGACGACGCTTCCATAAAACAGTGGGCAGAGACCAGTTTTGCCGGGCAGAACATACAAAACTGTGCAGACGTCGCTGCGTATTGTACAGAAGTTGGTGGTATGTATGACAACCTTCGCTCGACTTGCTGCGAAACCTGCTGTACGAATGACAATGACATAGGGTTGGTCGAGCGAATTTCGGCAGATTTTCCACAGTTTTCTGACAGCATAACCATGTGTTCAGATGCACAAGTATACTGTAGCCATCCTGATTTCGGCCCCATTGTGAAATATTACTGCTGTGCAACTTGTGCTCCTGCAATAGATGCCCAACTGGAACTCCCGAGACCTGACGACGACAACCCTGTGCACCTTTTCCTCCTGGGCGGGCAATCAGAAGCCGCCGGGGCAGCCTCAACTGACATGTTGGTGGACGATACTGCCACATACCCCAGGCTGGCTTCAAACATGTCTAATGTATGGCTTGCAGGGGCGTTCTCTTCCATGAACAACCAGTTTATGATTACTCTGATGGAGGCTGGGAAGGAGAAACGCTTGTTTGGACCGGAAATATCGTTTGCAGAGCGGATTCAGAGTGTCACAGGGAAACGAGTGATGGTGGTGAAGTATGCGTGGGGGGGGAGTAGTGTGAGAGAGCACTGGAACCCTGACACACCGGACAATACATGGGATAAAGACGCAGATGACGGGACAGCAGCATGGCTTATGGCGAACGGTGGTGTCGATTTCCAGAACAAACGAAAGCTTTTCGTGAACCAGGTTTACGTCAGTAGATCCACCACAGAGGCACTGGACACTGCGGGGGTCGCCTACGAGTGGAAGGGGATTGTATGGTTGCAAGGGACTTCTGATAGACTTCAGACATGGGCGACGTTTGGGGAGGACACAGCTCGAGTTTTCGAGGCTATGCGCACACATACTGTGGGGATCCACGACCTACCAATAGTCGACAATGGAGCAGATTCGGCACAAGGGAGCCTGGTATCGGGGAAACACTATGCTGCTCAGATAGTGGCTGGGTGCAACACGGTCTACGTTGACGTATACGGGAGTATACCACGTTTTTGCGACAAGACAGCAAACAACAGCCAGTGTTGCGTGACAACAGCCAGCGACGCATGCCTGCAAAGCAGCTTCGCAAACATTGACATGTACAACTTCTACGGCTGGGACCCACTTTATGAGACCATCGCAACATTGCCTGAAAACGCGACCTCAAACAGATTCGCATGGTACAGGGATTTCCCAGCCGACCTGCACAGTGAATACGAGGGGATGATCCTCAAGGGACGTATGCTTGCAAACACGTACCTGCGTACATTTTCTCCTGGGATCGCATTGCCGCGGGAGATAGATGCAAACGACCCTTCGTTATTGTTTCCTTTACCACGATGTCCGCGGGACACTCACCCAACACAGGACTTTCTGTGCTGGATGGACGAACGCAGCGAAGAGGAGGCGTCAAGGGTCTGTCAAGCGCCCCCCCATGCAGGTGACATATTCGGCCCCACTAACACAGCAGTAGCGCTTACCCCCCCTACAGTGCTATCCATGTGTTTGATCATGTTGGTCACGGGTTAAGCATGCATATGCCGTCAATCACTTCTGGCCAAAAAAAATATGCAAAGGGGATATGCACGGTGAGTGGAGGAGGAGGAGGCGGGGCAGACCACAGCGCTAGGCTCAAGCACATCCAAGTGGTATTGTTTATTGTGTACAGTCTCTAGGCCTTCACTATCAAAAGCACAGGGCCAAGCGTGGAGACAATGAGCAGCACAGGGATCCCCACGTGAAAGCAGTGCAAGGTCCACGCGGACAAGCAGGGGCCGAAAAAACCGGCCGCGCCCGCCGCGATGCAGGGGCGCGCTTCGGCGCCCCCCATAACCCAAGCCATTCCTTCTTGAACAAAGCCGGGCGTCATCCATCCAAACCAAGATGTTTCCTCCGGAGCCCGGCACACTGGGTGCGCGTCGCACGTCATCCGGGCGACACCGTAGTAGACAAGGGCAAGAACACAGAACATCTGTACCCACGCCCCAATCCGCCGCGCGGCCAAGTATCGCCTCGCGTGCCCCTCGGTAGGCATGGTTGTGCCCCGTATTGTGTTACACGGGGACCAGGTCGGGACCCACCACGTCGTTCTCCCGCTTTTTTTCAGAGCCTCTGCGTCTCGAGCGTAGGTTGTCACACGTACATGTAGCATTTCAGCCATGTCTCTGTCGATCGGGACACTTGAGATGGCTGTGGATGTAGCCCACACTGAAATACGAGACTGGCCTTTTGCAACATACCGTTGGCTGGTGCTGACTGTCTGGGGGGCAGGTGGGTTGCATGACACAGTGTGAGCATCATGGGCTGGACTGATCGAGAGCTGGATAAGATCACGGAACGATATACGGAAATGGCACCAAGGTGGGGGGGACCCCATGCAGTATTAAAGGTGCACGCCAGGATGCCTGTGGAAGAATGGCATGCCAAGCAGTTTACTTGGCTGACTGCTACGTCGGGCAGGATGAGTGGAACCGTGTTCGGGTAGATGCTTGGTTCACATGCTTTTGCGACCGCAACTTCGCGTCTGGTGAGACGTACTGTGCCAGGGGTGAGACAGTGTTTGCACGGCCTAAAGCAGCCACAGGCCCTATCCAAAACGTGCGCGGGAAGATCGTTGTAATCGATAGGGGGGTGAACACGTTCTTCGAGAAAGCGCAGCATGCGGTCGAGGCTGGAGCGGTCGGAGTGATATTCGTCAACACAGATGACGACGAACCTCCTCCCTTCGTTGCAAATGCGGGCGAACGCGTTCAAATCCCTTGCGTCGTCGTCAAACGGTCCTGGTTAACCGGTCGGGGCGCGCGCGTTGGGCGCGAGATGACCATCACAGTTGCGACGATGGGCCCCTCTGGCACGGTAGACATTGAGGCCCTGGCTCAAGGCTTTCGAAATGTGGGCCAGCCGTTTGAAGACCACGCCTTCCCGGCGAATCTCAACTCCATCTTCTTGGATTGGCGGACCCCGCTGCCGGGGTACCTTAAGAGAAAACAGGCAGAGAAAGTCTTTTGGAAAAGGCCACACGAGCTGCTCGACGCCCCCCGGCTTTGGGTAGACTGTGCAGTTCCCAACGATATCATTCAGGGGCAAATTGGGGATTGTTATTTCCTCGCTGCTGCAGCAACTCTTTGTCCGCATAATATCAGAGGCCTTTTCGTCGAGGAGCGATACTTTGACGAAGGGTTGGTGGCCGTCCAATTCTTCAAGAACGGAGAGTGGCTGGACGTTGTCATTGACACGAGAATCCCGTGTCGTGACGACGAGCCCGAGTTCGTGACAAGGCCAGTGTTCGTGACAAGGCCACAAAAAAAAGAGTTCTGGATGATCATGCTCGAGAAGGCGTACGCCAAGCTTCATGGATCGTACGAGATGCTGGATGGAGGGCGGATGGAGGATGCACTGCAAGACATGACGGGATGCCCACCAGCCTCCGTGGGCCTTGCTGACTTGTTCAAAGATGCCCGGAACAGCGATGAGAGCTTGCGCAAAGTGAAGGCGATGCACTTGCTGCAGCAGACGGCACATGGGCGGCGCTTGCAGGGGGCGCAAAATGAAGCCGGTGCAACGGAACAGGCGATGGGACAGGGCCTTTTAGCCGGACACGCGTACTCCATTACCTCGGTCCACCGCACCAGGAGTGGAGAGGTTCTCGTCTGCTTGAGGAACCCGTGGGGCCAAGGAGAGTGGGAGGGGGCTTGGGCGGACAACGACACAAGGAGGTGGACCAAGGAGCTCCAGAAAGAGATGAAGTTCATCAATGCAGTTGATGGCACTTTCTTCATGTCCATCAGCGACTTCGCGAATAAATTTGACACCATCGCCTACGTCGACCTGGTGCCCAACAGCTTCTCTGTCTATCGTACCAAAGGATCCTGGAAGGGGGAATCTGCCGGTGGGTGCTGGGCGAACAACCCGCAGTTCGTTGTGACGACCAAGAAACCAACGGACCTCACCATCTCGCTCTCGCAGCCTGATGGCAAGATGGCAGCAGTCCCATCCCGCGTGTTGCATGATACCTATGAAGAATACATAGGTATCGATATTTTCATGGGGGCCCAGCCCTTAACACAATGGAACAGCACGCGACTGCTGCGATCAGCAGTGTACGAAGCAAAGCGCACCATCTCGCTCAATCTGGCGCTCAAGCCTGGAGGCTACGTCGTCGTGGTAAGTACCTACGAACCTCCCAGTGAGATGGACTTCTACATGAGCTTCTACTCCTCGCAGCACATCGAACTCACCCAACTTTAACGCACACACAAAAGAGGTTGTCCGTCAATGGTATGGAATCCACGCGTTCAGCGACGATCGAACTCAC
>Ga0209600_1001309_pt1 | contig 16718 bp, 17 predicted proteins | sample COGITO_mtgs_1104_FD_185518 | JGI IMG/M metagenome (GOLD analysis project Ga0209600, IMG submission 185518) | Pelagic marine microbial communities from North Sea - COGITO_mtgs_110421 (SPAdes) (version 2) | ecosystem: Environmental > Aquatic > Marine > Epipelagic ... | reverse complement strand
TCACCTCATTACTGGCCGTCACGCCTGGCTTGCGATTGCGCCCGGCGCTTTGATCGTGAGCGTCGTGTTGGCTTTCACCTTCATCGGCGATGGCCTCCGCGAATGGCACGGTCAACAGTCATTATGAATGAATCCGATTTACCTTTGCCTTCCATGGAAAACGCAAACACAAAAATCTACGTGGCTGGACATCGCGGCATGGTAGGTTCTGCCATTGTTCGCAACCTCCAGGCCAAAGGCTTTGAAAACATCATCACACGGTCAAGGAGTGAACTGGACCTGACCAACCAAGCAGCGGTGCAGGCTTTTTTTCAAACCGAACAACCGGATCATGTGTACCTCGCGGCTGCCAAAGTCGGCGGAATTCACGCCAACAATGTCTATCGCGGGCAGTTTTTGTACGAAAACCTCATGATTGAGGCCAACATCATTCATGCCGCTTGGGAATGCAAGGTGGACAAATTGCTCTTCTTGGGATCAAGTTGCATTTACCCCAAAATGGCACCGCAGCCTTTGACGGAAGATGCATTGCTCACCGGTCCTTTGGAGCCCACGAATGAGCCTTATGCCATTGCCAAAATCGCTGGCATCAAACTTTGCGAAACCTACCGGGATCAATATGGCGCCAACTTCATCAGCGCCATGCCTACGAATCTTTACGGTCCTGGGGACAATTACGATTTGGAAACCAGCCATGTGTTGCCGGCACTCATCCGCAAAATTCACACGGCCAAGGTGACAGGGGCTCCATCGGTCCCTCTCTGGGGCACCGGTTCTCCCAAACGGGAGTTTCTGCACGTGGACGATCTCGCAGAAGCGTGCGTTCACTTGATGCACGATTATGACGGAACAGATTGGGTCAATGTTGGAACCGGCTCAGACTTGAGCATCCGAGAACTAGCGGAGATGATTTGCTCCATTGTGGGCTATTCGGGGGAACTCGACTGGGACACTTCAAAGCCCGACGGCACGCCTCGAAAACTCATGAACGTGAGCAGGATCAATTCATTGGGATGGAAGGCTAAAATCGGCCTTCGTGAAGGAATTGAGGAGGTTTACCGCGATGTCAAAGACTCCTTCGAATGAATAAGAACCGCATCAAGTCCCATGCCCTGCTCGTTGGATTTGGTTTGGCTCTTCTCTTTCGTGTGCCTCTTCATGCTCAAGTGGTTCAGGATAGCACCGGCCACATCCCGGCGCTCAGGACCCACATTGTCCCGCATTCTGATGCCGCTACTTGGTGGCAGCGGGTTGGCGAGCAGCATTTGCTCGATTTTTCAGAAGCACCCAACAAAATTGTAGTCGATCCGATCGTTCAAGTAATGGCCGGAGTCATTCAAATCGACGGCGACGAGCCCGGGACACAAACCATTTGGGACAACATCCGAGGAGCGCGATTCCAAGCCGAACTGGATGGGCAATTTCACATCGGTGGGGAATTGCTCGAACGACAAGGAGTGGCAGAACCCCTGCTCGGTCTCTGGGCCGTTCAAAATAGAATTCCCGGATGGGGACGTTCCAAATTGGGTCGAAGCAGTGGTTGGAACACGGTTGACCAAGCCTACTACGACGTGTCACGGGCGCGTGGATGGACAGGTTGGAGCAATGGCGTTTGGAGCGCCGATGCCGGAATTGATGCCCTGCATTTTGGGGCAGGACGTACGAGCGCCTTGATTTCCAAAACGTCCGCTCCGGCTCCTTATTCACGCATTGGATTCGACCAGAAGCACCACCGCACAGAATTCACCATCTCCCAGTGGATGTCCGATGAACGAGGTCCCATGGGCGAAACAGCGGAATCGCTACTCAATCGATCCCACATCTTCACGCTTCAGCACGCATGGAATGCCAAACCCAAATGGCTGGTGCAAGGCGCCTATCAATTCATTCGAGAGAAATCGACTTCTATCGCTGATTCCGGCTGGTCATCACTGGGACTTATCGAAGGTGATGAGTACCGCGCTCTGCGGCATGTGATTGGCCTCGAAAGTCAATACCATTTCACCTTCCTCGCCACCGGCCAAGGGGTGGTTTACGTGCAACAGTCTTTTGATTTAGGGGGTGCCGCACGGCGTGTACTGGGCAGCGAAGACGAGCATCGCTCGATGCACGCCTTGACATCTGTGGCAGGGCTCCGGCTCAATGCTTCGAAGTTTGAGCTGTTGATCGAGGCGTACCAGCGGTCTGAAGCGACCTGTTCCACTTGCTTTGAATATCGAGGAATCGGACCGGATCTGGCAGGTCCGAAGCTGGCTTCCCTCAACCATGCTGGGATGTCCGTGCACGGTATTTGGTCCGAATCATTGCGCATTCAGGGGAGTGCCCAACTTGCGCCACGTTGGAACATTGCCCTCATCTGTGAACAAAACAATGCCGCGGCATGGGCGCAACTTCAGAGCCGTTTCACCATTCAACCCACTTGGCCCATGGAGCTTTTCTGCAATGTTGGAAAGGCAGTTGGACGTCTCGATTTAGCATCCAATTACCAATGGTGTTCCTTTGGAATTCATGCCGCGGTTGCAGGCTGGCAGTGAAAACCGCATCCCCTCGGTTTCCTCCAAACCCCTTTGTTCACATTTTTCGCATTACAATTATAATTAAGTTATAAAAAAAAGCATGTATTTTTTTGTAATTTGCAGTCATTATGTTGTCACTAGTCGCAGTTTCTGCTTTTTTCATCGCCGTTTTTGGCATGCCCAACCTCATTAAGGTTGCAAAGTTGAAGCGCCTGGTTGATGACCCTGAAGATCCCCGAAAAATCCACCACCGAAGCGTTCCAACCATTGGTGGTGTCATGATCTATTTTGTCATCCTGACGAACGGGTTCTTTTGGCTGTCCCTCGGTGAAACGCCAAGCCGCGAATCCTTCCAGCAATACTCTGTTCTTTTGACGTGCATGACCGTGGTATTTACCATGGGCTTGAAAGATGATCTGATCGGGATGTCCGCTTCAAAGAAACTGATGGTCCATTTGATCGCGGGAGCATTGCTCGTAACGGTTGGAGGTTTTCGGATCGAAGGCTTTGGCGGCCTCTTCGGCATTGAAGAAATGCCCGAAACCATTTCAACGATATTCTCATTGTTTGTCTATATCGTGATTGTCAACGCATGGAACCTCATCGACGGCATCGACGGCCTTGCGGGGGGGTACTCAGCAATAGCCATGGCTGCATTTTCTGCTTGGTTTCTCTTGACTGGTCAAATTCCAGCCGCCATTCTTTCTTTGACGATATTGGGAGCCACACTTGGGTTTTTGGTTTTCAATTTCGCTCCCGCTCGAATCTTCTTGGGGGATTGCGGATCGCTCGTCCTCGGAGTTGTTGGATATGCCCTCGCAACGAATGTGATCCAGACCCCAGGAGAGGCAATTCCTGAAGTGTTTTCCCAATTGTCCCGGCCCACCCTGGCCATGGCTATTCTCGCATATCCCCTGGTGGATACGCTGCGCGTTTTCTTCTTGCGCGCCATTCGCGGCATCTCTCCTTTTCATCCTGATCAAAATCACATGCACCACCGGCTCATGATGAAATACAAGAGCCACCGAAAAACCGCCATTTTCGTCTATTTCTACTCTTTTGTTTTCATTGGACTCGCTTTCTCAAGACCCTTTCTATTCCCGAACCTCGGAGAAGAGGGAATGTTTTTTGGTTTGCTTCTGCTTTCTTTTCTTTGGTTTTTGCCCACCCTTCGAAACACACGTGACACCCACCAGAGAAACGTCAAACGGCAGAATACTTTGTTGCAAAAGTCAAAAAAAAAGTCGCAGCCAGATAAACCTGGGTCGGCAGGAACGACCGCATTGTCAGGGTCGTAACTTAGCCCAATGCGCGCTCGGTTCTTCATCAAACCCGTCCCATCCGCTTCCAAAAGACTGAATATTTGGGTGCTTCTCACCCTTTCGTTTGGTTTTCTTCATGCCCAAGAACTGGAAAGCGAACGCTGGAAAATCGGACCCTTGGAAGATGACTGTCCTTCCATTTGGCCATTGGCCAGCGCAACCAATTGGCAGCGCCCTCCCGACACAACCCTTTGGTACGGCGACTCAGCGATCGGAATCCGGGCTTTCGCATCGGGTCAGTTCAGCCCCAATGTCCGCGCCATTGGGAATGGAACGGCTCGATCCGTTGCTGAAGGTCTTGGGTGGAAAACAGGCATGGAATTGGCGGGACATTGGAAGCGGTTCTCGTGGCATGGCGTGCTGGACCATTGGCGATTGAGCAACGTGAGTGAACCCGATTGGAATCAAGCGTGGCAATGGGCAACATGGGACGGAATCGGCTGGGCCTGGAATCCCAACCCCAGTGATATCGCTCTGGTCCGCGGAACCGGACACCTCAATTTTGTAGTTTCTCCTTCGATTCAGCTTGAAGTAGGACAAGGCCAGCACCACTGGGGCAAAGGCTGGCGATCGTTATGGATTGACCGGCAAGCAGCATCCCTCCCCTATGCGCGCTTGCACGCAGATGCGGGGAAGGTCCAATACACACACCTGATCGGCCGTACGACGCACCGCACGGTTGGAAGCCCCTCAGATTTCATAGGAGCACAAGACCGAAGTCCGGGGACCTATGCCATTCGTCGACCGGCCTGGTTTGCCGCGCACTTGGTGGAAGTTGATCTCGGACGAGGCTGGAGCGGAGAATTGTATGGCGCAGTGAGCTATCTGGCAAATGACTCCGGCTATGATCAACGATTTGAAGTCCCCTATGCCTTGCCGTTCATCGCCTTTCGACCGACTGAGTATGCGCTTGGCTCCGCAGATAACGCCTTGCTCGGGGCAGCGCTTTCGTGGAACCAATCGACCCCTACCGGAACGTGGCGCTTGTACGGTCAGATCCTCCTGGACGAACTCGTCATATCCGAAATGCGCTCCGACGATCAATGGTGGGCAAACAAATGGGGGGCATTGGGCTCCATTCATTATGGAAGTGCCGACGAACATTGGGATGTAGTGGTGGAAGCCGCAGCCATTCGGCCATACACCTACTCACATGCTTCGCAAGTGCAATCTTGGACACACAACCGCCAGCCGCTTGCCCATCCTGCCGGGAGTAATTTTGCCGAGTTAAGAAGCCACATAGTTTGGAGCTCGGGAAGATTCCGATTGCACCTTGGTGCGTTGGTTAGGAGGCAGGCCATCGATGAACCCGTTGATTTGGGAAAAGAACCGGCTGTTTCCATTGGATCCGATCCGTTGCTTTCCTACATCACACGGCCCTCCAATTATGGGGTAGAATGGTTTTTTGCCGGTGATGGACAAGCGGGCGAGACCGATATCGTCAACCAGTTTCAAACCTGGGCGGATTTGGGGTACCGCATTCCAAAGTTGGATGGACAAGAATTCTTCATCCGGAGTACGCAAAACAACTTGAACGGATCCCTGCAGCGATCCACTTGGTGGCGGGTGGAAATGGGAATTCGGCTGCGTCGGGTGCTTGAGGAGCGGAATTGGTGACCCAATATCCGCTGACGGGATGTAATTTTGCACGCCCAAGTCAACACCAGACGATTCATCCATGAACGAACGCATCAAAGACATCGCCTCGCTTTTCAAAGTCCGCCTCGGATTTTTTGTCGTGGTCTCCGCCATTCTAGGATGGTTCATGGCCGTGGAAAGCATGGACATTCGCAGCTTTTTGATGCTCACCATTGGCGGCTATCTGCTCACCGGCGCATCGAATGGGCTGAATCAAATCATTGAAAAACGCGTGGATGGATTGATGAGCAGAACCGCAGATCGTCCACTTCCAACCGGCCGAATGGGGACGGGTGCGGCATTGGCATACAGCATCATAGCGGGAGCCATTGGCCTGGGTTGTCTTTTTGGGCTCAATCCGTTAAGTGGTTGGCTCGGTGTTGCAGCATTGGTGTCCTATGCATTTATTTACACGCCACTCAAAGCCAAAACAACCATGAGCGTGTTTGTGGGAGCCATTCCCGGAGCACTCCCGCCGATGATCGGATACGTTGCTGCAACGGGTGATTTTGGAATTGAACCTGGAACCCTTTTTGCTGTTCAATTCATGTGGCAATTCCCCCATTTTTGGGCCATCGCTTGGTTGGCCCACGACGATTATCAGAAAGCAGGATACTTCATGCTTCCCTTCCGAGCAGGAAGGACCAAGCGAAGTGCGTGGCAGATTTTTGTCTACACATTGTTTTGCATCCCAGCCTCTCTCTTGCCTTGGGCGCTCCCAACAGGCGACCCGATGGTGGGCAATATTGCACTGATCGTGGCCATTTTGAGCGGTCTGCTTTTTGCCGTCCCCGCCTATCGGCTGCATCAAACCTTGGACATGAAACATGCCCGGACGTTGATGTTCGCCTCCTTTGCTTACCTGCCAATCGTGCAACTTGCCTTCGTTTTGGATAAGATTTGATGAAACCATGAACGATACTTCTACCGAAAAAACCAACCCGAAGATGAACGTTTTCGAGGGGCTAGACCCCAAGATTCGAGAGCGAACGAAGAAGATGCTGATGTATTTCATCGTTTTCGCTATCGTCATGTTGTTTGCGGGATTCACCAGTGCCTACATCGTCTCCAACATGGGACAATTTTGGGTGCATGTGTCTCCTACGCCTGCTTTTTGGGTTTCCAATGCACTGCTCGTCCTTTCCTCTGCTGCATTGTGGTGGGCGGTGAGGTCCATGCGATCCGCTCAAAAAACGAACGCAATCATTGGATTGGGCTTGACTTTGGCCATGGGCATTGGTTTTACCGTGAGCCAGGCCGAAGGCTGGAAACGTTTGGCGGAAATGGGAATGGGTTGGACAATCAGCGAGCATGAATCGGGCGCTGAGACCTACCGTTGGAACAGCATTGAAGCCATGATGGAGGGTCCTGCGGTCTACGGAGAAGATTACGTGGTGTATCGAAACGGACTTCCATTGGTATACAGCTCGGAGCGGGAAGAATTTTATGCAGCCAATGACGCCTTGATGGTTCGCCCCATTACACGGGACGTTGCCCGCACTTCCAACTCGGGTGGCGGCTACCTGTGGGCCCTGATCGCGGTGCACATTTTGCACTTGACATTTGGCTTCATCTACTTGATTGTAAATGGAATACGAGTTTACCAAGGGGTGATTCACGGCGGAGACGTGGTGCGGCTTGAGTCCCTCAGCATCTATTGGCACTTCATGGGAGCACTTTGGCTTTACTTGTTCGCCTTCCTCTTCTACTACCACTAAGGGAGAGCTGGAATCAGGCCTTTCTTGCCTGGAGCATTGCACCGTTTGATTTCGATTGCCCTCGGAACGTGCTTTTTTGCCGTTGATTGCATAAATTTGCCGCCAAATTCGAACCATGGGCGGAGAAGCAACAAAATCGATTTCGAAAGAGGAACTCTGGGGAGGTGGTCAATCTCCTTTCAGCGTGAGTTACGGTAAAATGATGATGTGGTACTTCCTCGTTTCAGACGCTTTGACGTTTGGAGGATTGCTTACCGCTTACGGATTTGTCCGAGCGAGCAGCACGGACGCTTGGCCCATTGGAGAGCAGGTGTTCCGTTCATTGCCTGGTTTGGATGGCGAATATCCGCTCATTTATGTGGCCCTGATGACCTTCATCTTGATTGTATCGTCGGTAACCATGGTTTTGGCCGTTGAGGCCGGACACCGCAACGACAAGAGCGGAGTTGTCAAATGGTTGGGCTTGACCATCATTGGTGGATTCTTCTTCTTGGGATCTCAAGCTTGGGAGTGGTCGCACTTCATCCACGGCAGCGGAGGCACTTACCTGCTCGCAGAAAACGTAACGGTCACCGCCGACAATGGCCAAACGTTCAACTTGAACAAAGGGGATGCTGTCTACATGGACCATCACTTCGGCCACCTCGCTGAGCCTTGGCTCGAGGGCGACCCACTGGTAACATTGCAAGACAGCGACCACGGCGTCAAGCTTGTGCAGAACGGAGAACACACGCATGAAGCCGAGCTCCACTCGCTCACCATTAACAAATACATCGAAAATGAATCGCACGTAAGCGGCGATGAAGCGATGAAATTGTGGAATGCGCGCTCGGAATCCTTTGCGTTCGGCGCAAACATGCATGACAACGAATATGCCGTCCAGCAAGCGTATGCAAACTTCTTTTTCTTCATCACGGGTTTTCACGGTTTCCACGTATTCTCGGGTGTAGTCATCAACATCATCATTTTCTTCATGGCCTACCGCGGCGTATTCGAACGCCGAAAGCACTATGAAATGGTGGAGAAAATTGGTCTCTACTGGCACTTCGTTGACCTCGTTTGGGTCTTCGTATTTACATTCTTTTACCTCATCTGATTCTGCGCTGCGCACGGATAACCTTCTAATTCTAAAGACATGGAACGCGACGATCTCATAGTGAACGACAGCTACGCATTGAATGCTCACCACAGCGAGGAAGAGGGCGCTGCCATTCGAAAAAACGTTTGGAAGGTAACCGCCATCTTGACCTTCTTGACCACTGCAGAAGTCTTCATGGGAATCTACTTCAAACGAGCAGAGACGTTCACCTGGAGCATGATCAAGTGGACGTTTGTGATTTTGACCCTCGTGAAGGCAGCGTATATCGTTCTCGTGTTTATGCACTTAGGGGATGAGCGACCCAACCTCAAAAAAGTTGTTTTGGCACCGTACATGCTATTCATTGGATACTTACTCTTCATAGCCATCTCGGAAGGATTTGGCCACTTGAGCAACTCCACCCTGTTTCACTGATTTCAATCAGCATGTGAACTTCGCCCTTGTTAAAAGGGTTTGATTCTTGTGAAACATCGGCGCTCCAATACCATTCGGAAATACGTTTACCTCCTGAGCATTATGCTCGGCCTGCCGTTGACGGGTCTGCTGATTTTGGGAATTGATGGAGACCATCATTTCAACACCCTTCCTTATTACACCGAAGAGGGCACTTTAGACGAATGGTCCGAGCAGGCCCAGCGCATCGAACCGTTTTCCTTGATCAATCAAAACGGAGAAGCTTTCGACTCCGAAAAATTGAACGGTAAAGTCTGGATTGCCGCCTTTTTCCCCACCAATGCGCCGCACGTTGCCCAGTTTACCAAGCAATTGCTCTGGCCAAATTTTCGGTACCGAGACGAAAGTGATATCATGACGGTATGCTTCACTTTGGACGCTGCCTACGACCAGCCAGAAGTGCTGAAAAAGTACGTTGATCGCAACACCCGATACAATGGTTTTTCAGACAAGTGGCAATTTCTGACAGGCGACCAAACGCAGATCGATGCCATTGTGCGGGAGTCATTTATGATCCAACGCGACGAGGCTGAGCCCAATAACATTGCAACGCTCTGGTTGGTGGATGGAGCCGGCTACCTGCGCGGTGTTTACCATGCGGCTTCAGAAGATGCGATCAAAGATGCCGTGGAAGACATTGCGCTGCTGCAAAAGGAAATGGATGAAGCGGCATATGAACGCAAGAAAGCGCTGGCAAGGCTCATTGACGAATCGCCCCTACCCGTTCTAGGGCCTCCGGGACATACCGTTCCCGCCTTTGCTTTGACAGGGGCCAACGGCTCCGAATTCTCCCACCGCAACGTCCAGGGTCGTCTGCGAATCGTAGACTTCTTTTTCACCCGCTGCCCTACCATTTGCCCGATCATGTCGAGCCAAATGGCGCGGCTCCAGGCCCAAGTGATCGACCGCGGAATGCAAAATGACATTCTCCTCTTGAGTCATTCGGTAGATCCCGAGCATGATACCCCTCAAATGCTGCAGGAATACGGCCAGAAGTTGGGAAGGAACCCTGCCGTTTGGGAAATGCTAACGGGAGAAAAAGAAGCGATCTATGACCTGGCGCGAAACGGCTATTTTCTCACAGCCATAGAGAGCGATACGGCAGCCGGTGGAATTTTCCATAGCGACATCTTCGCATTGATCGATGCACAAGACCAAATCCGAGGCTATTACGACGGCACAAGCACCGAAGAAGTCGACCAACTCATGGCAGATGCCTACCGGCTTTGGATCCAACCGGAAACCAATCCTTGACGACCCAATGGAAAACGAACGCAACATCAAACGATTCATTTGGACGATGGCGGTGGTAATCCCTACCGCGGTCGCTCTGCTATTTTTGATTCCCCCCGTTGAGAACCTCTCGGACGAAGTCAAAGCATCCCTTTATTTACTACCCAAGCTGAACGCTTACTTCAACGGCACGGCCTTTCTGTGCCTCATCGGTGCATTCATCGCAATTAAAAACAAGAACATCAAGGTGCACCGTGCGTTTACGACGACGGCCTTGGTCCTGAGCATGTTGTTTTTGGTCAGTTATGTTGCCTTTCACTTGACCACCGAATCCACCAAATTCGGAGGGGAAGGGTGGATTCGAACGGTGTACTTCATCATCTTGATTTCGCATATCCTCTTGTCTACTGGCATCATTCCTCTGGTCCTTTTCACGTATGTCAGAGGACTGGGAATGCAAGTGGAAAAGCATCGCAAAATCGCAAAGATCACATGGCCCATTTGGTTGTACGTGACCGCCACCGGCGTCATCGTTTACTGGATGATTTCCCCGTATTACCCACACTGAAGCCATCCCTCCTATCCTGATGAACGCCAAGATTTTCTGCAAGCGCACCAGCGTATTTCTCTTTGCTATTGTGCTCCTTGCTATGGCCTCACCCGCCGATGCGCAATGCGTGATGTGCAAAGCAGTTGCCGAAGACAGCGCCGCTGACGGCGGACTGGGTGCAGGGCTGAACAAGGGCATTCTCTACCTCATGGCGGTGCCTTACATTTTGTTGTCCGCCCTTTTTTTCGTAATTTATAGGAAGTGGAAGGAAGATTCTACTTCTTAAACATGCGAACAAAATCACCCTCAAGCGCTTTCCGCTTTCCCTCGGCACTTTCTGTCGCACGACGCATGTTCTCTTTCCTCAGCGCCATGGCGCTGGCCATAAGTCTCTTCGCACAATTTACGGTCGAACGCAGTCCCTGGCTAGACGCAGGGTCGGTGACAGATGATCTGGTGAATCAGACATGGTCCGTCAAAGATGCCGAAAGCAATCGCTCGTTGGATGTAGAGCTTACAGTAGAAGGATTGAATCCGCGCAAACCCGTTTCTGTGCGCATTCAAAAGGACACCATGCTCAAGCTACAATCACAACGCCGCTACACCCGCATCTGTGTTGAGCCCGATTACATGCTGTTCAGCGATCGCATTTATGCAAATCCCGATGTGCTGCATGACACATTGCGGCTGGCGCCCCTCGCTGTTGGTTTGGAAGTTGAATTGGAACCCATTGTTTTTTACCCGGGCACCAATGATTTGTACTTTTCTTCTATCCCCATCCTCGAAGCGCTGTTGACTTTTGTTGAGGTGAACCCAACCATTGCCATCGCCATTCAGAGCAACCTCGGCTACGAAAGTGCCTTTGAAGATGCCGATATGGCACGTCGAGCGCGCGCTCGAGCAGTCTTTGAGTATTTGGTCAGTTCCGGGGTGAATCCCAATCGATTGGCCATTGATCCACTGGAAGACGAATATGCGAAGCTGGAGGCGCCGCAATCCATTGAAGAGGCGGAAGCGGCGCAGCGGATCACCGTTCGGGTTACCAATTATTGAAAAAATGGCGCATGGTGGCTGCATTGCTTTATTTTTGGCTATGCTCAGACGTTACTCCGACAGTCCGGTCGCTTTCATTGCACTCTTCTTAGTTGCAGCAGGCCTCACTCTTCCTCAAGCCAGCTCCGCGCAAAAGACTTGGTCGCTGCAGCAATGCCTCGACCATGCTTTCGAACACAACATCCAGATCAAGCTCGGCCAGCTGGGCGAAGTGAGCGCTGAGATTGGAACCCAATCAGCAATCGGGGCTTTTTTGCCCAATTTCAATGGAAATCTTTCGCACGGGTACAACTTTGGTCGAACCATTGATCCATTCACGAATCAATTCGTAGAATCTTCTGCCATCCGTTCCAACAGCTTTGGGCTCTCTACAGGAATGGTTCTTTTCAATGGGTTTCAGAACCACCTGAACCTGCAGCGCGCCAAACTCGCTCAAAAATCAGCCCTATCCAGCCGAGAAATCGCTGAAAACAATATCGTACTGACCATTGCAGGTGCCTACTTGAATGTATTGTTTCAGGAAGAGTTTGTCCGGGTTGCGGACTTGAACCGGGCGGCAACCGCTCGTCAAGTCGAACGAATGCAGAGTTTGGTAAACGCCGGAGCTGCAGCCGCATTCGATTTGTACGATGTCGAAGCCCAGCTCGCATCGGATGAAGCGACAATTGTCAGCACCCAAAATGCACTGAACCTGGCCAAGCTAAATCTGGTGCAGCTATTGCAACTGCCCGCATCGGAGGCAGACGGCTTTAAGGTGGTCCGACCTTCGGATGAAGATTTGGAGCGCAACAATCTCCCACCCTCCCCAGAATCTGCTGTCGGTCACGCCTTGGCCTCCTTTCCGGAAATCGTTCAAGCGCAATACCAGGTGGAAGATGCAGGCATTGGTTTGAATCTCGCAAGGAGTGGGCGGTATCCCCGCATTTTTGCCAGCTACAACATCGGAACAGGTTATTCCGGTGCTTCTCGCACTGTAGACGGATCGCCAACCACCGAAGAAATTGTGCTGGGCTCGTTGGTCGTGGATGACAGCACGGCATACGACCTAGTCGCCCAGCAGGAAGTCTACCAATTCATCACGACGCCGTTTAGCGATCAAGTCAATCGGAATTACAACCAAAGTGTTTTCTTCTCGATGAGCATTCCAATTTTCAACAATTTTGGAGTCAAGTCCTCCGTCGAGCAAGCGGAAGTGAACGTGCTTCGTGCACAATACCAGTTGGAACAAGTGCGGCAAACGTTAACTGCAAACATTGAATCTGCTTGGGCCGACGCCCGCGCCGCGTCTCAAAATACCGTCGCACAAGAATCAGCCTTGGTGGCTTCGGAACGAGCGTTCAAGAATACGGAACAGCGCTACGAAGCAGGAGCAGCAACTGCCATTGATTATGCCGATGCGCGCACCCGACTGGACAATGCGCGCGTCAATGCGCTCCGCTCGAAATACGACCTCGCTTTCAAAAGCCGCATCCTCGACTTTTACATGGGCAAACCTCTGACGTTCCGATAACCCAACGCTATGAAGCTAAATAAAACTTTTTGGATCATTGTATCGGTCCTAATCGTAGTCTTGCTCGTCGCTGCAAAATGGTTTGGTGGCAGAACCGAGGCTACCACGGTCCAAATTGAGCAAGCAAACGTGCGCACCATTGTTGAACGCGTCTCTGCATCGGGGAAAATCCAACCCGAAGTCGAGGTCAACATCACGGCAGAAGTCAGCGGTCAGATCATCGCCTTGCCCGTGAAAGAGGGCGACCAGGTTGCCCAAGGAGACCTGCTTGTTCAAATCAATCCGGACCTCTACGAAGCTGCATTGAATCGCGCCAAGGCAGCAGCGAACAGCGCTCGGTCCAATTTGGCCTCAGCCCGCGCTCAGCGAGCCCAGGCCGATGCACAATTCTTTGCGTCGGAAAAAAGCTGGGAACGAACGCAAAAGCTATTCAGTGAGAACGTTTTGTCACAGGCTGATTTCGATGCGGCACAAGCCAATTTTCGCACTGCAGAGGCAACCCTCACTTCTGCCACCGAAACCATTCGCAGCGCAGAGTTCGCTATTTCCAGTGCAGAAGCTTCCGTCCAAGAGGCGCAAGACAACTTATCCCGAACCACGTTAGTCGCTCCCCAATCGGGAACAGTGACGGCATTGGTCAAGGAAATCGGAGAGAGCGTGCAGGGCAATGGCTTTACAGCCGGAGAAGTCGTGATGAAGGTTTCGGATTTATCCGTCATGGAGGTAGATGTGGAAGTCAACGAAAGTGATATTGTGCGCGTGAGCATGCAAGATGCCGCTGAAATTGAAGTAGATGCTTACCTCGAGGAAACGTTCAGCGGTGCGGTTACTGAAATTGGGAACACCGCATTAAATGCTGGACTCAATGGATTTGCCATGGATCAAGTGACGAATTTTTCGGTGAAGGTCCGATTGCAGCCGGAGAGTTATTCCGCAATGCTGGAGAACGAGGCATCGGTCAACATCTCGCCCTTTCGTCCTGGCATGAGTGCCAAAGTGGATATCCTGACGCGCCGAGCCGAAGACGTAATTTCGATTCCGATTCAATCCGTTTCTACGCGGGAGAAAGAAAACGATGAGGAAGAATCAGAATTGGGCGTGTTCATACTTGTCGACGGCATCGCCGAGTGGAAGGCGGTGGAAACGGGAATCCAAGACAACCGCTACATCGAAATCAAATCCGGACTCAACGAGTCGGACGAAGTCGTCATAGGCCCTTATCAAGCCGTTTCGCGCACGCTGTCCAATGGCGATGCTGTGGAGGTCCAAGAAGATTCGGAAAACGACGACGAATGACCTCCCAGCCCCTGATCCTTGCCCTCGAAACCTCCACGCTATCGTGCTCCGTTGCTCTTTTTCGTGGCGAACAACTCCTCGGGGCCAGGCAAATCAGTGAAGCACAGCACGTCCACGGCAAAGAATTACTTCCATTGATCGATGAAGTGCTCCGCGCCAATGAAATTACATCCACTGAACTGCAGGGCATTGCCGTTTCCGCAGGGCCAGGCAGTTATACTGGACTGCGGATCGGTGTTTCAACCGCGAAGGGAATCGCCCATGCCCACAACCTGCCGCTGATGGCATTCGACAGCCTTCACGTGCAAGCATGCGCTGCCGCAAGCGAACAAAATTGGACCGCAATCATCGCCGTGATGGACGCGCGCCGGGATGAAGTATACACCGCTAGCTTCGTTCCTGAAGCAGACGGACTCATTGTGGCTGACGCCACCCGAGCACTCATCCTTGAGTCAACCGCCGAGGCAGGTGACCTATTTCCTGTGATCAAAAATCTTGACGGGCTCGATTCTGTTTGTGTGATCGGAGATGCCGCGGAAAAAGCGGAGCGCTTGCTGGACACCCGCATGCCCAATTGCACCTTCACAACAGATTTTCCACAAGCGAAACACATGCACCAACTGGCCTTGGAGGCATACCGTGCGGGTTCATTTGAAGATGTGGCATATTTCGAACCGCGTTACCTCAAAGAATTCCAAGCGGGAACACCACGTGATCCATTGGGACTCAGAACATCTAGCGTCTCATGAAGTCCTCATTGAACCGCATCTTACTTTGTTTCCTCGTGCCGGTGATCTGCGTGCAATCGCGTTGCAATGAGCAGCAGCAGAATATACCCTATGTTCCTGTGGACTTCTCTGTCAACGTGAACTTGCCCGCGTACATCGATCTGTCCGTTCCCAGCGGCCACGTGCTCGTCAATGGTGGCTCTCAGGGAATTGTGCTGTATCGCTACACCTTGGATCAATTTGTTGCCCTGGATCGCCATGCCACTGCTGACATTTCCTCAAATTGTCAAGTAGAAGTAGCGGCGGATGGCTTGATTTTGACCGATCCCTGTGGAGATTCCGAATGGTTGATCATTGATGGTTCGGTGGTTTCAGGCTCTGCACTCTATCCCCTGCATCGTTACGGCACGCAATGGGATCCGCCCATTTTACGGGTCTACAACCTATAACCGGAACCCCTCACACGGGGCCTGCATGTCATCGTGTGGCTTGCATCCGCTCAATGAGCGAGGGCACCAGGACAATGAACAGCGACGGAAGCGGCGACTGCAGAAAAGCCAAGAATTCGTGCGCCACACCGTAACCAGACTTTCCGGGGACAAGTGCGATGAAGGCAGCCATGATCAGCCCGGCCAAACCGTACATCACCACCAACCAAGGCCAGCGGTCGATGTGTCCTGTGGTTTTCAAGAACAAGCCATCCAAGGCGAAAAAGACGATCAGAATAAGAATGCTCAATCCCCACTTGAGGCTCTTCAATTGATTCAAACTCATGCTGTGAAAGCCATTCCATGTTCCCTGCATGATGTAGTAATGGATCCGCTTGGGTTGCGGATTGACATTCCACCACTTTTGCCTCAACTCCGGGGACATTGAGGCTACGCCTGGATTTTCTTGCAAGACCTGTACGTAATGATTCAATTGAATTTTAGCCTTCTCTTGGTAAAATCCAAAAATCAACATCACCGCCAGAACCAAGAGCCAAAGCGGTCGTCGGCGCGGAAGCATTGGTCGGTGCCCCTGGCTCATGTCGATGGTGAAGTTTCACTAACCCCTTCCTGGGCAAGCGGTCTTTTTGACTTCGTTGCATAAAGGTACCACAGCAAAAAAATGATGCTGTAGACAAACACGGTAAAGGTGTAATCGTGATTGAATGTCATGGCTTCCTCACCGAAGTACAACTGAATCCACAACAAACAAATGATGCGAAAAACATTTGCAGCATGAATGACCGAAATCCCCATTGGTATGAACCACGCTTTCCGAGTCCAGCGGCCGGGAAATGACAGGATGAAGATGGCAAACAAGGCAAACAACACGACACCGTCGCATGAAGGCCCGACAAAAACACCCTGTGCACCCGCAATGCCTACGCGCGTTCGAAACATGCCGTCTGTAGCCTGAAAATATGCATTGACCAAGTAGCCCAGCGATTCCATGACCCACTCTGTGCTGATGATCAGATGCTGAGTGACATACTCATCCAAGAGCGTCGCTGGCTTGAGGTATTCCTCGTACGTCAGGTGCCAAACGATATATCCGCCAAAACCAAAAACCAGAAAACGGAAAACGTCCGGTTGAGACCGGACGAATTCACTGATT
>Ga0209600_1001298_pt1 | contig 16764 bp, 16 predicted proteins | sample COGITO_mtgs_1104_FD_185518 | JGI IMG/M metagenome (GOLD analysis project Ga0209600, IMG submission 185518) | Pelagic marine microbial communities from North Sea - COGITO_mtgs_110421 (SPAdes) (version 2) | ecosystem: Environmental > Aquatic > Marine > Epipelagic ... | reverse complement strand
TATTACTGGGCACGCCATGGGCGGATTTGCAGATCAAGATTGGCAGCGACTGGCCAAAGATAACCAGGTCGCCGCGATCTACATGGGCCGCAGAGCAGCCCGCTTTGTCCAGGGCCGGCTCTTGATGCACGGCGCAGACCCTGAGCTTCCCATCAGCTGCGTCGCTTCGGCATCAATGACAACTGAGAAAGTGTTTGAAACCCAGCTGGGGAAATTGGCGGCAACGGTAGACGCTCACCCGGGTTCCGACCCGCTCATGCTCCTGTATGGTCTGCGTCCTACCCCTGAGGCGGCCATTGGTTATTTGGAAAATAATCTGGCACTTCAACATGGCGCGTCTTAATCCGCCGGTGGTTGTTACGGCCAATGCATTAGCCGGAGGTGAGGTGATCTATCTCACCGAGCAGCAAGCGTGGAGTATCTGGATCGATGAGGGCTTTGTCTTTGATGATCTCAATGCCGCCGAGGCGGCGATGATCGCCAATGCTTCAGAACACGACGTCGTTGCTCCGTACTTGATGAGCGTGCGGGTCAACAACGGCCAAATTAGAGGGCAGGACTACCGAGAACATGTTCGCAGCCTTGGTCCTACGAACTATTGGCACGGCAAGCAAGCGGAGAATGACGATGCACCGGTATAACGCCTTCGATAAGGCTTTTGTCAGAGTAAGGAATCAGCAGTTTAGAGATCAAGTGAAGCGTCGCCTCTCAGGGGGGCTGACCGAGGATGAGTTTAAGCCTCTGCGCTTGATGAATGGCGTCTACCTGCAACTGCACGCTTATATGCTGCGGGTTGCTATACCCTACGGCACGCTATCGAGTCGACAACTGCTCAAGTTGGCTGACATCGCGGACCGATTCGACAAAGGCTACGGTCACTTTACGACCCGTCAAAACATCCAATTTAATTGGCCCCGTCTGGTCGATATCCCCGATATGCTTGATGCCCTGTCTGAGGTCAATATGCATGCCATTCAAACGAGTGGCAATACCATTCGTAATGTCACGGCCGACCATCTGGCCGGCGCGGCTGAGGATGAAATCGAAGATCCCAGACCTTATGCTGAATTAATCCGACAGTGGTCGACTGATCACCCTGAGTTTCAGTTTTTGCCGAGAAAATTCAAGATCGCGGTAACAGGCTCACCGGTTGACCGTGCGGTAATTCGGGCCCACGACATCGGTCTTGAACTGCTTCGAATTGACGAGCGGCTTCACGCTAAAGTGTGGGTCGGCGGAGGACTGGGTAGAACGCCGATCTTGGGTGAGATTCTCCATCACGGCTTACCCATTGCAGAGTTGTTGCCCTACCTAGAGGCCATCCTGACGGTCTATAACCTTAGGGGGCGTCGCGACAATAAATACAAGGCGCGGATCAAGATCTTGGTACGGGCGGTGGGCATTGACACATTTCGAGAGGAAGTTGACGCTGCTTTTGATCAACTTAAACCAACATTTTTGGGCGCAGATCAGACATTGCTCGAAACCCTACGACAGGACTTTGCCTTAACGATTGATCCGAACGCTGATGAATCGGCCTATCATCAGCGATTGCTCAATGATTCATTATTTCGACATTGGGTTGAGCAAAACGTTGCGCCGCATCAACGCACCGAACTGGCGATTGTCACCGTCAGCCTCAAAAAACCAGGAACGACCCCGGGAGATGCGACGTCAGAGCAGATGCGCGGTTTAGCGGAACTGGCAGAACAGTACTGTTTCGACGAGCTTCGAGTCAGTCACGAGCAGAATGTGATTCTGCCGCATGTTCCCCTTGGAGATCTGCCGGCGATTTTTGATGGGCTGCAGCGGATTGATCTCCATACGGCGAACGTGGGACTGATTTCAGATTTGATTGCCTGCCCCGGCATGGACTACTGCACCTTGGCCACCGCGCGATCAATACCGATTGCGCAGCAGATTGCTCAGCGCTTTGAGGCCTTAGGACTTGAATCAACCATCGGTGCCATAAAGCTCAACATCTCGGGTTGCATCAATGCCTGCGGTCACCATCATGTTGGTCATATCGGCATTCTGGGCCTGAATAAGGGGGGGGTAGAGTCCTATCAGATTACTCTGGGCGGTGATGCGAGCGAACAGGCCCAAATTGGCGAAAAAATTGGCCCAGGCTTTGGCGCTGACGAGATTGTGCCCGCAGTCGAGCGTATTGTTCATCAATATATGGCCATTCGACATGACCCCTCTGAGCCCTTTATTGAGACGGTACGTCGGGTCGGCACCGCAATTTTTCAAACCGCGGCCTATGCGTGCACTGGTGTCGAGGCCAGTGATGCTTGATTCCTCGAAACCGACGCTCGCCACTGAACTGAACGCCGCTTGGGCAAATCAATCGGCACTGCAGGTTTTAGAATCGGCGCTGGTGCGCTTTGGTGAAGACAAATTGGCCTTCGTGTCAAGCTTTGGCGCCGAGAGCGCTGTGCTGTTGAGTCTGGCCGCGCGCATTAATCCAACGCTCAAAATTATTTTTATCGAAACTGGGTTTCACTTTGATGAGACCCAGCGATACGCCGAACAGCTCATTGATCGGCTGGGCTTGACGCAGGTGGTCCGCGTGAGCGTCGATCCCATTACGCGCAAAAGGATAGATCCGGACCAGCGTTTGCACCGGGTGAACCCTGATCTCTGTTGCCACATTCGAAAAGTTGATGTTTTACATCGCTCTTTGAAGGGTTTGAACGCTTGGGTGTCTGGCCAGAAAAGATATCAGAACGATACTCGAGCTCATGTTGAAGTGGTCGAATTCGATCCCGAGCGGGACTGCTTTAAAATCAATCCCATCGCGCATTGGACGGCGCAGCGAATCGAGGCCTATTTCAAACGGCACAGCCTGCCCCGGCATCCTTTGATTGCCTCGGGCTATTCGTCAATCGGTTGCTGGCCCTGCACCTCTCCGATCAACGCTGGGGAATCGATTCGCGATGGCCGATGGCGTGGACAGACCAAAACCGAGTGCGGTCTTCACAGGCCGGTAATGCCACTACACGGAACAATGCTATGAGTGTTGTTGTCACTGACCAAGGTTTTGCTCCGGATTTGATTCGGGAAGCCGTCTTTGAAATCGATACGACAACGCCCGTTGCGGCGTTGGAAGAGTGTTTGAGCCAAGCGCGGGTTCATATTCATGCTGACAATTTTTCAGATGGTCGCATCTTTACACTGGCGCGACAGCTGAGATTGATCGGCTTCACCGGCGTGATCCGAGGGGTCTGCGATTTGCTACCCGATCAGTTTGGCATGGCCCTTAATGCTGGAATGAATGAGGTGCAAATATCGGCGCAGCACGCCGCCCGTTGTGACGAGCCCGCGTGGCTTGCGCGTCGTCGCTGGAGAGCCACGTGTTATCAAAGCCGCCTTCGCGAGGAATGAGCAGTTCAGCGGGATGCGTTACTGCACGTTGACACTTGGACCCGTACTGGCCGAGCGTGTCCGTGCTAACACCGCTACAACGACACCCACATGAGCACTGAAATCAGTAGCGCTCCGATCAAATTTAATACAAAGCCTTCGCTGGCCATTGCAGTGGTCTTAATATAACCCGTGCCAAACACCACGGCGTTGGGCGCCGTCGCCACCGGCAGCATAAATGCACAGCTCGCGCTCAGCGCCGCAGGCACCATTAACAGAGCCGGCTCTAAGCCAGCGGCAACAGCAGCCGAAGCCAGAATCGGCATGAGCAGCGCTGTCGTTGCGGTATTAGACGTGGCTTCAGTCATAAAGGTGACAACCAGACAGATCAATAGCATCATCCAGTAAACTGGCAGTGCCGTCAGGCTAGCCAAGGCTTCACCAGCAAGGGTCGATAAACCCGAGCTGACGAAGGCTTTTGCCAGGCAAATACCACCGGCGAATAGCAGCAAAACGCCCCAGGGAATCTCTGCGGCCTGCTTCCAGCTAATGAGTTGAGCACCCTCTCGATCGCGCATAACAAAGAGGGTAATGACCGCAATAAAAGCGACCGACGCATCATTGGCCGTTGTCAGTCCTAGGTACTCTCGCCAGCCACCAAAGGGCTCAGAGCGAGTCATCCAGGCCAAGGCAGTTAGCGCAAATAACACTAGTACGCGTTTCTCAGCACTGCGCCAGGGACCATCGTCCGGAATATCGACTCGAATCGTGTTGGGCAAGTCCCGGGTCAACCAAAGCGCAGTCATAGGTACCATCAAAATCACCACCGGCATACTCAGAGACATCCACCGAGCAAAGCCAATGGTCTCGCCCGTAAACTCATAATAAACCTGCATAAACACTAAATTGGGAGGAGTGCCGATGGGTGTTCCCAGGCCTCCTATGGAGCAGGCCCAGGCCAACCCCAATAACAGGGGCGTAGCCAGGCGCGCTCGATCTGAACTGCTATCTAGTATGGCTAGCGCAACCGGTACCAGCATAAGTACGGTGGCGGTGTTGGAGATCCACATGGACAGAAAGCTACCCGCGACCATAAAGCCAAAGACAAGGCGTCGCGGGCTGCCACCACCGACGAAGCGGACCACGCCAAGAGCGACCCGTCGGTGAGCACCCGTGGACTCCATGCCACGCGACAACAGAAATCCACCCAAGAGCAGTAAAATGAGTGGCGAACCATAAGCTGACCCCGTCTCAGCGGGAGTTAAGACCCCAAACAGTGGCATGAGCGCCAAGGGAAGGAGCGATGTCACGGGAATGGGGACCGGCTCAAACACCCACCACACTATGCACAACAGGGTACACGCGGCGGTCACCACCAATGACTGGGGCTGATCATAGAGCAGCAATAGCACGGCTAGTAGGCCAGCGACAACCAATCCCGGTAGCGGCGATTTGCTTGGATTTATCATTCCATACACAGCGTTATGCCCTTTTATTTCGCTGGCCAGTTAAAAAACCGGCGCTAGCCTCTCTTTTTATTCTGAAGATCTACTGTCTAGACCCAAGGATTGTGTAAACTCCGACCATGCCATTATCTCACACTCCATCTAGACCACCCTCTTCGCTTATCGACAGCTTCGGTCGCAGGGTTGACTATCTGCGGCTCTCAGTCACCGATCGCTGCGATTTTCGCTGTACTTATTGTATGGCTGAGGATATGACATTCTTACCCCGCAGTGACGTTTTATCCCTTGAAGAAATTGAACGCGTCGCTCGCATATTTGTGGGTCTGGGTGTGCGCAAGCTGCGGGTTACCGGTGGGGAACCTTTAATTCGACGCGGGGTCGATCAGTTATTCAAAGCTCTCGGCCATCTGCCCGACCTTCGGGAGCTGGCGTTGACCACCAATGGCAGCCAGTTAGCGGGACGGGCCCAAGCGCTCCGAGACTTCGGCGTCGACAATGTCAATATTAGCTTGGACACCCTCGATCCTGACAAATTTACAGCCATTACCCGAATCGGAAAACTGCCATCGGTGCTCGCAGGAATTGAGGCAGCCGTGGACACCGGATTTTCTCGCATTCGACTCAATGCGGTGATTTTACGCGGCCAGAACGACGACGAAATTATTCAACTAACCGACTATGCACTGTCCTTAGGCATTAATATTGCGTTCATAGAGGAGATGCCCCTCGGGCAGGTGAACGCGGCGGGTAAACCGTTAGCGTTTGTTTCGAGTGATGAAATTTATGATCGTCTTGCCAATCACTTCGCGTTGACCCCCGAAGAGCCGACTCAGCAGGCCGGTCCGGCCCGTTACTGGGGTATTCGCGGCACTAGCACCCGTATCGGCTTGATTTCTCCTCACAGCCATAATTTTTGCAGTAGCTGCAACCGACTGAGAGTCACCGCGGAGGGGAGACTACTTCTGTGCCTAGGTAACGATCACTCCATTAGCCTTAGGGACTATTTGCGGGCTGGCGACAGCGATGAGCAGCTTGCCGAACGTATCCGATCCGCCCTTCATGATAAACCCGAGCAGCATGTCTTCGATCAACCAGACAAACCCCAGATTCTCCGGTTTATGAACGCCTCAGGCGGTTAATACACTTCTCACAGTACAGGATAGCCCCTTGCAGGATACCCATTACCCCCAATTAATGTCTGTCGACGACATCATCCAGGCTTTTGAACAACACGGCTATATTTGCACTCGACGTATTGCCACGGTTGTCTATTTGGCCGCTGCACTGCACAAACCTGTACTGGTCGAGGGGCCACCGGGCGTCGGCAAGACTGAGCTGGCGAAAACCTGTGCCGCGGTTATTGCTAAACCCTTGGTGCGCCTACAGTGCTACGAGGGTTTGGATGAATCGAAAGCCTTGTATGAGTGGAAATACGGAAAACAGCTACTTTATACTCAGGTCCTCAAAGAGCAGCTGGGTGATATTTTAGAGGGCGCGACCGGTCTAAAAGAGTCAATACAGCGTCTCCACAGCACCGGCGATGTGTTTTACGCGCGGGAATTTCTTGAACCTAGACCACTACTTAGGGCCATGGAGCACGACACGGGTGCGGTGCTACTGATTGATGAAATTGACAAGGCAGATTTCGAATTCGAATCTCTGCTTCTGGAAGTGCTATCCGATTTTCAAGTATCGATTCCTGAAATTGGCACCGTCGTTGCCAAATCAAAACCCATTGTCTTCCTGACCAGCAATGACACCCGAGATTTATCAGACGCACTCAAGCGCCGCTGCTTGCATCTGCATATTCCATTCCCGTCAGTGGAGCTTGAACGGCGCATTGTCGCCAGTCGAGTACCCGAACTGCAAGACGATCTCAGCCAGCAACTGGTGCGCTTTGTCCATGCTATTCGTGAGCTCGATCTAAAAAAAGCGCCCGCCATATCAGAGACGATAGACTGGGCGCGCAGCTTATTGTTGCTGCATGCACAGAAACTCGATCGACACTTGGTTCACGACACGCTCAACGTGCTGCTCAAGTACGAGGAGGACATCGACGTGGCGGAGACGCAATTCAATAAACTAGCGCGAGAATTGGAGATTTTGTGAACGCCGCGGCGGGCAGCGATCAGCTATTGACGTTTATCAAATTTCTGCGTGGCAAAGATTTGCCCATATCCCCCGCCGATACCCTTGACGCCGTCCATGTTGCTAGTTTACTGGGCTATCAACATCGCGATGAACTCAAGCAAGGCCTAGCCGCGGTATTGGCGAAATCTCGGCCAGAACAGACGTTGTTTGATGAGGCATTTGATGCTTTTTTTTCCTCGCCCGACGCGCTGTCATCAGCTGAAGGGGGAGACTCCCTAGGCCCAGACACCCAGGGCAACAGTGAAGCACAGGGCACTGCCAATGACTCGCCTGATGCGAGCGGGCAGTCTGCGCTTGAACGGCTGGCAGAAACTGATGCTGGAATGGCATCGTTATTGGACAGTCCGCTGGTGCGCGCGCTGGCGAGTGGCGATGAAAGTTCTTTGGCAGTCGCTATTGAGCACGCCGCGGGCAAAGCCCATATCAACCAGATTCGGCTGTTCACCCAGCGAGGCCGGTATATCCGCCAAATGCTCGACGAACTCGGAGAGCAGGCATTGCGCGATGCCGCCATCGAGTTGGAGGGCCAGCATCCTTTGGCCTTTGACGAAGTCCAGGCCCTGCGCGACGCTTTGCGACAACGTGCTCGAGATCGCGTCGAGCGTGCTTATCTCATCCATGCGGCGGGTGATACTGAAGATTATCTTGATCAGGCACTCTCAGAGGTCAAACTCAGCAACATCAGTCAGCATCAAATGGCGCGAATGCGCAAACTGATCGACCGAATGGCACGTAAACTCGCCTCCCGACACGGCCGGCGTCGGCGCAAAACCCGTCGTGGCCAGCTCAATGTTCCGGCTACATTACGCGCGTCTACCGCCACCGACGGCATTCCTTTCGAACCCCGTTGGCGACGAACCGAGCGCCGCAAACCACAGGTCATGGCTATTTGTGATGTCAGCGGCTCGGTGGCTACCTACGCCAAGTTTTTGCTCATGTTCCTCTACGCAGTCCAAGATGTGTTACCTCGGACCCGCTGCTTCGCCTTCTCAAGCGCCCTAGGGGAGGTCACCGATTGGTTTAAAACGCTGCCCGTGGAGCAGGCTATCAACGACGTCAACCAGCGCTATGGCGGCGCCACCGACTATGCCCGAGCGTTCACTGATTTTTCCGAACTAGCACTGAACGACATTCATCGTGGCACCACAGTGATCATTTTAGGTGACGCGCGCAACAACGATACTGACCCCAGAGTAGATATTTTGGCGGCGATTAAAGGGCGCTGCCGGCGCTTAATATGGTTAAATCCGGAATCGAGAAGAGCTTGGGGCAGTGGAGATTCGGAAATGTTACGGCTTATCAAACACTGTCACATTGCTCAAGAATGTAATAACCTCAAGCAGTTAGAACGATTTGTGGATAAATTACTCGCAGATTCTAGAACATAGCGAATAACAATCGACCGGAAAAATCGCAGAGGCACCATGCAGGCAGGCGAGACACCAGAAAAAGCGCAGCGGCACCTTAATGGATAATCAAGATCGATTACCGTTGACCCCCTCCATAGAGGCTGAAGCACTGGCCGCCTTTGCTGTCCCTGCACGTGCGCAGGGTTTAGAAATTGAGGCATTGCTAGCGGCCCTTTACGACATCAGGCACACGGATGAAACGCTGAGCGCTGGACTCGCCGCGGCTGGATTCGAGCAGGCCGGCGCTGATCAGCAAGCCATTATTGACTGGATTGAAGCGGTGTTCGCACATTGGCACGCCCACTATCCGCTGGCCGCTGAATTACAGACCCTTTTACAGCGCGCTCGTAGCCTTGCCAGTGCATTTGCGATTCAGGACAAGCGATTCTTCATTCCGGGCGGTCACGCGCTGCACAAACTGTTAGATGTTATTCATAACGGCCTAGTCGGCTGGGATGCTGGGCTGGGTGAGGCAGCGAAAAATGCGCTTAAGACCATGCAGCATGCACTCGATCGATCGCATCAAGATTTTCCCAGTGAGCCCCAAGTTGATGAAGTATTGGCCTTGCTAGTGCAAAAATTAGAGGCACACGACGCTCAATTGACGCGCTTGCAAGGTCCTACACTTGAACGAGAAGCCATTGCGTTAGGTGACGACTTAGCTCGACTGAGCGCTGCCATTGTGATCAATCAGCTCTTAGTCGAACACCTTGTCCCAGGCTCTGTCGCACGTTTTATCAAATCCGATTGGTACGACAGTGGCGTGCTCATCGTCAGTCGCGAAGGCGAACAAAGCGACGAATGGCAGGCGTTTATTAACACGACTCAGCTCTTGGTCGATGCCGTACAACCGGTCGCCGATAACGATGTTCATAAACGAGATCGATTGCAAACCAGCATGCATCAACTACCTCCCACCCTAGCCAAGCAGCTGCTCAGTCTTCAACCTGATGACGATGCCATCGCCGGTGCCATTGGTCTTATTGAGTATGCGCTGTTGCGCAATCTGCGCGGTGAGGACCTAGGGCTTCTGGAAGCAGAGCCGATTGCAGTCAGAGGCCTTCCCCCGGGAGGTCCATCAAGCGATCAGTCGCTCAAAGAAACGGGGATTGTCGCTGGGACTTGGTACCTCTTCGACACCGCGGAAGGGCCACAGCGACTGCGCCTGGCGGGAACGTTAGCGAACAATATTTATTGTCTGTTTACGAATTTCTTAGGCGCTCGCGTCGTTCGAAAAACCACCGCAGAATTCACCGCGCTGCTCAAGTCAGGGGAAGCGCGGTCACTCAGCACTCCTGACAGCTTCTGTCGTGCAATGGTGGCGGCGGCGCAGACCCAACAGCGGGCAAACAATAGCGATCCTGCGCGCCAGCAAGAAGCCACGGCGAATGAGCAAACGAGCGCGCAAGTAGCGCAAGCTGCCATGGCAGTTGACGTGGATAGGAGCGCAGGGCACCTAGCGTCTCTATTAGATGAGTCATCCCCGTCACCGATAACAGCATCGCATGAACTTGCCGAGCGAACCTTGCCAAACGGCGACCCCGATGATCAACAGCAGGGTATGCATCAAGGGTTATCTAACGCTGACTCACATTACGACAGTAATACCGTGGTCAAACTGCAGCTCCCCATGGGTACCTGGATGGGATTTTATGACCGCGATCCACCGTTGATGGCGAAAGTGGCTGCCAAAGATATAGAGAAAAACAGCTATATATTTACCGACCGCGAAGGCATTAAGTTACGCGAAATAACCGTGCCTCAGCTCATTGCCCTGATGGATCGAGACATGGTTGACGTTCTTGAGCGCAAAAATAGTTTTAAAGACACCATCAATCAGATGCGCCAAGACCATGATCGTTTGAACAATCGTTGAATGGCTCTAGAAAATAGATGGCGGAGCATCGTTATCGGCGCCTTCTAAGGTCAACCCCCCCGTGGATGAGACCACGCTACCCTCATCGGCCAATTTAATACGCAAGCGCAAATTATTGACAGAGTCGGCATTGCGTAACGCTTCCTCCTCACTAATCTTCCCAGCGCGATAAAGGTCGAAAAGCGCCTTGTCAAAGGTCATCATACCCAGCTCTTCTGATTTCTCCATGACCTCGCGAATACTGGCCACCTCACCCCGCAAAATAAGCTCTTGGACTGTTGGCGAACCGAGCAAGACTTCGATGGCGGCAGATCGTCCGTCGTCTATATTTGGAATCAGTCGCTGGGAAATAAACGCTTGGAGGTTGAGGGAAAGATCGAGCAGAAGCTGAGAGCGTTTTTCCTCAGGGAAAAAATTAATAATTCGGTCTAAAGCTTGGTTGGCATTATTGGCATGCAGCGTCGAGATGCACAGGTGACCCGTTTCGGCAAAGGCAATAGCCTGCTCCATGGTCTCTCGATCTCGGATCTCTCCAATCAAAATAACGTCAGGGGCCTGTCGGAGGGTATTTTTCAAGGCGTTTTGCCAACTGCGGGTATCAACCCCCACCTCTCGCTGATTAACAATCGAGCGCTTGTGTCGATGAACAAACTCAACGGGGTCTTCAATGGTGACTATATGCCCCGCACTGTTACTATTACGGTAGTCAATCATCGCCGCCAGTGACGTAGACTTACCCGAGCCGGTCGCACCAACGAATAAAATCAAACCTCGCTTGCGCATAATTAAGTCAGGAAGAATTTTTGGTAGACCAAGATCTTGCCAGTGGGGTATGTCGGTCACAATATACCGCGCGACAATACTCACTTCGTTACGCTGATTGAAAATATTGATTCGGAAGCGTCCAACACCGCCAATCGATATCGCCAAGTTAATTTCTAGATCGCGCTTGAATTCCTCGCGCTGAGTGTCATCCATAATTTCATTAGCGACCTCGGCGATTTGGCCAGGGGCCATTACCTCTTTGGCAATAGGTTGCAGTTGCCCGTCGAACTTGGCGCAGGGTGGGGCTCCCGTGCTTAAATACAAATCTGAACCCTCTTTTTCTGCAAGCGTCCTCAACCAGCCCTCAATTTTCATGGTTTATTCTCCAGTCATTACCTGTCAAGTACTGTACCCCGAAGGCGGGTCAACTTACACTTAGCCGACCACATCACCTCATTAACACGTGTAGTCCTAACATTCCGGACCGTTCAGTCACCAGGAGCTCTCTTGACACCATTATCCCATATTTATCGCGAACTGCTCGCGGGGATTGGCAATCCTTTACTAACCAGTATTCAGCGGGGTCTAGAAAAAGAGGGGCTCAGAGTCAATGCCGCCAATGCCCTGCTATCTCAGGCCGCGCATCCACCAGCACTTGGTTCTGCGCTGACTCATCCATCCATCACCACCGATTACTCAGAAGCGCTGCTAGAGTTTATTACGCCGGTCAGCACTGATATCGACGCGGGGCTGGCGCATTTAGAACAGCTACAGCGCTTTACCGCAGGGAAGCTCGACGATGAGCTGGTGTGGGGGGCGAGTATGCCGTGTATTGTGGCGGGTGACAGCGGCATTCCCATTGCCAACTACGGCGACTCCAATGTCGGCACTATGAAACGGGTTTACAGAAACGGGCTGGGGGTACGCTACGGTCGAATGATGCAAACCATCGCGGGTATTCATTACAATTTCTCTATGCCAGATGCCTTCTGGCAACAGAGCTGGGAAGCGGCAGATCAGCCGGGGTCATTACAGGACTTCAAGACCGAGGGCTATTTGGGTCTGATTAGAAATTTTTTTACCAACGTGTGGTTACTCATTTATTTGACAGGTGCTTCCCCGGCGGTATGCGCCAGTTTTCTTGCCGGCAACCGTAATCATCACTTGCAACCCTTTGACGCCGAGGGCACCAGCCTCCACCTACCCTACGCAACGTCCCTGCGCATGGGTGATCTTGGCTACAACAGCGATGCTCAGGGCAGTCTGCAGATTTGCTACAACGGCCTCGAGCACTACCTCAACACCCTGCATGAGGCCATTATGACCCCCCACCTGGCCTATGCAGACTTCGACACCACCCCCGAGGGAGAACAGGCGCAGCTAACGACCAGTCTGCTGCAGATAGAGAATGAGTTCTATAGCCCCATCCGCCCCAAGCGCGTCACTGACTCTGGGGAGGCGCCGCTGGTTGCTTTACAGCGCGCCGGTATTGAGTATGTCGAAGTGCGATGTATCGACATAAATCCGTTTCTTCCCCTGGGGATTGATGCTGACACTATTCGACTCACAGATATCTTTCTTCTTGATTGTCTACTGTCCGATAGCCCCCTGTGTGACGACCAAACGCGTCAGCGTGACAAGGAAAATCTCCGTCGTGTCATCGACGAGGGTCGCTCTCCGTCGCTGACCTTACTGACCTCGGAGGGCGAGCGGCCATTTACCGATTTAGCGACTGCCCGGCTTCAGGCCATGAGCGAATCAGCCGCCCTCCTCGATGCCGCCCATGGGGGTGATCGCTATGTGCAGGCACTGGCAATGGCCAAGCGCCGCTGCAACGACCCCGAGCAAACGCCATCGGGCAGAGTATTACGGGAGATGCGTGATCAACAGCAACCCTTTTGGCGGTTGGCACTCGACTACTCAAGCCGATGGCATCAGGAGTTTATTGCTAATCCACTGCCGGCTTCAATTCAGGCTGAATTCGAGCAACAAAGCACGGACTCCCTGCGCTCTCAGCAAACGCTAGAAGCCAAAGAGCGACAAGATTTTGACGATTACTTGACCCATTTCTTCGAGCAATACCGAGGTATTACACCGTGAACTCAATCCTAGTTGGCCACCGGCATTTATTCTGGTCGATCGTTCTCGCGGTCGTCATAGCGATGGCATCAGCCTACTACTTACAGCTCGTCGTTGGACTTACCGTATGCCCTTTGTGTCTGACTCAGCGACTGTTTTTCATTACGGCCGGCGTGATTGCCTTGATCGCAGCCGTGCACAACCCGGGGCGCCTCGGGCGCCAAATCTATGCCGCCTTAGGGTTACTCGTCACTGCCGGTGGCATGGCTTTCGCGGGTCGCCATATTTGGCTTCAGTACTTGCCTCCCGAAGAGGTGCCTGCTTGCGGACCGAGCCTTGAGTACATGCTGGAAACCCTTCCCTTCGCAGACACGTTCAAAATTCTCCTTCTCGGCGACGGCAATTGTGCCGAAACCCTGTGGACGCTGCTGGGATTGAGCATTCCAGAGCTAGCCATGGGCGTATTTATGTTCATTGCCGGTGTGTTTATCGCACTGCTTGTGCGGCGTTAGCGGCGCGGCACCATCGTTGCAGCCCAAAGAGTGAAAAAACCCGTGAGCGCACAGCACACGGGTCTGTAGAGGTCGACTAAAGCACTAGCAGACACCGTCAGCCGATGGCCTAAGGCTTAGTCCTCGGCGTCGTCGCTGGCGATAGACACCAGTTCTACGTCAAAAATAAGCGTCGCATTCGGACCAATTGCCTGGCCCGCACCAGCCGGGCCGTAGGCTAAATCGCTGGGAATATAAAGCTTATACTTGGCGCCCACTGACATCAGCTGTAGCGCTTCGGTCCACCCCGGTATCACTTGAGTCACGCCAAAGCTGACCGTCTGGCCACGGGAATAGGAGCTGTCGAACTCAGTGCCATCAATCAAAGTACCGCGGTAATGCACTTCTACAGTGTCGTCAGTCGTCGGTATGGCGCCCTCGCCTACTTGAACAATCTCATACTGAAGACCCGATTCAGTCACCGTCACGCCTTCGCGTTTACTATTCTCGTCCAAAAAGGCAACACCTTCCTCGACGTTGATTGTGGCGGCGGCTTCTTGCGCCGCTTGCTGCTCTAGTTGCAACTTCTCTTGGAAGGCCATCATCTCTGCGTTGATCTCTTCCTCAGTTAACTTTGCATCGGCACCGGCAAAAGCATCACGCATACCGAGGGCATAAGCGTCGACATCGAGAGTCATTCCGTCGGATTTCATGCGCTCGCCCATGCGAAGAGCAATACCGTAACTCAGACGTTGTTCGGGCGTATCGAGTGACACAGGATCGGGCTCCTTAGGTTGTTCCTGACAGGCGGTCATGAGACCAGCGAAAAGTGGCACAATAAAAAAGGTCGCGGCGCGACGTTGGGTAATAAAGGACATAGAGCTATCCTGCTGGTTGTTGAATGAATGGACAGTGTTACGAAGGGGAATCTTACGCACCCTCGCGACCAATGGCTAGCCAAAAAAACAGACATTAATCATGACCCGCAGCCGCGCCCGATGCGCTCATAAAAGCTCCCGCCACATGCCCCGCCAAAGATAGTGCCACTGGAGCTGGCAAAAAATTGAGTGCGGTCTTAATATTGTGTATTAGCCGCTCTTTCTCAACCAACATCAGCTCCCTACCACTCACTGAGCTATCAATAGCAGGTTTCTCATGCGTCGCTGGCGCAATGGCTACCAATAACTGACGCTCGGTCACCACCTGCCATAGCAATGTAGCCAAGGCCTTTTCAGCATCCAGCTCTAGGGGCTTAATAGCCTGTCGAAGGTCTTGCATGCTCGACTCCCCCGACCATTGCTGACGCTGCTCGCGAAGTGGGATAACGACACCCGCCACCCAAGGTCCACCTGCGGCCTTTAACGCCTTCATATCGGCATCAGTGATGATCACCCCTATGTCAGCTAGCCAAGCAACTAACAACAGCTCCATCACCACAGCGCCATGATTATCTTGCACAGCGAGCAGCTCGCGCTCCAGCGTTGGGTTGCGCCATCTCCTCAAGGCCCACTGCCAAAACGCCGGTTGACTACCCGCCGCGTTGCCCGGTACCGCTTGCTGTTCGTTAGTTGAGTTAATGGCCTTACCTCATCCGGTCACTGCGCCTAAAGTGTCCGTCAAGGAACGACGGGCTTTGTTAACGTAGCGAGTGACATTTGACCAGTGACCAGATAGTCTTTATCAGCTCGTCTTAACGCTTTGATTCGCGCCTCAATACGCTGTGCTGCACCGCGCGATGCCACCTGATGCGACCAAACCAGCGAAACCGATCGTCGACCCCGCGTATAGCGCGCACCGCCGACTATCTCTCCATTATGTTGCCTGACACGACGCGTCAGATCCACCGTAATACCGGTGTAGAAAGAGCCGTCGGCACAGCGAAGCACGTAGATGGTCCAGGGCTTGTGGCCTTCAGAGGGTGCGTCTTGGTCCGCCACGATGCTATAGTCTGTGTTCATCAATGCAAGATTACACTCAAATTTGTCATTTCGCCCAGGAGAGCCATTATGAGCGACAACATCGTGCACGTTACAGAAGCCACCTTTGATGAGGAAGTCTTAGGCGCAGACCACCCTGTGCTGGTCGATTTTTGGGCTGAGTGGTGTAGTCCCTGTAAAATGATTGCCCCTATCCTTGACGAACTGGCCACCGAGTACCTTGGCAAGGTGAAAATTTGCAAGATCGACGTGGATGCTAATCAAGGCGTGCCTGAAAAGTTTGGCATTCGCGGTATCCCGACGCTAATGCTATTTAAAGACGGCAACGCGGTTGACACCAAAGTAGGCGCCCTCTCGAAAAGTCAACTGGCTGAGTTTATCGATAGTTGTTTATAGCTAGGTAGCGGAGGCGGCCCAAGCGCTTGGCTTCCTCCGACTGCTGTCGTGTTGCACCAGAAACATTTATGCGACTAAAACACTGGACGTGCCGTTCAAGCGGTGCTAGCGTGTCACCTGCATTCGACGTAGTTCTTATGTTCCGCTGTTTTTCCTTTCTGTCGAACCATCTAACATCCTACTTGGGTGCTAACGGACACTCAGGCGGAAAAACCGCGTCCTAAACGTCTTTGTGTACCCAGCCCTAACCGGGGCACGTTACCTAACATCTAACGCTATTTTTTACCTCCTTCATTACTTCGGATTTATGCTGTGGAAGAACAGAAAAGCTCTGAGAGCACCCCTAACGAGAATCTTACGCCCACCACACGGGACGTTGTCGAGCCTCCGCCAGTGCAGCCACCAGAACCGGTAGCGCCCGCACCGGAGCCGGTAGCAGTGACGCCCGAACCAGTCACCGCCGCAGAGCACGCCGGCGTCGAGGCGAGCCTAACCCGCGATGAAGCGGATAGTGCAACAAAAACCCTTAAACTCAATAAGGGCGATGATAGTGACGACGACACTGGCGGTGAAGCGCCCGAGGACTCATCTGGGGCGCAAGACGACAGCCACCAAGACGACAACGCTGACAATCAAAATGGCAATGGTCGCCGGGGCCGGGGTAGACGCCAGCGGCGACGCGATCCGAATACGCCCAGCGCCAATCCCTTGAGTCTGACCGACCTAAAGACCAAGTCGACCCAAGAGCTCATAGATATGGCCCGGGAAATGGGCCTTGAGAATATGGCTCGCTCGCGCAAGCAGGACATTATTTTTGCGCTGCTCAAA
>Ga0209600_1001273_pt1 | contig 16960 bp, 19 predicted proteins | sample COGITO_mtgs_1104_FD_185518 | JGI IMG/M metagenome (GOLD analysis project Ga0209600, IMG submission 185518) | Pelagic marine microbial communities from North Sea - COGITO_mtgs_110421 (SPAdes) (version 2) | ecosystem: Environmental > Aquatic > Marine > Epipelagic ... | reverse complement strand
TTCCCCTTCCCATCTGACATTGCCTTTTGGAAAGCATCATCGATGCTGTTGAAACCCTCTCTCCCGTTCCCGCTTTTATCCACTACGACCTTCAAATTTCGATTTCCCTTCATGTCCGCCATGAACGCATCGCCCCCCATGGCATCAACTGCCCCGCTGGCGCTCTTCCCATAGTCACGATTGAGGCCCGCTGTCCGTCCAGTCCCGGCCAGTCGGCTAGATCCGATGGACTGCATCAAGTTTTCTGAAGGTAGGTTGCTCGAAAGAGGAGTGGTGATGGTCCGGAGGTGCGCGATAATCTCAAATATTCCTGGCCGGATTTCCTCGCCCGTGTCGGAATCGAGGCGGCTCAACTGACTCTTGACCTTCTCCCGGATGACAAGATTCTCTAGCCTTTCCTGCGAGTTGTTGACCTCCTTGAGAGTGTAGGAATCCAGGTCGCTCATTGCATTGCATCTGTCCTCCCGTTCCTTGCATTGGTGACAAAGATAACGTCCTCTAGTTGGATCTGAAAAATCAATAAACTTTTGTGCCTGCTCAAGAGTGTATTGGCCATGGCACTGGATATCATATTGAGGGCATTGGAACATTACGTTCGTTCGGCTTTCAGCCTCCCTCTTTGATATCATTTCTTGCAGAAGATGCACTCGCAGCATGATGACCTTGACTGCCACATTGTAGTCAATATACCAAAAGACAACGTGATTGTCCCCACTGCTGTCATTGGCCTTTTCGGTCTTGACCAACTTTTCCCTCATTAAGAACATCAATCCCTCCTTGAGTTCGCGCCCCGGAATCGATAAGCGGGCGTTCATCTCATCCTGCCGGAGATATTTGTCTCGTATTAATATATCTATGAGGAGAATGTGAATATCCTCATAAAATGCTCGGGCAACGGCGCGAAGGAGCTGTTCTGCATAGTGGGTGGGATCGAGCGACATCTAGCCGGCGAAGGCGAAGGTGAAGGCGAAGGCGAAGGCGAAGGCGAAGGCGAAGGCGAAAGCGAAAGCGAAAGCTTCACTCTGCGGAGGCTTGGCCAAGTCCAAGCTTTGTTACAGCCGTCGGTGGAGTTGCAGGGTAGGTTAGCTCTGTAGAACCGAAGGCTTTTCTCCGTTGATTGACGGGAGGCCTTCCAGATCGTTGGCGCCGAGATTACTTGTCGAAGACGGAAAAATGACTGCAGGGCAAGACAATTAGTTTGAGACCGAGATGCACGAGCGGCACATCCAATGTACAGCAGCCTGGAACGATTATTCCTTAAAATCACCCTTACAGCGACGGTAAACTGCTGTTTACTCCCTAGCTACGGTCAATACACCTCTTGAGTCCCTCTCTTTCTGCATCCCCCTTCCCCTCCCCCAAGTCCTCCTGCTCCCTTTTCCCATCCCCCCTCCACTCTAATCTGATGGCAGCGGTACCTCGAATCAACGCGCTTTTGATTTTAGATTCCAACGGACGGCGCTTGGCTGCAAAATACTATGGTGATTTCTTGAGCTCGGGCGAGGATCATGAAGGTATGTGCTTTGTCTCATGTTTGCAGTCTGCTTCTGTGGTCCCCTTCTGCTGTACCACTTTGCCGTGCCTTTTTTCTGTGGTGGCACGTTATGTTGCTTTTTTTGCTGTCTATTTTTCTGTATTTTTTCTGTCGCTTTCTTTGACCCGAAACGTACGCACTTAACTGGGCACTTAACTGGGAATTTATGCCCATGCTGCGTGCCTACAATATGCTGCTTGAGCTCTTTCTTATTCGCACAAGAAAACCCACAGCTAGGACCAACTCTACTACCAGAGTCACGTGTACACTCGCCCGCGCTCTTCTCGTCAGCGTCTAACACTCCAACCCTCAAAATTCTCGCTCTGTAGATCTCCGCTCCTCCTTTGAATCCTCCTTGTGGAAAAAAACTAAAGCAACCTCAGCCCGCACAGAGTCTGAAATTATCACTTCTTCTGGGCAGCTTTGCTGTTTTCGGTCAGGCTCAGACGTGAAGGTGTGCGTTATCGGTAGTGGAGACGAAAGCGAGCTGGTTCTCGCGATGGTGTTGGAGGGATTTTTCGATGCCTTGACTGGTGTGCTGCAGGGCGGGACGGACCGCAGAACTATACTGGATCATCTAGAGATGGTCATGCTTTTGATGGATGAGGTTTGCGATGGTGGGATTGTGCTGGAGTGCGACGCCGCTAGTTTGATGTCGAGGGTCTTGATGCGGGAGATTGACGACCCAAATGTGTTTCCTATGAATGGTTCTGGAGGTGATGGGAAGGGTAATGTCCCCATTGGCGAAATGACAATTGGCCAGGCCCTCAAGCAGGCTCGAGAACAGTTAATCAGTAACCTCGGCCAGCGCGATGGCTCCTAAAACTGTTGTAGGATAATTAAGGAACGACTACGAACGCGAATGCGAGTAAGAATACGTAAAAAAAATGCTAATGAATGGAACACAAGCTTTGTGGCCAAAACCAATCACTTTTTATTTCCACAAACATTTTCCACGATGTGCTTCAGGTCCAACCGAAGAATGTCCCGAAATCGACCTCTTCATTTGTCAGGGCACGGCGGAAAACTCTCAATCCACCCAGTACAAAATTCTCTGCCCCTACATTGTGAACCACTAATTCCTCAGGACCTGACCCATCCTCAGCCGCCACCACCTCAACCCTGTAGTGCATGCAATCGACCTTTCCTGAGCAGAGTTTTACCGATTCGGAATTAAATTTGTACACAACTTCGACCTCCGCCCCACCGCCTACAGTTACCACAACTGCCCCAAACTGGTTCAACTCTTCTATTCTCCTAGCTTCCCCTTTTCCGTCCACTTCCTGCGGGTAAAGTCTCGCAATGATTTCAGGACTGAGAATATTAAACTTGACCCCTCCTACCTCAACTCTAACTGTTGGATTCGGTCCCCCTTGTCCTTCATTAATTAAGAAAGCTACTGCAATAGTGACTCCCGCCGCCCCGGCCCTTACCCCGTTTAGCTCCCCCCTCACAGCTCCCCCTTTGACAAATGGCGTCAACCCGACAACACCACCGTCATCAGTCGTCAAGGAAGCGATAGTCATTCCCCAAGTGAGAGGGAAATCGCTCGTAAGTGAAGGCACACTTCCACCATGGTAGGCATATCCATTGACTCGCCGATCGTCACCATCGTCACTACTTGCCGGTGTCTGGTAGAAATTGTAGCTAGCAATAACGGATTCGTCCCTCCACAAAGACCAAGGACGCTCGCGCACCCAATATTGCGTCACCCACTTCTCCTCCACACAAAATTCCTCGTCGATCCTGCGACCGTAAACGCTGGAATCATCGCGACCAGTATCAGTTCCAACAGGACAAGAGCAGTGCCAGCTTAGGGGGTCAAAGTGTGAGTAATCGCTGCCCTTCCAGTGTTGAAACATCACTCCAGAGCCCTCGCGAGGACGGATCATGATGCCGTTAGCATCCGGTCCGCGGTCGCGGCAAGCATCGTCGATTGACACGAGCTCGTTGGTTGTTCCGGGGATTATCGGGAAAACCGTCTCCCCACCCATACAAGTATTAACCAAATAAGAAATAATGGTTTTCACCCTCTTCCCACCTGGATAGTCCCCTCCCATTCTCCTTAATTCCTCCGTTGAGAACGGTCTCTTTTCTTCAGCGTTCCACGCGGGATCGTAATGACATGTGTAACGTCCCTCTTTTCCATATCGCTGAACTTGGAGAACTTCTGCATGAGAAGCTGGTAAAGACGCAAAGTCGGCGTACTTCCGAACAATCCCCCTCAGTACTTCTGAAATGTCCTCTTGCTGGACGAAATACCCACTAGCGATCGAAGTACGGTGCTTCGCGAACGATTCCTGAAGGTTGCCAGTATAAATCAATTCATTGTGGGGCGATGGTGACATGGAAGGGGCGGTTTGACGCAAATATTCGGTCTCTGAGTGCGAGAGGAAGGTGGGAAAGTGATGGACAATAGGAGAGGAAGAAATTTTCTTCGTGGATTGGTTTGCGGAGGCGGATCGCTGTAAAGATAGTGGGGGCAGTGGCACAACCTGCCCAATTTCATACAGATGTTCCACGAGATCTTTGATTTTCTCTTCTACAAGCCTCCTATCTTTGCCCCCCCAAGTGGGCTCCTCCTCTCTCCACACAATGTCAATAACCTCCCCGACGTTCCGAACACAGTCCAACCTCGTCAGAAAAGCGAGTGCGAGACAAGGCACATTTACCTTAAGATCGACAATACCACCTCCAGCGTTCGAGCCAAAGCTGAAATCGCACCGTAACTCGCTGTTGTGTTTCCAACTAGAGGAAAATTCGACAGGCCACTGGTCTGGAGTGAAGTTTTGGAGTTCATGGGACGCCGCGGCACAAAATACCATCTTAGAGATAGCAGGGGCGGTCACAGATTTTGTAGCTGGTGGGGGGGGTGATGATGACAATGACAATGACGCAGAGTGGAAGCCGGAGTAAATTGTGCGGCCTTGGTAATTGCCGTCCACTCGTTCTTGTGGAAGCAACTTCTTAACATAGAACTGGTGTTTGGCGTGTCCCCCACCGAGCAACTCGGCTAGTTGGAAGCCATCAAGCATATCCCCTCCCATGTAATCGCTTTTTATACCAATACCGTCTGGATAATACGTCGATAAGTTGTAAAGAGCAGGGACTCCCCAGCTGCTCATGACTAATTCCCCCTTTCCCGCCCCTTCGATCCACTCAAAAATCTCCGGTACAGTGTACGCCCGGTCCTGGCTGTGGCAGAAGACGTCGTAAATCTCTTCATCAGTCTCCCACATACCACTATCGCTAAGTGTTGCCTTCGTTGTTTGGAGGCGATGCGTTCCTGGGAGGTTTGAGAGGATGTGGCGGACAGTTTCCAGACAGGTAGAAGTTGACGTTGAGGAAGCCGGAACTAACTTTAAAGCGCTTTGGATGTCGTAGATGCCGGTTCGGCCATGATGACCGTAAACCATTATAAACATACCACCACCTGGCCTTAGAACAGAAGAGAGGGCCCTGAGACCCTCAACGGGGGAAGAAAGGTGGTGAAGGACCCCAGAAGAATTTATGAAATCAAAAAGAATATCCGACGGGAGGCCTAAGGAAATTCGACCTGAGGGAGTGGAGAGATCTAATAAGCTCCCTTGTAAGAATGTTATCTTCGGGTGCCCAGCCTTCCGTCCTGTTTGACGTATGCTGTCGCGAATGTGGATTCGTGAGCGGGCTACATCAATGCTTGCAGAGGATAAGTCAAGGTGGTAAATCTCCGCCGATGTAGCAGCGTAGTTGCCGTCTAAAGATTGGTATATTTCATTGAGGTACGTTGTGACGTCTCCCGTACCACCGCCAGCGATGAGTACACGGAGAGGATTGGTTGGTGAGCGGGAGGTGGCAGGGGCAGTGAACGTTCTCTCGCCAAAAATGAAGTGATCCACAAAACCGGGGTGCGAAGGCACATCTGATATCAAACGGGAGAATTCATCGGCAGGATTGCGAGGAGGATAGGGTAGCTCCGTATACTGTTTCGATACAGTCGATGTCGTTTCATCGTTGAGACAGTTTGAAGGGATCAAAAGGGGCATCATAAGGAGGAAGGAGAAGACCGCCTTCATTTTTTTTATTGCGTGATATATTGTTTGGTGGTGTTTCCGAAGCTGAAGGTGAAAGGCTCCCGCGTATACTAGGGATATGAGGGGAAGGGTGTTGTCAGCGTCACGAGGATTCCATGAGCATCAATTGTGGCACTGCATTTTAATCCTGTCAATGTGCGAGTATAAGTGCTAATCACGGGTTTAGAAAAAATGGAACGTTGGAAAAAAATCGACAACTAACTCCCTTCAAAAAAAATTCTCATGAAAGTCATTAAAATTCATCAGTGTCTACGAAATGGGATTCATCTCGACCCATTTGAATTCTATCGCCTTGTGTTGGCCCTCTCATGTAAAATCGTAAGAAATTTATCAAAAAGCTCCCGATTCCAAACAGCACTGCCACCTTGAAGCTGTTGTTTGCTAAGAAATTTAGCAAGAACTGAATGTAGCCTTGGCCATTCGCAGCAGTCATCAGCTCTGAAGGAAATTCCTTCCCCGCCATTAGTGCCTCGACGAGAGAGGACTTCAGGGTATCAACGGACTGTTTTTTTAGGTTGTCTTCTGACCCTTCATTCATCGATTTTAGTGCCAGCAAGAGCTGGTCCTTTGTAAGTTCAGAAACTAGCCCCATTAATTTCCCTCGTGATTTTTTTTCATGTTCCTCCCTCCCCTCGTACTTTTCCTCCTGCATGTTAGTTAGCATTTGCACGACACGCTCGTCAGTGAGGTCGATTCCCCGCTTTTTAGCATCCTCAATCATATCAGGTGTTGGATTGCTAAAATCCATCTTTTTGATGGATTGTTGAGCTTGTTTGGCTGCTTTAATTTTTGTATCCTCGACCTGTTTTTTAGTTTCTTCGATCTTCTTCTTTAAATCTTCTGCTCTGTCGAATTCCTCGTTCCGCTCGTAGATTCTGACAAGTTGTTCTGCATCATTGATCTTTTCTTTTGTGTGAATTTGACTGCATGGATTAAGCCCCCAAAAAGCTAGTCTAACTCACCTGCTTCTCTATAGGATCATCCGGCATAGTTTCGACCACTCCTCTCCCATTGCCCCCACTAGCCCCTCTGTTGTCGTCTCCACGTTCCCCCTTGTAAATCTCCCCTCTGTTGAACATACCTGTGAAGGTTTTCTTATCATTGACTTTCTGGTGTTTCTTATACTGAAGCAATTCGTTTAATTTCTTGTTGATCATCTTATCCTCCCCGTAAGATTTTGCCTTCTTGAGATCGGCTACGGCCATGTCGAGCTCCAGTCCGCCAGATGACTTTGGCCCAATTCTGGCCATTGCCCTCCTGTAAAGTGCCTTCGGTGATTTGGGGTAGATTACCAAGGCAGCATCACATGCCTGTATTGCGACGGAGAAATCACTCATCCGGTGGCAGCATATAGCGAGGTTCAAGTAACAGGAAAGAAGAAGCGACTCGATCTCTGAGACTTGCTACGCTGACGTCCGTTAGTCGGGCGTTTAACATCATAATAAGTGTTGTTTTCCAACATGTGACTTATCTTCTCACCTTTTCGCTAAAAATTGTGTCCATCTCATAGCTGCTCTCAGACAAGTCAGCATCTTTGATCCCCTTCTTTTTCCAGTCTGGGTCTGTATTTTCTGCCCACTTGAAAACCGCCAATGCTTGCTCATAGCAATGATTGGCATCCATAGCATCTCCACAATTCAAACTATCATTTCCTTTATTCTTCATCTCTTGCGCCACGGCCATCCTCTGTCCATACTCCATTGTTCTAGCTTTAATTATCTCTTCCTTTGCAAACACCGAATTTTGGTAAAATCTGTGGATGGTGGTAGTAGAAATACCAGAAAAAATGCAGACACACGCGAAAGTTAGCTGACCCGGCCATGTATTAAAAAGGAGGGGGAGCGCTCCCACATACGCACACAAAGCAAATAAACCAGATATTACGAAAGAACAAAACATTAACCACGCGATCGAACTAGCAAGATAGATGAACAGTCATCCACTATCGGATGCCCTCCCACAAACCACACCGCAAATTCACTGACCTTGGCCATGAGTCAAACTTGTTTCTATCCGGCGCAGTCTGAGCTGTTTTCATTTTAACGGCTTGCTGCATCAACACGTTGAAGGGGGTGCCGTTGACTTTGCTTTTCATTGGGTCTTCATTGGCTTCAAATTGATCTTTCTTGGCATTAGCTTCGGCTTTGTCGTTCTCAGAGTCAAACTTATCCCACTTTTTGTAATCGGGTGCATGCGTCATTTTACTGGTGTTTGGCCCTTCGCGCCTTGTCGTATTTAGTTTCGCCGATAAATGAGCCAATCTTAACCTCTTTTTCAAAAAGTTGACAAAATTTAACCCCTCACACCAAACGTAGTCAGTTAATTAGATAAAAATATGGTAAGCCGTTCTCGGGCGTGCAATCGTCAAATAAACAAGCTGTGAACGTTTGAATCAATTTATTCCTCCCCTCGCCTCCTCACAACGCTAACTTACTGTCTGCCCGTCTCCCACCTGCCCCCACCCCCAATCCCAGTCCTGCTCTGCCGCCATCGCCAACTGGCAGAAGAAGGAGGAGAATGCAGACAAGATCCAAGAGGAGGTGAAGGAGATGTTGCTGTACTGCCAGATTCCTCCTATCTCAAAATTGGACAATAGCCTTAATCAGCTGAAGGCATGCGAAAAGCTTTCACTAAGTACCAACTGCATCGACAGGTTGTCAGTCCCTCTGGCAGGCATGACGTCGCTTCGGATTTTGTCACTGGGGAGAAACGCCATCAAAAAGATTGAGAAGCTCGATGACGTAGCTGAAACACTGGAAGAGCTCTGGATAAGCTACAACCAAATCACTTCCTTGGATGGATTGTCAGGGTTGACAAATTTGTCAACGCTGTACATAGGGAATAATAACATCAAGAGCTGGAACGAACTGGACAAGCTGAAGGATTTAGAAAATTTGCAGGATGTACTCCTTTTTGGGAATCCTATTTATGCTGAGAAGGAAACAAAGGAGGAAAGGAGGGTGGAGGTTCTCAAACACCTGCCTAACCTGAAGAAAATAGATGGAGAGATGGTCAAGCCAGCGGAGCGGGAAGCCGCTGCCGCTGCGTAGGGTATTTGTCGGTGGTGTTTTTTGTTGCCTAATTAGGGAAAATATTGTGAAGCGCTTTACTATTAAAAATTGTGCCAAAAATTATAAAAGCACCTAAATGCACCCCCATGAAGGACAAATTTGTCGATCAAAGTGGAGCTCCTCGAGACAAGGCGAAGCAAGAGAGACTCGGCAGCTTTAGCTGGGCGGACGGAGACAGGAGAAGAGGCAAGCACGTGTACGCGGCTGCCTCGGGGAACGGAATAAATATCAAAGAAAAAAAGAAGAAGTTTTTAGCGAAAGGCGTCATCTACATTTTCCTGTCCGCATTTTTTTTTTGCCTTATAAGTTGTCAGCAGTGCTCGTGGTAACTTCTTACTAGACTGCTCCCGTTCGATATCCTCACGAGAACCCCTAAAGAAGTATTCCTCTAACACCAACAATCAGACAGATTTAACCTTCAATTTTCTTGAAGGCGACGATCTGTTCGATGTCAATGGCGGACTGGACAGTGACCATGACCTGGTTGTTTCCCTCGTCCCAGGCATCGCGGATCTCCTGGGCCATCTCCTCGGGGACGTCCGGGAGCTTGAGGTCCTCCTTCTGCTCGCCAGCCTCGTTGATGAGGGAGCAGAAGTCCTCGTCAGTGATGTCAAGGAGCTCCCACTCGACGCGGGTGACGACGGGGACGGTGGTTCCGTGGGTGGAGGGGACCATATCCTCGAGCTTCTTGCCGGTGAAGATGTCAACGGCCAGGAAATTGCACTTGGCGTGGCCGTGCTTCCCCGTCTTGGAGACAGAGATGTTGAGCACCTTGCAGGGCTTTCCCTTGATCATCATGTAGCCGCCCTTCTTGATGGCTCCGGCCTCCATAGGGATGACCTTGGACGCTCCGGCGTCGGTGTTCTCGATGGCATAATCCTCGTCAGACATTTTCTTGCTTTTTTTTGTTAGCTGTTTGTGCGTGGATGAGGTGGGTGACGGTTACGAGGGAAGATATGGGGTGAGTGGGGGTGTATTAGCGATCGGTGGGGGCAACGGCAAGCAGAAAGAGATCAAAGCGATCCAAGGGAGAGGAGATGGCAGAGAAGTGGGGAGGTTATGCGATTGAGCGGCCGAGGTGAACTTTGCAGCATCAGACTATTTTTTACTCTTATTCTTCTCGCGCAAGGAGGGTAATCACAATGGGGGCACAGTCGATGTGGTTAAATTAGGCTTACCGTTTAAATTTCTCTTGATTATGTAATGGGAGGCCAGAAAATAAGGCAAAATTTTTTGGGAGGAGGAGAACAGTGGCTGCGAAGGTATGAAATTTTGGTCCCACCTTTTTGTTTCTCCCTGCGAAAACGTGGCTCTAATCCCCTTCCTTTACCTCTAGCATCCCGGAAAACACACAAAATACGGTTTAACCCGCAACCCCCCCCTTCAAACTGTCCGCTTCCAAAAAGTTGGTAAAATCCCCAGTCCAAAAAACCATATAACGCTCGTCTCCCCATTTGGTTTTGCACTCCTTGATACGTCATGATCAATTTCATCCTCTTGGTGAACAAGCAGGGTCAAACCCGGCTCAGTACTTACTACACGTGGATGTCCATGAGCGAGCGAGTTGCCCTGGAAAGTGAAATAATCCGGAAATGCCTTAGCAGGAGTGAGCTGCAGTGCAGTTTCCTTGAGTTTCGTGGATTTCAGATAACTTACCGGCGATACGCGTCGCTATTTTTCATCGTTGGGACGGATGGACATGATGAGAATGACCTGGGAATGTTGGAGTTCATTCATACATTGGTCGAAACCTTTGATAAATATTTTGAGTCTGTTTGCGAATTGGACATAATGTTCAACTTAGAGAAGGCTCATTTCATCCTTGATGAGATGGTCATGAACGGATGCATAGTGGAGACGAATAAGGGCAACATTCTGAGGCCCATCATGCTCATCGATAAGGAGAGCAAGAAGGATGAGAGTATTTTCGGTGGAAGGTAGGTTTGTTCAGGTTTTCTAAGTAATAAAATAGCCTGTGAGATTTAATATAGGAACTTGTCCTTATTGTAATTTGACCATGTGTGTTAATCATGTTTTCATTCTTCTCAACTAAATCTCTTTTCTTCTGTTTAATGAACTTTCTATTTCACTTCCCCTTGAGAAATTGCCGATACTCTCGCGTTTTCTTGCTTTCTTCTACCTCTACTTTATTTCTGATCTCCTTCTTTTGTCTTTTTGTTGACAATCGCACTATCCAACTGAAATGCCAGAAGAGAGGTGCCCTCTCCTTTGACCCCTTGGACATCTCTCCGCGAAAATAGAGGTGGAGACAAAGGCGCAGGGGCCCCACTTGCCGGCCTATTCTCACCCCCTGCTACCCACTGAGAAATTTGGCTCCTCCTTCGATAACCACCCCTGCCGCCGCCACCCCTGCTACCACTACCACTACCACTACCCCTACCCCCATTGTGCGTTGTCGTGCTCCTTCGCCGCCCACTTCGCGGGCTGAAAGTTGTGTGCTGCTGCTGCATCATGAATGAAGAATTGTAGCTTAGCGGGGAAGTAGGGTAAAATTGGGAATGCTGATATTGTTGCTGATATTGTTGCTGATGTTGGTACTGATTTTGATACATTTGTGACTGCTGGAAGTGCTGCTGGGGGATAGGGCAGTACTGCATCTGCGAATACTGCGACTGTGCGTTCTGAATCGCAAGCTGTTGATTCTGGAGCAATAAATACTGAGAAGGGAAGGAAATACTGGGTTAGCCAAGCTAATTTTTACGACTAAACTCATGTTTTCAACTCTGAGCGCGCACTCTCACTTACTTGCTGGTAACTCTCGCTCGACTGTACAGGAGTGGTTGGCGCGAAAGGGTTTTCTGGCCTGTTTGCCATGATATCAGTGAATCCAGGGCTGGTGTCTACTCCAAGCGCTCCCGTCCCTACAGGGTTGTGGTTGTGTTGCATGAAAGACACATAATGCGTCGGACTGATAGGAAATGCTGTTTGGGGGTGAAAGTGTTGTTGCTGGTGCATTGGTGGCTGTGGTGGAAGCTGCTGCTGCAGCGGCGGCGGCTGCTGGAAGCCGCCGAATTGGTACATTTGTTGTGGCGAAGAAGGCATAGAATGCTGATAATGCCGATAATGCTGGAGTTGAGCCTGAGGGATCAATTTTGGTTGCGCATGAGGGATATTTTGTAGACGTGGCTGTGGCTGTGAATCCTGCTGTGGCAGTGGCTGTGAGTCCTGCTGTGGCACAGGATTTTGTGGTGGTGGTGGTGGTGATGGTGGTGGTGATGGTTTCTCTGTAATTTCCGTCTCCTCCTCAACAGCAGTATGCTCCTCTACCGTTTCAGAATTCTCCTCCGATTTCATTTTAGCTTCCTTCTCGGCCTCCTCGCAATCCTCTGGATCTCCCATTTCCCTTCTTTCCCTCTTTCTTCTCAATCTCAAAAACTCACACCCCAGTAACTTCCTGAAATAAAGCGTGCCATCAACGGGAGGCTTCCATGCCTTGCACTCCCTAATGCCAATTTCTACTCCCCCATCGAGATTGTCACCCACAAGAAATGGATGAGAAGCTGCCTGACCGGCCGTTATACGATCCCATGGATCAAGACATAGGCATTGGGAGAGAAAGTGGCTAAACTGTCCCAATAGTCGATCCTCCCCCCGGACTGCTTCCCTCCTGGAGTGGTGCGAGAACAAAATCTCCGAAAGACGCCGGTACTCAAAATACCTCGCTTTTGAGGCGTTGGCGTCCTTTTCTGACAATCGCCGATTGGCCGCGGCGTTGTATTCCTCCTCCTCCATGAGCCTACCCTCTCTGTCTTCTCCCCTATTCCCAAAACACTTGTTCTTTTTATAAAAATTGACACTCTTGTAACCCAGCGAGATCATTGAATCTGGGATCGCAGAAAGCATTTGCTACATCAATTTGTGAGTAAATGAGTGAAGCATGTGCGGCAAGAACAGTCATGCGCTGCATATGGCTCGAGACTCACCTCCATCCGGCACAGTTGGTTGTAGTCGTCAATCCCGGGGAATATTGGCAAACCTAAGAAGAGTTCTGCGAGGACACAACCAAGGGACCAAATATCGATCTGTCGGTCGTAAGGGCAGCCGAGAATAACCTCAGGAGATCTATAAAAGCGCGATTGTATGTAGCTGTAAGTGGACTTTCCCTCAAAGAATCCACTTCCAAGATCAACGAGCTTAACGTCGATTGCTTCGCGGTTGCCCTTTTCGTAGTTGACGAGGATATTCTCGGGCTTGATGTCGCCATGAACGACCGATTTTTTATTCAACAAAAGCAGCGCGTCCACCAATGTTTTAGTGATGGTTTTTATCTGAGTCAAAGAGAGACCGTCAAATTGGCGCTCCTTGAGAAATTCGTATAGATTGACACCCAAAAGAGGAGTCACAATGCATAAGTGGTTGTGGTGGAAGAATGTGTCTAAGCACTGCGAGGGAAGGAGGCGTGGGAAGCATTGACAGTCAGTGCATCGATTGCCAGTGCGCCTCTATAAGACAGGGCAATTTGCACTTCAGAACAATTAATTCAATTGACAAACTTACTCACCTGAACAACAGCCGTCTCGCCGCCTTTGCCACCGCAAATACGCTCACCGTCACCGAGACTATCATTACCATCACTGCTGACTGTAACAGCTTCGTGAATCAGTTTGAGCAATTTGACCTCTATCTCCGCCTGTTGCGTAAAAGCTTCTCGGTTTCTAACACATTTGAGGGCAACTCGCGTATTGTTCTCCACATCGTAACATTCAAATACAAGCGCGAATGTCCCGTAGCCGAGTAGATCCTTAACAACATACTCCCGGCATACATCTATTGAGGTGTTGGGGTTCTTAAAGATGTAAGAGGTTGAAACGATGAGATGGTCTTCTTCATTGTCACAAAGTAAGCCCCCGACACGGTTTGAGGTTGGCACAGAGGGGGTCGTTAGGATCTGTGGCATATCCGACATTACCCCCGCCAATATGTAGAAAGGACGAGCAAGGGACTTAATCCAGAGTTGTTGATTACCCCCGCCAATATGTAGAAAGGACGAGCAAGGGACTTAATCCAGAGTTGTCGATGAAACTAGGTCCCTACTGTTGTTCTTCTTTTTTCTGAGATATTTTATTTTGGGATTTTTAAGTGTCTCTTATTGAACGCTCGGTCACCTTTAAAAGACGCACACCTGGAGTTTTTTAGTGCGAGAAGGAAGATTCGGGAAAATTTTTCGACTGTTAAGAATTCTAAGTCATTTTTAAGCAGAACCACGACCATCACCACCTCTAGGAGAAAAGGAATCTAGCTACCCACGAAAACAGATTGCACGTTAAATGACAGCCAGACTCTCCCTTTTTGTAATAATGATCATCAGATGCATTACCTTTTCGGCTGGCTTCCGATCCGCACTCACTCGACCAGTCCTCCGTTTGCAGAGACCACTGCGAATAAGTTTCTCCTCCTCTGTAGAAAGAGAGACCGTGCCCCGCACATTTGACAATCTATCCCCGCTACCGTCTTCAGGTATTCTGTCTGTTTTTTCCGCAAATGGTCGGTTTCAAACTCCAACCGAGGGTCAGCGTGAGGTGTGGGACTGGTACAATGATAGCACTTCCAGCTCCCCTTCCAGCTCATCAGCTAACGGAGTGTCCATTCAACGCCGGTATCCCCCCACATTGATCCTTGGGTCACAGACCGGTAGCGGCAAGACTCTTGCTTATCTTTTACCGATTGTGAACAAATGCATCGAGAAAAGCTCTTCAAGCAAGTTTCCAAGATCAATTGTGGTGGTGCCTAATGAGGTTTTGGCGTACCAAGTTCGATCGATGGCTGTGGAGGGCGTGATCCCCTCATCTGATGACGGTGAATTGGGTGTTACAATCGACATTTTGCCCAATGGTATCGTCGAGCTCAATGACTATCGCCCCTGGCGCCCTCCCTCAAAACCTTCTTGGTCCGACTTGCCAGACACCACAACAACAATGGGAACAAGTACGACTCCCCCCCAAATCCTAATCACCACCCCGTCTGCATTCTCTCGGATCTGCCAGTCTGTGAAGACGTCTATTCCAATCTTCTCCTCCCTGGAATCGATTGTGCTGGACGAGGTTGACCTCCTCCTGACAGGGGACAACCTCCCTCACACCAAGAAAATCTTCCAGGCACTGAGGGCCCTGGGAAGGTTGGATCCGGCTCTTTTCAATGAAGCTGATTATAGTAGTAGTAGTAGTGGTGGTGGTGATGGTGATGGTGATGGTGGTAGTGGTAGTGGTAGTGGTAGTTCTGGTCTGATGCCTAAATTGCTTTGTGTCGGAGCGACTATCCCGACCAAGGGAGTCAAGTTCAGCCCTCGAGGACTACTTTCCAAGGAGTATCCTGAAGCAAAGTGGATTGAGATAAGCGGATTCCACGAATCATCTCACGCCGGTTTGGTTGCTTCCTCTTCAAAGGCAGCTTTTTCGCCAACCTCGTCGTTGAATTCTTCCTCCAATCTGGCACGCAACTCGAACAGCAATGATTATGTGAATTGGATCGAGGTAAAGTCTGATGGTGAAAAATTCAAGCTGTTGGTGAAAATGCTGACATCAGCGGCGTCCGTGACGAAAAGGGACGGTAAACATGAGAAAACAATCGTGTACGTGAACACAGCAAAGAACGCAGATGCCCTTACTGACGCTTTGCGCGACAAGGGCGGCGTGACTGAAGCAAAGGCCTACCATGCTAAGATGCCCAAGGAAGATAGGCGGTGTATTCTGAAAGAGTTTACTGAATGGAAACGCGGTGTCGAGGACGGTTGCAGGGTGCTTGTTAGCACAGATTTGAGCGCTAGGGGACTGGATATGCCAGGAGTGACAAGAGTTATAGAGTTTGAAATGGCATTGGACACTGTTGCCCACTTACACAGAATCGGCAGGTGTGGGAGGTTAGGAGCAGGCTTGGGAGAAGAAGAAGGAAAGCAGGGAGAGACTGCGAAGGAGGCGGGGCTTGAGCGCAATTTCGGTGAAGCGTTCGTCTTTTTTGACCCGACATCGAAAGAGGGGGATTTGGTTTCTGCCATCCGAGAAGGAGGAGGTATTGTTGATGGAGATGGCAATATCGCCAAGGCGTTCTCGCGGAAGAGAGGCTTCAGAAAGAAAAAGAAAAAGGGAAAAGTGATCTAGCCGTCCTGTTTTTTTTCGGTGGACGACGGATGGGTTGTCTGGGCAAGTGAGAAGTAGCAAATAAATAAGACTTTTTTTTACAACACTCTTTCATCATCATCACGTTCCATTTTACTCTCCCTCCTCCAAGTAGGGCTCGTCCTCGCCATATATTTCATCTGCGGCCGGCCGCGACGCTGAAAGCTAGCCAAGTTCTGCGTCGCGTCTAGCTGCATCATGGAGGGCCGGGCCTGCTTCGAGAGCATTTGGATCGCCTTATTTTCTGTCTTGGTCTTCTCGCCCGACAAAAATTTCAGCCACACCTCGTAGAATTTGAACTAGTTCTTTTTTAAGGGGTTTACCCAAAATCCCAAAAGCATGTTAGCATGTTGAAGAAGAAAAAGGCTGACTCCCGAAATTCCAGAATGACTCGGCATTCCCGGGCCCACCTGACTCATTCTTTTTAATATAGCAATATTCATCAATCGGGTATTAAAAAACGCAAATACGAACTCCCGGTAAGTGTTTTAACACTCTCGTTGAATTTTTTCTTCCAAATTCGTCTACTTACAGTCTATTTTGTATGCCCGACATCACAGTGAATACACATCATTCTGTTGCATAGTTCCCCAGATTAAGCCAGAATGGCTCTCCTTGTGCATGACGTCAATTCCGACAAGATAACGCATGCTCCTTCTCCGACACTTAAGTCTATCGCTCCAATTTGTAACTCCGTCCTTACCAGTTATGTCTCTGATGAGGTCAGCACTAGCACTAGCACCAAATCAGTCTGCGCAGATTTGCCAAGGAAGAGGAAATGGTTCACTGAAGCAGAACACGGGGCTAGTCCAGAACATGGTGAGCCGACGAAGCGCCCCAAAGTGCGGCCGAACAGTAAAACAAAGGTATTAGGAGTTTACCCTAGTTGGAATGTGACTGGGACATACACCGCCCAGATCAAGTATTCCAAGGGGAAGCGGAAATATCTCGGCGATAACTATTCCACAATTGAAGAAGCCAAGAAAGTCTATGCAGAGGCTGAGGAGGAGATTCGCGGTCCAGTGTTCCAGTGCAGCACATGCAGTGAGGAGTGGAATGTCAAAGGCAAGAAGTTGAAGGATGGGGAAAGTTGGAATTGTCCTCATTGTGTGAAGGAGAGCGACAAGTTAAAGAGTTACATCAACCCTC
>Ga0209600_1001249_pt1 | contig 17132 bp, 9 predicted proteins | sample COGITO_mtgs_1104_FD_185518 | JGI IMG/M metagenome (GOLD analysis project Ga0209600, IMG submission 185518) | Pelagic marine microbial communities from North Sea - COGITO_mtgs_110421 (SPAdes) (version 2) | ecosystem: Environmental > Aquatic > Marine > Epipelagic ... | reverse complement strand
AAGGACTGCCCCATTGAGACGAGTCGAGGCCACTGGCGTCGATCCTAAGCTATGTTTCAGTTTGCTGACCAAGGGTGGCAGCCTTGATCTCGAAGCGCAGACCGCCCATGAGTGCGAGACGCTTGTGCGAACCTTCAGCTTGATGCTGGACGAGTTGCACAAGGTCAATGAGCTTAAGAAGAACAAGAAAAAGAACAAGCCAAACTTCCCCTTTGTGGATAGTCGCGAAGGCCGCGAGGGGTCGCTGGTAAACTTCGTCTAGGAGCATTAAAAAAGAAAGAATAAGGAAGAGAATAAGGAAGGAAGGCCTGCACCGAAGATAGTCATTTACATCTCGCAAAACTCACAATTTTCATTTTTTTTTGTTACTGTGTGTGCCCGTTCTTTTCCATTGTAGTGAGAACAGTGGCGTCTTGTTGAAATTTTTCGAGATATTGCAAGTATTGATCCAGCGGCAGGTTGCTCGCTTCAAAGGCTTTCCTCGGACCAGCTATACCACCTCCTAAATTATTCAGCGAGGTGGACATGTAGCCGGCAGTGCTGGTGTTCAAGGCAGCAGACATATTAACTTGCTGCGAGACACCCGTGTGTTGCAGACGAAATCGATCCATCTGCTGCGAATGTGACTTTCGTAGCCTCTCCATCTCGATGTTGTGCATACTTTCAAGACGTTGTATCTCAAGTGTTTGGGCCAAGGCCTGGGCAGTCATTTGTTCTTGAAGCTGGCGCATGCGCTCAGATTGCTCGGCCAAAATATGTTGCATTTGCTGAAATTCAGGGGAGAAGTTTATCGTGGAGTTGTTGCTAAATTGTTGTTGCGGCGGCGGCGGCGGCGGGAAAGGAAATGATGCGTTGCTATCTTGCGTTTGTTGCACTTCCTGTTGCTGTTGCTGTTGCTGTTGCTGTTGCTGTTGCTGTTGCTGTTGGTACGGATTATGGAAAGTATTTTGTTTTTGTGACTGCTGCTCTGCTTCCTCCCTGTAATACTCATTTTGCCTCTCCTCAAACAAACTCTTCTCCTTCAAAAATTCCCTTTTCTCTTCCAAAAAATGCTCTTTATCTTCCATCAAACGCCGAGACTGATCAAGTATCTCTCTCTCCTTATTCTCAAGGGCAGACGAGGCAGACGCAATTTTCGTGTCACGGTAGGTGGGAATGGGTGATGGTGATCGCTTCAGTATTGTTGACAACGGAGGAGGACTCCCCGCTCCACTGATGCGTCGGCTATTGTGCGTGTCGGTGAATGCCATGACAGTATTACGTCGTTGTTGATGTCTCTTTGAGCTATTTGAGAATGTCGTTTTATAGTTAGAGTTGGAGGGAGAAGGGGAGGGAGATCTTGACGGAGTTTTGTTGCCGTGGTGGCTCATCTCATTAAATGTTGCCAAGTTCTTCTGGCGCCTATCATCGCTAATCACACTATTGTCATTATCGTTGTTGCTATTTTTGTCATTGAAACTCACTACAGAGCACACACTCGGAGGTCGACTTGTCTGTGTCGCTATTTCGCCGCTCATCATCACATGTCGGATGGTCTGCGCTTCGGCATCCACGATATTGCTATTCTTGACAGCATCATTTTCACCCTGGATCATCACGATTTCAATTTCATCGTTATCGTTATTGTTATCGTTATCGTTATCGTTATCGTTATTGTTATCGTTATCGTTATCGTTATCGTTATCGGTGTAGTTGCTAATGTTGCTATTCCTGCTTTTATTGCTGCTGTTACTGTTGTAAATAATGTTGTTGTCGTTGTTGTTGTCGTTGTCAATATCACCGTCATTTCCAGCCCCGATTTTTTCTTCTTGATCATGTTTGTTGTCATGATGATTATCGATGTTAGCATCTGTCTCATCAAAATTCCCGCCATCATGATGATCATGATGATGATGATGATCACGATGATGATGATGATGATGATGATGATGATGATCATCATCATAGAACACTTTGTCACTCCCCAAATCACCGTCGTATACTCCGTCGTCTTCGAAATCATTGCTTTCATCAACGCCCCTAAACCCATCTTCACCCATCTTCTCACTGACACTATCCATGTCATCGTTTTCCCGCTCGCTATACTCCCTAACTTTCCTGTGAATCCCTTTCCAAAAGCTCTTTGTCACTCTCTTCCCAGCTAGCTCAGCCCGAACTTTTATGTCACCTCCAAGCATCTTGACTGGTCCCTCCTCAGGAGACTTGTGAAATGGTTCCCTAAAATCGCCTTTTCTCACGCACTCAAGGAGAAGGGTCGCATAGCCATTCCTATTTCTCCTCCAGGCAATTGTCGGCATTGGCGCAGATAGTTTTCGGATCCACCTTTCGATTCGAATCTTGTAATGTTTAGGGAGGGCATGGTAGGATGCCTCAATTGCTAGGAGGAGAGAAGTAAACTGCAGAAATAATTCATAAATTAGGATAGGCAAGGAAAAAACAAGAGCCAAAAGTGGAAGAGACCTCAACAATATACTCACCTCTTCATTTAACAAGGAGCCAGTTTTACTTCTATGCTGCCCCGAGTCTTTATAGTAATCTTGTTGCCGTTTCGAGTAGATATCAAAAAGTTTTGTGACCGTGGGGTTGTTGCTGTCATTGTGTTTGTTGTCATTGTAAGAGGAATTGTCGTAGCCGTCATGAATCAGTCCACGAGACGACAATTTTTCTCGTCTGCCCTTTGGCGTCCGCCTTGTATGGCCCCCCCTCGGTGATTGCCTCATTGTTTGTTTCGCTGATGAAAAGATTATCCACCAATAAACTGTTTCGTCTAATAAAGCAGCACGAAAATAAAATTCCGTGTGAGTGGATTTCTATAACTCTACTTCTAATCGAAGGTTTCCTTCTTTAAATATATTTTGCTCTTTGAATCTGTCCCATGAACAAACAGTCACAACAAAAAGAACAAAAACAGCCCCAACTACCTAATTCCCCCAATTTCATTAAAATCCTCCAAAATATAAATATAAAATATGGGTGCTGGCGCCAGTTTAGATAGCAGTGAGCCTGGAACAAAATATAAGGTTGCTTTGTACCAGCAAATCAAGAATGAATGGGCAGAAGCAAGCAAAGCCGATTCTGATGAGGCTGCTGCAACAATCTTGGCAGAGAAGATGGGGTGCACTGAGGAGCTTATCAAGGCCATCGTAACATCTTCTACCCCAAAGAAAGCGAATCAAGTTTTATCTGAGTCTGCCTCGCTTCCAGCTGTCCTTCAGAATATTCCTGGTGCTGACGTTGGTGATGGTGCAAGTGCCGAGGTTGCTGATGCTGTCCAGCCCACCCCGGATGCTGCTGGAGCCGATGATACTCCCTCTGCAGATGCTCCCATTCCTCCCGATGCCATTCCTATGTCACCTATTCCGTCGCAGTGCAGCAAAATTGTTCAGACCATGGTGCAGTCAAACTATCCTGATTTCATCATTGGATTGGATGGGTCAAAATCCTCAAAGTTGTCGCTCGAGGTCGCCATAAAACTCCGAAAGGCAAAGGGAAAAATTATAGCTTTTCATGTTGAGGATCCAGCAAAAGAAGACCTCCCAAGCAAATTTAGCTGGAACACTATTCATTCCGAGGCTGACACATTACTCTGCGGGAATATTCCTCCTAGCTATTACAAGCTCGAGAGTACCTTAAAGTCAACTGGCGAAAACACGAAGCAGAGTTTCAACCGTTATATCCATGAACAGGATATTCCCGCGTATGTATGCGTCGGAATCACTGGTAGAAAAGGTCCGAAGGATGATCCTACCATATTAGGACAGGTCGCTGATTTGGCCATGCGATCGTGCAGTCAGCCTGTCATCGTTTGCAAGGAAGCTGTTGGCGACGAAAGGACTTATATCGTTTGCGTCGACAAAACAGAAAGAGCCATGATGGCATACGAGGCGACCATCGCTCTGGCTCGCCCTGTTGACTCTATCAAGGTTATTTTCTGCAGTGACGTCGGCAGCAGCGAGGATATTGCCGAAATGAAGGAAAAATATGAGGGCAACTTCAAGGCAAATGGCTTAGGAGGTAACGTTACCTTTCAGGTAGTGGAAAAAGAGCCAGGTACTCCTCTTCACGATGCAATCACGAACTTTGTTAATGGTGAAAAACCCAGCTTTGTTGTGTGCGCTCCTGACCCGCAGCTTGAGAGGGTAGAGCAGTTAAGCGTTAGTGAGAGAATAGTGAAACATTGCAAGTGCAATTGTATCTTGTACAAGGTGCCGCAAACGCCGGCACAGTAACTAACCTAGAACTCTAAGATATAGAATGGAATATTTTCTTTCGCCATAAAAACCTCCCATTCTATTTAGCTATTTCTATTAACTCTTTGAATCTCTTTTTGCCGTGCTCGAATAATTCATTGTCACAGTAGTTGCAGCTGATAATTTCATCCCTGATGTCAGATCGCAGCTGGTCTGCTCTCTCTGCACCTCTACCCATACCCGTGTTTGCCATTACGTCATCACGAAAGGTTAGCCAAGGAAAAAATTTGTTCAACAGAAGCTTGGTGCTTTCCCAATCGCTTTGAAGACCAATGACACATTTGTCGACCCGATCCTTAGCCAGTTGTATGTCTGCCTCGGTGAACTCGAGTACCCCACCCTTCCACATAACTTCTTCGGGGGTCTTTCCTTTGTAAAAGTTTCTGTCAAGTACCATCATGCACATCGTATTACAGAAACCTTCGTCCCTATACATGCCAAATGCACTCGCTTTAAATTCCTTTAAAAGCCACTTCCAATGTTCCAGACTCCAATCATTAATGGAGCTGTTTTCGCTGATATCCTCACGAGGAAACACACGTTCATAGTAAAGCGAAATTGCCCGCTCAACAGGGGGGCGCATCATTATGAAGCACGACGGGTCTGAAAGAGCATCGTTGGTTGCCCAAACACCCCAAGAGAAGTGCCCACCCATGACACTCAAGTTACCTAGTGCTCCCCCGCTATCTTCTGTTGCATTATTGAGGTCGAAGCTATAACACCTCAAATCTTCATGGTAGGTCCCCCCCCCGTCAAAGCAAGGCAAATAAAACTTAAGGGCGTGCTTCTTTGCGGCTTGAGTTATGTAGCGCCGGAGAGACGACCCCGCAGTTTTTTCGTGATGAAGAAACACAAAGGGGTTTGATGTAGTTGGCATTTTTTGGACTTTAGGTATATTTTCGTACTTGCTTTGGAATTCCAGGATCTATAAATGATTTTACGTGTTAGCAAACTCCTTCTTTCACGAAACTACGAAGAATGAAACACTGCGTGTTGTGGTGGTAGGGTTGCTTACCTTATAAAAGAGAATTTTGACAATTTCGATCGCTGTCGACCGCGGCAATCCATTGGCAATAGCTGAATTGTAGATCTCACGCAGATTGAATTGATATCCAGTTGGCACGCTAAGATCTGTACTGAGCTGATAGGTCGCACCATCGACTCCATTGACATCATCTACCTCAACAGCGAAAACAAATTTAGTATTTTGCTCAAAAACCCGCCAGTCGACGACTGCTCCTCTTTCCTGTACGCTTTCATTTGCGCCGCCAACATGTGTAACCGTGCTAAATCCCAACCCATGCCACTCAAAACCGTCTGGTTTGACGAAAAAGAAGGTCCGCGACGTTTCTCTGTCGGACAAAGTCCCCCCCAAAAGATAAAATTCAAGAGAGAGTTGGTCTTCATTCGGAACCACGATGTCAATGGTCGAGAACTCGTTGAATTGCGACGGTTTAAAGCAGCCCAACTTCTCAAAGTCACTATCCAAACAAACCAAGATCTCATCATTTTCGAGTTGGTCGCGAAATTCATTCCCCTTTGTTGACGACCAAAATTTTTTGGAGGTTATTACTTCGACCACAAAAGTGAGTTTTTGTGCTTTGTCGTTATTGTCACCGCCAATGGTAAGAACTTGGAGGTCTGAAACGTGCAAGCGAGGTAAATCTTGGAGTGCTGCTGGAGCAGCTTCTTTTGAAGTTTCTCTCTCAATATATACAGCGCCCATGTTGCGAATAGCTTTTTTCACCCCCTCGACCGACCCATGAAAACCTCCGTCTTTTGTTCTCCATGGGCCTGAATCCCAACCACTCTCACTCCACCGAAATTCCCGCTCAGGGCCTTTCTCTTCTCCACAAACAGCAATATTCAAAGAACATACGGTTGCCTGCATGGTGTAAGGCCAGTGGAAATCACTCCAGTTTGGCATTGTCAAAATTATCACCGACGTGTTTTCTCTCATGAAGATCATGTTGTGCGCTCCTGAACCGTACTGGCTGATGAGTAAGTCTGTTGAGCTAAATTCACGCACTTGTTCCTGGAACGACATATCCTCGAGTATAACTACATTAATTCTATACTCTGTGTTAGGAGAGATTGTAGTTTTGACCGCTTCAACTACGGAATCTAGGTTGAGCAAAGATCTGGGGCCTCGGCGTTGTATTATAGTAATGTGTTTTTTTGCCTTCTCAAGGGCGGTGGTGTTATTAAGATCATCGGCGTCGCGGGAATTGTTGGTGCGTGGAAGGTTCTCGAAAATAAATTCGCGGAACCTACGGTAGTCTTCCTTCGCCTTTTGTACTGTTTCAGAACCCAGAACTGCATCATAATCAATCGTTCTTGTGAGCCCTTGGCGATAAGCAGTGTAACCGAGGGGATGATAGCTCCCACTCACATCCAACTCTACTGCAACCCCGCCATGCATGCACAAATCTCCTGGAATATTGTTCATGTACCAAGACAGGGAGTAGATGGAGTGTCCAGTGAAGAGTTGCAAGAGTCGGAAGGGAGTATCGTTTTCGTAAACATCGCGTTTGATCAGGGAATCGAGAATAGCATTTTCTTCATCATTCGCCACTTGTATAAGGATTATGGTGTCCCGATTGACGTCGCTGATCTCGTCACCATCACCATACGAGAGCATGTTGAAAAGAGGCTGCAACACATCCACAATCAAGTGACCCACCTGCCATGTGAGAAGGTTAACTATTAAAAGCTGAGAATTCTCGTCGATCGTCTTGGCACAGTTCCAGTTACTAGTGTCAGCAACAAAAGATAGACTAAAAACGTCCCTCGAACTCTTGAAGAAAGTAGAGAAACGAGATTTGCTGAGAGGAATGGTGTCACGGACATTTGATGAACCGGTGCCTGATGCATCAACATCAACAACTTCAAAATGGGTACTATTCTCACACAATCTCGTTGGCGCGGGCTTTAAGTAGGTGGATGTCTGCGGTGTTGGAGACGCTTTAGTTGTTGTTGTTGAGTAGAGAAAATTGTGTTGATGATGTGATAAACACTCCTGTTCATTTGAGTTGGAAAGGGAGAAAGAAACAGAGGACAATAAGAGGGCAACGAGAAGGCCGTGTGTAGTCATCACTAGCACAGAAGCTCAACAGTGTACAGCTTACCCGATTTTGTGACGTTGGCAATTTTGCCTTGTGAATTTGCCTCAAGATCAATAAAAATAAAGTCTTTTCTACATTCTCAAATATTTAATTACCCCGATTACCACCGCATTTCGCGTGATAAGGGTGCTGATTGTATTATAGTTAGACCCGAAACCCTCCTTTCCTCACTTCCTTCAACTTAAAAAAAACAAACGTCTCCTTTGCAAGGAAGGACATCTCCCGAGCCACACCAGCGTAAGTTCTTCATCTCCGCTCTCTATTGTTCTGTTGCAACTATATACGAAAACCATGTCTTCGGTAGTCCCTGATCTCCACCACAAGATGTCTAAGAAGATAGCTCAGCTTACAAAGGTGATCTATCATCTTAACACACTCAATGAGGACAATGCGTTTGATATTGAGCAGCGGGCGACTGAACACCAAAACGAGATTAAGGTAATTTTGGAGGACGCCAGGGGTAAAATCAACCGGTTTCGTGAGATTGTCGAAGAGCGGAAGGCCGAGGTGAATGCTGCTGCCGAAGCGGAGCAGATAAAGCGAAAGCTCACCACTGAAAGGGAGAAGGCCAGGAAAGAGCTGGAAACTTTCAAGGAGAGGATAAAACTCGAATTAAGAGAGGCAAGGCAGGATGCCTCGGATAAGATATTAAACTTGAGAGACGAAGCAGCCGAATACAAGGCCAATCTGAAGACAACAATCGACCGGTTTGAGGAGAAGGAGAGGGTCATGAGGGCAGAGTTCGAGAACAATAAAGGCATGGCTAGTGACGAAGTCGACGCGCTCATGCGCAAACACGAGGCGGAATGTGCTGATATTGTGCGTTCGCACAATAACAAGTTTAACGACATGCTCGTGGAGCAGCTTGGTTTGCAGGATGAGATCAGGAAAAAGTGTGGCGAGGAGGCGAAAGTTGCGCTGGCGAAGGTGGAAGAGGAAGGAAAGCAGAAGATTGGAAAGTTGCGAGCTGAGCTGCAAGCCGACACAGTGGAGAAGCTGAGCGAATTAAAGCGGGAACTGGAGGAGAAGATGGGAATCGAGAGAGATGAGTTACTGCGAAATCTGGAAAAGGCAGTCGGTGACGTCGCCAACGCAAAGAAGGAGGCAAGAGATGCAGAGATGGCAAGGAAAGAAATGGAAACCACGTTGGCAAGTGCGGAGGGTGAGATAAATCGTCTCAAGAAGAAACTTGACGATACAAAGGAGGAGATGGAACGTTACAGAAAAAGCGCGGGTGGAGAGGTGCAAAGCTATCAAACAAAGATAAGACTTCTCGAGGACGAGCTCAGCGATAAGTCGGAGTCGATCAAGAAGCTAAATCAAGAATTGGCAAAGGCGAGAAGTGAAGGAGATGCCAATGGGAATCGGCTGATGAATGAGCTCGCCGACACTCACGAGAAACTCGCAAAAAGCAACAAGAAGAATGAGGATCTCATGGAAAAAATCGAATTTGTGAAGGCAGACGTCAACGGACTCAAAGAAAAACTTAAAGAGACCGAACAAGCACTTAAGTCGACGCAGACAAGCCTAGACAAGAGCGAGAAATCGGCGGCGAAGACAAAGGCGGACTTACAGGCCAAGATTGAATCGTTGGAGGAACTCATCAGCAAGCAAAGGGAGGCCATGGGCAGCAAGGGAGAGGCACTAAATAAATCGATCGAAGAATTGAAAGAAAAACTTGCTAATCAAAAGTGTGCGTCCCAGAAAGCGCTGAAGGCAGCCGAAGAATCTTTTGAGGATAAGTTGAAGGCGGCCGAGAGCAAATTCGAGGAGAAACTTCTGGAAGAAAAAGTCGAGAGAACAAAGCTGCTGAACGAAAAAGACGAGGAGAAGAGAGTGATGGGCGAAGGCTACGAGAAAAAGGTTAAGGAAGAAAAAACTCGAACAGCCGAAGCGGTGAGAGATGGCGAAGCCAGATTGCAGAAAGAGGCCGGGGTGTTCAAGGAAAAGATGAAGAAGGCTGCGGAAGAGTGGGAGAAAGAGCGACAAAAACTCCAGCAAAGAATTGCAGAGCTCGGAAAGAATAGCGCTGCGGAGGCGGATGCGTTGAAGGGCGAAGGCGCCAAGATGAGGAAAGAGACGGAAGAGCTGAAGGCAAGCCTTTCCAAGAGCAGCAACGAGGTGAAGAGGCTGAATAGTGTCACGGATGGGTTGAAATTGCAGATCGACGAGCTGCGGAAGGAACTGGAACAGAATGCTCTGGCTGCGAAAAAGAAAATGGAGGCAGAACTGAGCAAGCTCAAGGCTAATTACGAAAAGATGTTGGAAGATAGCAACAGCGGTAACGCAGAGCTGTTGCTTAACGCTGAGATGAAAGCCAAAGAGGATCTGGAGAATGCATTGACAGAGCTAAGGAAGGAGTTGACGGAACAGATGGAGGCAGCGAGAGAAAAGCACGAAGTAGAAGCGGCGGAGCTATCAAATGGCTTGAAAGATGAAAGAGAGAGTCACGCCAAGGCAGTGAAAGATTTGTCAGAGACCATTGAGGGACTAAAGAAACTGCACGGCGATAGTTCGAAGGAAATTGTTAAGGCTCATGAGGAGCAGATCGTGGGCTTGAAAAAGGCGTTGGCGGAGGAGCAAGAGTTGAAGTTGAAAGAATTGAAAGAAAGCCACGAGAGCGCTACGAAGAGTGCCGAGGAGAAGCACAGAAGCGAATTAGAGAGGCTAAAACTAGAAGCGAAGGAAAAACTGAGTCACGAATTGCGAATCGCAGCTGAGAACGAACTCAGAAAGCTCAGGGATGCCGAGCTGAAAAAAGCTGAGGAACTAAAAGCGCAGCATGGAGAATTGTCGGGAAAACACGAGGAGCATGTAAATGGCTTGAGAAATAAGCACGATCTGGCCGTAGGGGAGATCGCCTCCGAGTTGGAGGCGGTGAAAATTAAGTTCGCCGAGGAGACGAAGGCGAAAGATGGTCTAAACAGCGAAGTGATAAAACTGAGGGCGGAGCTTGAGGAGCTGAGAAATAGCAAGGAGAGCGAGATCGTTGGACTAAAAGAGAATCACCAGGGTGCGATGAAATCGCTAAAAGCAAAGTATGAAGATATGATAAAATTCACCGAGAGCGAAGGCAAGAATATGTTAGAACTAGTAAGAAGCGAGGCAGCCGAGGAGAAGATGGAAATGGAAGCGAAGCTGGCCGAAGCCAAAGGAAACTTAGAGGCCATGCACGAGCGGTGGCTCGCGAGAGAGTCTCGTCCAGAGGATCTAGAAACGATTGCGGCTATGGAGAGAGAAATGGCCGAGAAAGATGCCCTGGTGAAGAAAACCAAGGAGGAGATGGTTTACTTCAAGAGAGAGCTGCTCAACAGGGAAGAAAATTTCAATAAGAAATTCAATAGCAATGTGAACGTTGGAGTAATGAGCGTCATAAAACCTAAGGATAACATAGGCAATGCAGACCGGGGCAAGGGCGGGGGCAAGGGCGGGAGGAGACGGAGTAGCGTCGGTGGTCTGCCGCCAGCACCACCAGAGGGCCAGCGGGCTGGGCCTCAATTTGGCTTCTAATTTTGTAAGAATGTATGATTTTGGTGCTAAAATTATCCGTACACTCATCTTATCGTTGTCACTATCGTCTTTGTCAAAACCATAAACATTTCTATTTTTCGCACGCATCTCACGAAATTCATTTCCTTGCATTTACAAGGCATAGTAAACCATACATACTCATGGTAATTCCGATCGCACCAACAATGAGACTGCCAATGTCAACCAACTGCATGGTGGTTCCATAAGTAACAAACGTGTTCGCACTATCATCATCAATCGTTGCCGCAATGTTCATCCAGAAATTGGGGACGAATGTGTTGGCAGGGGCGAGAGGAGTCAGAATGTTCGCCGTGCTGCAAGCAAATCCTCCACTTGGAAACTTGCGACAGGCAGCTGATTCGTCACGACCATTCACATAGTTGAGTTTTTGAATGGCAGCATTGTTTTGAAAGAAAAGGGAGCAAGCCAGGTTCGTGGTGTCGGCGCGCCTCGGGTCATTGGCAGTGATATTAGCATTGACAGGGCACTCGTAACCATACAAATTGACGCCCAAGCGTTGCCTCCCATTCATTGTAGCTCCAGTACTGGGCTCAATGTCCAAATAAGTTGAATAATCCTGCTCATTTTCCGAGACGTAAGTCTGATCCAGAAGAACGTTAGCGTCCAATTTTTTCCTGGTTTCGTAATCATAATTTTTGTAAAGTTTGAATTTGTCCCCACCGCTGAATAGACTTTCGTCGCCGTGGAGAAAGTTCGGGAGCGAGAGAGCAACCGGAGCACCGAATTTGTAAGTCTGGATACTGATTCCGCTGCCTCCAACACCGATACCAACGGCATTATTACCGTCGTTGTCCTCCAACAAGCCATGGGTGACCCCATAGCGGTGCATCTTGATATTTTTTGTTGTTACGGAGCCCAGGTGGGGGAAATCTACTTCTGCAAAGAGGTGAGGAAAAAAGACCTTGAACTCATCACCGTCATCAAGAATGGCAGAAGGCTCTTTGCCGTCATTGAAGGTCTTCGAAGCCCATTGCCTGGTGTCCAACCCATCGGCCATGACCTTGGTGCCCCCTTTTCCGCCAACTTTACCCTTTTTGAGGAGTACGGCCGCGACCTGAGCATCATAATTTGGATCATCGGGGTCGCTCAGCGCCTTAAAAGTAGCGACATCCGTCGGTGATGGAAGAACTGTGACAAATGGTTTCATCCAGACGGGCTTCTCCGTGATCCCATTGTAAGTCAAAATATCGTCGATCTTTTGGGGGTGGTCGACATCACAGCCAGTGTTTCGCTTGTACGAAGGCTCATTCTGGTTGGCAATGGCTGTCTCATCATCCCAAATGTTAATATCGGGGGTTAGCCAGCCTGGAGACCAGGCGAGACAGCCTCTTCCAACTGCTGCGTGGGACTCAGTGTAGCCAAACGAAAGGCAACAGGCTGTACCAGGTTGGGAATCGCTGCCGTTGCTGCATCTGCACTTGGTATTTGGGTCCGATGCTGAAGCAGCACAAGCGTAGCTCATCTGATAAGCGAACGTCAATGGCTTGCAATCGATGCCCTCGAGATATTGGTATTTTGCATCAGCGTGCTTTGGAGCGTTGCCACCACATCCACTCATTGCAGGATTTTGTGCGTTATACGCACAATTGGCTTCGCAAACCTTCCAGACGTCGTCCGTCAACTTTCCAAGAGTGTACCCACCCATATCGTATGTATGCAATGCCCCCTGGAGGGCAGCCGGAACTTGTTGTCCAATTGCATCAGGTGCATTCTGGGCAACATCTTGCCCAACTAATGTTTGAATCCTAGCAGCTTGCTCTTCGGCGGGAATGGAGTCGTCAGCTAATACTTGAGCTGTTCTGATGGGCGTGAATTGAGCCGTCAAAGCAGCAATTACACCCTCTGTAACGGCAGAAATGGTAGTCTCGGCGACCTGTCCGGCGGCCAGGTAACCTGCTAGGACAAGAGGGTATCCAAACGCTAACTCGCCCGCAGTTTTCTCGATGATCAGGGAAGAATGGGTATCAAGAGTGGGGCTAGATGAGAAGCCCACCTTTACAGAGATTCCTCCATCAAGCATATTCAACGTGCCCACGGGGACAATACCGTTCGACATGACCTCTTCACAGCCCTTCGGGGATTGAACCAAAGGCATGAGAGGATCAAAAGAAGTACACGAAAGAAGGTCTCCCGAGGTGGGATCAGTGGCGATGCAAAGCGTCTGCCCACCCTGTTGAGTTAAAGTGCAGGTGGCGGAGCTAAGCTCGACGACTCCTGTCACCACATTTACACAGTTCGAACCAGCGCGCCAAAGATTCATAGCGGCATAAGTATTTCCAGTCATCCCATTTGCAGCAAGTGTGGGGCTGTTGGGAACACAGCAAGCACAGGCGTCGTCATCAGAAGGGCTTCCACCATTAAAATTACATGGGACCCCACCAGTAGCAAGTGTACCGATATTCATTATCTGCCTTGTGGAACAGCCTCCCGCCTTGAGGAAGAGGTTCCCCTCTGTGACGGCTTGGGTGAGTATCTGGGCATAACCAGGCGAATAATTGGTGATCTTCTTGCTAAACAAGCAGTCATCACAAGAACTTTCTGCCACGTACTCGCAGCGACTGTATGACTTATATTCAACTGTAGCTCCAACAAATTCTACCTCAAACTTCTTGCTGCGACAGTCGAAAGCAAAGGGACCGATCTCATCGATAATTGCCTCCGTCTGGTTGGCGATGAAGGCATCAGCATTGTTAATGTCGTAAAGGAATAGCTCCGTGATCGATGGAGTTTCGTCAGTCAAGCTGGAAACCCACGATTCGTACGAAGAATCCTTACTGTCGCAAATTGTGGAAGCATCCAAGAACTTGTTGTGGATGTATTTCGGTGCAAACAATCCAGCAAAAGTAGAGGCGGAGATTACAATCAAACCAGTTGAAATACAACACAGGGAACGTGACTGATTGCGATCGCGGTGGTAGGGTGGCCATGATAGAGGTGTAGCCATAGTAATGAGCGTTTTTGGTTCCGTTTGTTATGTGGGGTGTTAGGAAGGGTGAGGAAGTTACACTAAGATATTTCAGGGCGACCATCGCAGGTGGATAGACTTACCTTGGACCAACGTTTATCTTTTTTGCCCCCTACCAGTGAGGCATTGTCAGCCTCAACCTCGAAATTATCCATACGGTTAAGGAAAGCCGCAGTGGTTTTTTTTCTTTTGGCTTCAAAGATCTGATCAGATCCGATCCTTCCGATCCCTTCGAAGGGGAGAGTTAATCAAAGTTACAACCCTACAAATCATAAGACTTATTTAAAAAGATTCTCAACGAACAACCAAGATGAGAAAAATGGACCCTGAGGCAGTGATGAACGAACAGGTAAGATTTCATGAGAATTTAGTTGATCTGCGGAATAATAACTCACAAAACGAAAACCACAGGTGGACGAGCTCCGAGAACGGATGAGGATGCTCCAGGGAGACAGGCGGGCCAATGTAGAGTTACTGGAGACTCACAAGAAGATGAATAGCGTGGAGGTACAGAATCTTCGCGATGAGAACAAGGAGCTGCGGATGAGGTTTGCCCAGCTCAAGATGAAGGATTCAGCTGGGGAGATGGGCACGGAGGCGCAGGTCGATTCAATGAAAAAACAGCTTGTGCAGAGGCGGAAGGAGTACGATGGTTACAAGAGGATGAGCACGAATCTAACAGCCAAGCTTGAGACTTTGAAGGATGAGGTTAGGGCCTGCGAGCTTGAGAGCAGGAGGCCCACAGAGGAGGACACGCCCCTGACCAGGTCGATTCGAGTGCTAGAGAATCGTCTAGACAAGGCAATGATAAAGTACAACGAGGCCATGAGCATCCGAAAGACTTACGAGCAAATAGTCCACAGGTTGAAGGAAGAAAGAGTTGGGTTTGATAACCAGCTGAGTGCTTTGGAGAGGACACTAGCGGCTAAGCAGCGTGACTATGAGGAGCTGCTGCTTTTGAGTGGGGATGCAAACCATGCCAGAGAAATTAGCCAGATGGAACTCGACAGGGTAAGGGGGGGTTACGAAGAGGAGCGTGTGAGGAGGGACAACGAGCTCAGGGAACGGCACCAGCTCTTCCAGATGCGGAAGCAAATGAGTGAGCGAGCCGAGAAGCGGAGAAAGGAGAGGGAAAGAATTGCGGAGAAGGAAATGGAGGGATTAGATGAAGAAGGGGAGAAGGAGTTCAAGTTGAAGGCCAAGATGATCGACGAGAAGGCGATGAAAAACGCTGAGGCCAAGAGCAGGATTGATATCTTCGAGAATGCCTTCAGGAAGATCAAGGAGGCCACTGGGGTATCTGATGTCAACGAAGTCATACAGAAGATAATAAGTCAGGAAGGGACGACAGAAAACTTGCTTGCTCTTACAAAGGAGAACCAACAGAGGATGGAAAGCCTGAACGAAGAGAGTGGGTCACTGAAAAGCAAGCTCGACAATTTGAAATTCAGTGGTCTGCCTGGAGGTCACAGACGAAAATTGGTCGACGACCAGGAAGACCAGCTTGTAACGAGCAACGCGAGGCTACAAAGAGGATCTAATAAGCACGAACGGTTGAACAATAGCTTAGTGTCGATAAAGGCGGGGATTCAGCACATGCTCAACAAGCTGCTGAGTGTCAATGATGACTTCCCCCAGCTTGTGAGCCATCACGTCAGCAACGACTCAGTTTTGGAAACGATGAACAATATAATGCACAGCACGGAAGCAATGATGAACCGTGTCAAGGCCAACAGCATTGAGACCGGTGTGCTGGCAGCGGCGGCAGATTCTGGCACTAGAGGAGGAGATGTGAGCGCAAGTATGGAGAGCCTCCCCAGTCTGGGAAGCATCAGCTACGACAGCACATCCACTGGAATGGACTCCTTGGCCGAGGAAAAGAAACTCATGGAGGCACGCCCTTACAACCAGAGGGTATACTTGCCAAACGGCGAAGAAATCTACAACCCAAGCACAGACTTAGACGGCGACGCTGCTGATGAGGAGGAGCTTACAAGGGACAAGGTAAAACTGGCGTCCAGTCAGATTGTGAGCGCTATTAGTTCAGCCAAGAAAAAGAAGAAGAAGAAAAAAGAGACTTGGTAATGGAAAACAAATGTAATATATTGTAAAGGCGTATACTGTTGAAGCAAGTACCTTTTCGCGAAAAAATGGGGGAAGACAAAAGTTTTTTACAGTCTTTACGTGAGATACGGGAAGACATAGGTCGTTCGAGTCGGACTATCATTCACCCAGGTGTTGTGCCCGATTCCAGGGACTGTCTTAACCTCCAAATCACCCCTATCGTCCATGGATTTAAGCCCAAAAGTGTCCTTGGTGTAGACCTCAGACTCCTCCATGGTGATGAACTCAGTCTCGCTGCCTGTCTTGTAGTACCCCCAAGCACCAGACTCCCAGGGGCCAATGCCCCCGTCATAAGTAGTGTCTCCAAGGTCTCCAACAAGGAAGACTGTCTTCTTAGTACGAAGAAAATTTTCCTTCCTCTTCGCGTTCCCTGCCGCATCATCTGTCAGACCATTGTACTTGGGAAGGAACTGAATTTGGAGGAGAAGGTGAGTTTACAACAGCTGAAATTTTCGCGAATTAAGGGAAGCGCTACGCAATTATTTTCTTACCTTGTTATCCTTCAGATACTTGTCATAGTGAGTTGGATCAGCCCACATATTCGCGACAGACAGCGTCGACTGTGACAGAGAAAGGTATGCAATGTGGTAAATCTCATCCTTCGTGAAGCCAGCTATGCTATCAGGGAAAAAACTGAAGAATGCGTCGTCGTAGACACCAAGTTGGGGACCTGCGAGGGAGACAAACGTGTCGATTCTGTGATCGTCCATGTATTCGGTGAGGCACCTGCAGATCAGAGCTCCCTGTGAGTGACAAACGAGGTGGTACCCGTCTGCATAAACTGGATCAGCGGTTACTGAAGCAATATTTTTTGCGATTTCCTCAACTTGCTTATTCAGGTTAACGTTCGAGTCAGCGTTTTCGAACATGGGGATGCTATAAGTGGTGGTATTTGGGTGAACAGATACAAGTTCTTCAGCGAACCCATCGAAGTTGTGTGCCGATCCTGTGATGCCATGAAGCATTATAACAGGCTTATATGCCATAGCTCCTGTTAAGAGCGCGGCTGAAAGTAAATTAGATTTCATTTCTTACAAATATAGTCTAAAAAGAGTGATTTCTGATTAGCCAGTGGGAAATGGTCAAGCGTTCTCTTTCTTCAGACTTCAGACTCAG
>Ga0209600_1001214_pt1 | contig 17502 bp, 10 predicted proteins | sample COGITO_mtgs_1104_FD_185518 | JGI IMG/M metagenome (GOLD analysis project Ga0209600, IMG submission 185518) | Pelagic marine microbial communities from North Sea - COGITO_mtgs_110421 (SPAdes) (version 2) | ecosystem: Environmental > Aquatic > Marine > Epipelagic ... | reverse complement strand
TGGGTTATTATTATTGCTTTCCGTGTTATCTTTTTTCACTTCTGGTGATGAAAAAAACATAGTTAAAGAATCTGAGCCAGAAAACATAGAATTTGGTTTTGACATTAATAAATTTAATGTTAAAAGAGATACTATTCAATTTGGCGATAGTTTCGGGGAAATAATGGAAAAAAATAAAATTGGCTACCCTAAAATTTATCAAATCACCAATAAAATAAAAGATACTTTTGATGTCAGATGGCTGACAGCAGGAAAACCATACACAATACTTAGCTCTAAAGACTCATTAGAAAACCCACTTGTTTTTATTTATCAACCTAATAAGGTTAATTATGTAGTTATTCATATTGGAGATTCGATTTATGCCTACAACAAAAAAAAACCTATTAAAATTATAAAAAAATATGCATCTGGTACCATCTCAAGTAGCTTGTCTGAAACTATGGATAATCAGGGACTGCCATATCAACTAATAAATGATATGTCCGATATTTATGCATGGACAATAGATTTTTTTAGATTACAAAAAGGAGATAGATTTAAAATAATATATAATGAAAGGTTTATTGAGGACTCAATTTACGCTGGAATTAAAAGTATCGATGCAGCCTATTTTGAGCATAATAATGAGTCGTTTTATGCATTTAACTACAAAGTTGATAGTTTAAAAAAAACAACAGAATATTATGATGAAAAAACACAAAGTCTACAAAGAACTTTTTTGAGAGCTCCTGTTCAGTTTAGTAATATATCTTCAAGATACAATTTGAAAAGAAGAATTGCACTTTATGGAAATAGAGTTAAAGCACATAAAGGAACTGATTTTGCTGCACCTGTTGGAACAGAAATTTTAGCTACCGCGGATGGTAGAGTTATAGAATCTAGAAGAAAAGGAGGAAATGGAAACTATGTAAAAATAAAACACAATTCAACCTACTCTACGCAATATCTTCATATGAAAAAAAGACTTGTTAAGGTTGGTCAATATGTGAAACAAGGAGATGTAATTGGTTTAGTGGGTATGACAGGTAATACATCTGGACCTCACGTATGTTACAGGTTTTGGAAAAATGGGAGACAGGTCGATCCTTTTAAACAAAAACTACCTATAGCTAAGTCAGTACCTAAGAATAATAAAAAGCATTATCAAGAATTTATACTACCAATAAAAAATGATCTTGATATGATTGAATATAAATCACTTAATAATTAAATATTTTAAAATGAGTTTAAAAAGTCAAAATCCAACTAAAACAACTTCATGGGGAAAGTTAACTAACCATTTTAATGAAATTAAGGATCACAAAATGGTTGATTTTTTTAATAAAAATAAACAAAGATCAGAGGAGCTATCAATCAAGTGGGATGATTTTTATTTAGATTATTCTAAAAATAGAGTTAATAAGAAAACAATATTACTTTTCAATGAGTTATTAGAAGAGATAAATTTAAAAGATTCAATTAGTAAATATTTTAATGGTGGATTAATTAATAAGACTGAAAATAGGGCTGTATTACATACTGCTCTTAGATCAAAAGTTAATAATGAAATTAAAGAAGACGGCGTTGATATTCACGATAAAATTGAAAATGTAAATAAAAAAATAAAAGAGTTTTCAAATTCTATTATTTCGGGGTCTAAAAAAGGTTATACAGGTAAAAAATTCACTGATATTGTAAATATTGGAATTGGAGGGTCAGACTTAGGGCCATCTATGGTTGTTGACTCATTAAAATTTTATAAGAATCATTTAAAAACCCATTTTGTAAGTAATGTTGATGGAGACCATGTTAACGAAGTTTTAAAAAACTTGAATCCAGAAACAACATTATTTATAATAGTTTCTAAAACTTTCACAACCCAGGAAACTCTTTCTAATGCAAATACAATAAGAAGTTGGTTTTTAGCTACAGGTGCACTAACCGGTGATGTTACTAAACATTTTATTGCTGTATCTACAAATATTGAAAAAGTAACTTCATTTGGAATTGAAAAGAATAATATATTTCCAATGTGGAATTGGGTGGGAGGTAGATTTTCTCTTTGGAGTGCCGTAGGGATTTCTATTAGTTTATCTGTTGGTTTTGACAATTTTAATAAATTATTAAATGGTGCAAATGAAATGGATACTCATTTTAAAAACACAAAGTTTGAAAATAACATGCCAGTAGTTTTGGCCTGTCTCGGAGTTTGGTATAATAATTTTTTCAATTGTGAAAGTGAATCTGTAATTACCTATTCTCAGTATTTAAATCAATTTGCTACATATCTTCAACAGGCATCAATGGAAAGTAACGGTAAAAGCATTGATAGAGATGGAAAAGAAGTGAATTATTCTACCGGTCAAATTGTTTGGGGTGAGCCTGGAACAAATTCTCAGCATGCTTTTTTTCAATTAATTCATCAGGGGACAAAATTAATTCCAACAGATTTTATTGGGTTTGCTCAAAGCTTACATGGAAATATTGACCATCAAAATAAACTTATTTCAAATTTTATTGCTCAAACGGAAGCTTTAATGAAAGGAAAATCTTTGTCTGAAGTAGAGTCTTCAGGTAATGAGAATTTTATTAATCCTTTCAAGGTATTTAATGGGAATAAACCAACAACTACAATACTTATAGATAAACTTACCCCTAGGAGTTTAGGAAAGCTAATTGCACTTTATGAACATAAAATATTTGTTCAGGGCGTCATTTGGAATATATTTAGCTACGATCAATTTGGGGTTGAACTGGGTAAAAAACTAGCAAATACTATTTTGGACGAAATAGAAAATGATTTATCTAATAATCATGATGATTCAACAAACAATTTGTTAGAACATTACAAGGCTAAAAATAACTTATAAAAGCTTAATAATCAATTATTTAATTATCATTTCGGACTTAAAGTTTTTTTAATTATCTTAGAGTATTAATAATTTATTAACATTTGGGTGGCTCTATCTGGATTTTAATATTTATTTTTGCAACAAATACAAACTAAATAAAATTAAATTATGAAAAAAATTACTCAAAATTTAATGGTTGCTTTGACTATTTTTAGTTCAATGGCAATTATTTCTCAAACTGAAGTAGAGGACTCAACTCTTCAGGAATTAGAAGAGGTTGTACTTATGGGTAGTGGGGTTATTGACCTTGCTGCAGATAGAGTTACTCCGGTAGCAGCTTCTACAATTAAAGGGAGTGAAATCCAAAAAAAGATTGGAACTCAAGATATCACAATGACTCTTGTTAATACTCCTTCTGTGTATGTAGCTGGTCAAGCTGGTGGTTATGGTGATTCAAGAATCGCTGTACGTGGTTTTGAGCAAGATAACACTGCCTACATGTTAAACGGTCAACCAATTAATGGAATGGAAGACGGTAAAATGTACTGGTCTAACTGGTCAGGTATGAATGATGTTGCAAGCGTTGTTGAAATTCAAAGAGGTCTTGGTGCTTCTAAATTAGCTATATCATCTGTTGGTGGTACTGTAAATTTTGTAATGAATTCTAATGACGTTAGACAAGGTGGATTCATGTACGCTGGTTTTGCTAATGATGATTATTTAAAAACAACTTACTCATACAACACTGGTAGATCTGATGATGGATGGGCAACAAGTTTTTTATTAACACACTGGCAAGGGGATGGATACAATGAAGGTTCATTTGGTCAAGGTCAAACTTATTTCTTTTCTGTAGGAAAAGAAATTAATGAAAAGCACAGTCTTAATTTTTTATTAACTGGTGCTCCACAATGGCATGATCAAAACTTCTCTAAAAGTATCTCAACTTACTTAGAGAAAGGAAGAAAATACAATAATAATTGGGGAATGTATGGAAATCAGTATTTAACTGAAAGAAGAAACTTTTACCACAAACCAGTAATGAACTTAAACTGGGATTATAAGATTAGTGATGACTCAAGTCTATCTACTGTATTTTATGTTTCTACTGGTAATGGTGGTGGAACTGGAGGTAGAGGATCTCGTCCAAGAACTGAAGATGGATATGTAGATTATGATGCTATTTATGCATACAATCTAGGAACATCAGGAGCTGGAGGTAACTTTGCTGCTGAAGGAGGTTATATTACTCGTGCTTCAATGAACATGCATAACTGGGTTGGATTAGTTTCTAACTACGAAAAGCAATTAAGTGATAATTTATCTCTTAACGTTGGAGTTGATTTTAGAACTTACTACGGAGAGCACTTTAGAATTGTTGAAAACTTCCACGGTCTAACTTCATGGCAAGAAAACATTCGATTAAGAGATCAAAATAATTCACACCAAATTTATGGTTCATATGGAACCTATAAAAATGTAATAGCTACTGAAGATATGTCAGCCAACCCTTGGACGGCATTGACTGCTAGTTTTGATGAAGATCAAAAAATCGCATATAGTAATGACGAAAGAATTACTTACGGAGGATTATTCTCTCAATTAGAGTATTCTAATGATAACATGTCAGCATTCTTTCAAGGAGCTATTTCACAACAATCTCACCAAAGATTTGACAACTATCAGTATGCTGATCAATCTTTAATCGATGGAACTTCATCTCAAGCTACTGGCGCACTTCCTGATGGAATTGAGGATGGTGTTGACTCAGAGAAAGTAGATAATATGGGTTATAATGTTAAAACTGGAATTGGGTTTAATGTAGGTGATAATTCAAAAGTATTTTTTAATACTGGAATGTACTCACGTCAACCATACCATGATAACATTTATTTAAATTACACTAACAGAGTAAATCCTTTAACTGAAAATGAAAAGATTTTTGGTTTAGAAGCTGGATATTCTTACTCAACTCCTAATTTCTCTGCTAATGTAAATGCATATAGAACTTCTTGGAAAGATAGAGTAGTAACTTCATCTTATGTTGACAATGATGTTGTATTCTTTAATACTAATCAAGGTGTTGAGCAACTTCACCAAGGGATAGAAATTGATTTTAGAGCTAAGCCTCAACCAGATCTTCCTTACACATTAACTGGTTTCCTATCGATAGGAGACTGGCAATATGTTGGTGAAGCGGTAACTAGACTTACAGATGAAGATCAAAACGTGATCTCTACTGAAACACAAGATGTAGATGGTGGAAAAGTTGGTGATGCAGCTCAATTTACAGCTGGATTAGGTATAGATATGAAATTAGGTGAGAATGTATCTTTTGATACAGACATAAGATTCTACGACGAATTATATTCTGATGTAGGAGCTGTTAAAGAAAACTTGCTTCTACCATCTTTCCATGTTTGGGATGCTGGTCTTTCATACAAAATGTACTTAGGCGCAGATGATGAAAAGTCTCTAAATATTAGAGTTAATGTAAATAATGTTTCAGATGCTGTGTATCTTTCTGAATTAAGAACAAATATAGCTGCTGGAGAAGGTTCAGGAGAATTATATAATGGAATTGATACTGCAAACCAAGGTTACTTTGGTTTAGGTAGAACATGGAATGTAGGATTAAGATATAAATTCTAATACCACAATTTATTTTAAAAAAAACCTGCTTGTTAATTTAAGCAGGTTTTTTTTGCTTTTATTTGTACTATGTTAAAGCTTATACACTCTTATTTTGCCTATATCGTAATAACTCTTTTATTTGTATCGACTATTCGATTTTTATTTAGATATGCATTATCAAAAGAATATACTCCTACTGATTTTAGACTAGCATTAATAACGTTTATTGTTTCACATACACAGTTATTAATTGGACTTTTTTTATATTTTGTTTCTGATAAATTTTCTCTTTGGTACGAGCTAAGTTTTAATGAAATTATCACGAGTTCAATTAACAGGCTTTATTTAATTGAGCACCCTTTAGTTAATATAATAGCGATTGTATTTATTACTAGAGGATACAGTCTTCACAAGAAGAAAAGAGTTTCAAAACCTAAGTTTAAAGCTATTGGGTTTAATTATTTATTAGGTCTAGTATTATTATTGTCTAGAATACCTTGGGATAGCTGGATAAATTTTCTCTAATTGCAACTAATTAGTTTCCTTGATTAAGTAGACGAAAGATGGGTAGTGATCACTGTATCCATTAGTAAATTTTCCCCAAGAAAAACTTCTAAAAGGTTGACCTTTATACCTTCCCTCTTTTTGAGTTAAGTAAGGCTTATTGAACACACCTGCTTTATAAAATTTATAACTTGAATAATCATTACCTAATAATCCTTTAGACACAATAACTTGATCAAAAAGAAACCATACGTCCCTGTATGAGTTAGAGCCAATTCCTTCATTAGTTAAAATTTTCTCCATCGGATTATACATTTCTTTAACTTTCACATCTTCTTTGTTTTTCTTAGCTCCAATAATTCCTTTAATGCTATTATTCATTGGATTGTCATTAAAATCTCCCATTGTAATTATCTTAGCATTTCTATCTAATTTATGTAACGAATCAATTATTTTTTTGTTTAATCTTGCAGCACTTTCACGTTTAGACATGCTTCTAGCTTCACCACCAGATCTTGATGGCCAGTGATTTACTATGATGTGAATTAAATCTCCATCAAGGTTTCCGCTGACTAATAATTGATCTCTGGTAAATATTCTTTTGTTTGTTTGATCATCATAGATTAACAATTCAAATGACTTTGTAGATGAAGGCTTAAAAACACTTTCATCATAAATCATTGCTACATCAATCCCTCTTTTATCAGGGGAATCATAATGAATTATATTATAATTTTTTTCAGATAAAGAAGAATCATTTATCAAATCAACTATTACTTGCTTATTTTCAACTTCGGATAATCCAACTATTGCTGGGTGTTTTTGTGTATTTTCCTTACCAATATCAGAAATCACCCTAGCCATATTTTTTACTTTTTGCTTATAAATTCCCCCTCGATTATAATTTATCTCCATCATCGGGCTTGCTTCATCATTTTTATTTGGATCATTTATTGTGTCAAATAAATTCTCAACATTATAAAATGCTAGTGTATGAATTTTAAATTTTCTTTCATTTTGTGAAAACAAAGAATTAATAAAAAAGGAAAAAATTATTAGTAACTTAAAAGTAAAATTATTCATTTTTGTTATTTTAGTATTATATCTAATATTTAGATGGTTAAAAATATTAAATATGTACAAATAATACATTAAATTTGATTTTTATTTAATAATTATATTTAAACCTCTATTAAGCTAAATATGAAAAACAATTTATTATTATTTTTCGTTTTTATTTTTTCACTTTTTAGTACTTTTTCTCAAAACGGTACTATAACTGGTAGTGTTCAGGACGATAAAAGCAATAAAACTATTTCTGAAGTTAAAGTACTTATTCAAAATTTAGACATGCAATCGTTCTCAAATAGTGAAGGGGTTTTTAATTTCAAAAACAATGTTCCTGCAGGAAAACAAATACTACTTTTTTCTAAGTACGGTTATGAAAATAAATCCTTTGAAGTAATTGTCCCAGAAAACGGAACCGTAAGTATTGATAAACTCAAACTTAAATATAAAATACAGGTAAGCACAATTAATTCTGAATCACAATCTGTCCCTGAACTTTCTCAATTAGTAGACGAACCTACACAAGAATTAAGTTTAATAGACGCTCCCGTAAATGACCAATTTACAATTTCTATAAGTGATGACGAATTAAGTGATGACACCTCAGGTTCTGATAATATTTCTGGTTTATTGCAATCTTCTAAAGATGTATTTTTTAGAACAGCTGCATATGAATTTAGCTCATCATTTTTTAAAGTTAGAGGACTGGATTCAGATAACGGTATGGTACATATAAACGGTATTGAAATGAATAAGCTATATAATGGTAGACCTCAATGGGGAAACTGGGGAGGATTAAATGATGTGCTTAGAAATCAAGATTTTACTGACGGAATAACCCCTTCTACTTATAGTTTTGGTGGGCTTTTAGGGGCAAATAATATTAACGTTCGTGCCTCGGAATACAGTGAAGGTGGAAGAATTACTTATTCTTCGTCTAATAGAAGTTATACAAATAGATTAATGGCAACTTATTCATCTGGAATTATTGAAGGAGGGTGGGCATACGCACTTTCTATGGGAAGAAGATGGGGAGATGAAGGTTATCAGGATGCTACATTTTATGATTCCAATTCTTTGTTTGTTTCTGTAGAAAAAAAAATTAGTAACAAACATAGTATTAATTTTACTGGGATTTATGCACCAAATAGAAGAGGTAAATCGTCTCCAAATACACAAGAAGTTTATGATTTAAAAAATATACGCTACAATGATTATTGGGGTTGGCATGATGGTAAGAAAAGAAACTCACGTGTAAAAAGAGTCGTAGAGCCAATAATTATGTTAAATCACTATTGGAATATTGACGATAGGACTTCTTTAAATACCAACATTGGATATCAATTTGGAGAACTAGGAAATAGTAGATTAGATTATGCTGGAGGAGCTAACCCAAGTCCATCTTATTATCAGGATTTACCAAGTTACTTTTTAGCAGATAATAATGGTCCGGATTATGAAGGTGCATACTTAGCACAACAAAACTTTGAGAATGATGGTCAAATAAATTGGAATAGAATTTATGATGCTAATTTAACTAACACTATTGCAAATGAAAACGCTGCCTATGTTCAATATGAAGATAGAAGTGATGATAAGCAACTGACTATTAATACAATTTTTAAAAAAGAATTTAATGACAACATTTCTTTTAATTCAACATTAAATTATAAAAAGTTAGTTTCAAATAATTTCGCTCAAATAACTGACATGTTAGGAGGATCTGGATATTCCAATATTGATTCATTTGATAATCTACAATACGATTTATTAAATCCTAATTTAATTGTAGGAGAGGGCGATAAGTTTAAATACAACTACAATTTATTTGCAGACGTAATTACTGCTTACTCTCAGGTTGTTTTTAAATATAATAAATTAGATTTTTATTTAGCAGCAAGTTACACTGACACAAATTATCAAAGAGAAGGACTATTTGACAACGAGGCAAATACAGGAAACTCTTTTGGGAAAGGTGAAAAAATTAACTTTTCAGGTTTAGGAACAAAAGCAGGTTTTACCTACAAGTTTTCTGGGAAACACATATTTGACTTTAATTCTGCATATATAACTAAAGCACCATCATTTAGAAATACATTTACTAATTCAAGAGTAAATCACAATGTGGTTGGAGTTGATGCAAATGGTTTAATAAACAATAATCCTATTAGTGAAGAAAAGATTACTGCATTTGATGCTAACTATATATACAGATCTTCAGTTATAAATGCAAGACTTACCGGTTTTTACACAAATATTAAAGATGCTAACGAAATTTCATTCTATTATGCTGACGGTTTAGTGGGTTTTGAAGAAACTAATGAGTTTGTACAAGAGATATTACAAGGAATTGATAAGAAATATTTTGGAGCAGAGTTAGGAATTGAAGCTCAAATAACCTCTACAGTTAAATTAAAAGGAGCTGCCTCAGTCGGTCAATATACTTATGATAATAATCCTAATTTGTACCTAGCTTCTGACAATAATACAGTTTCAATGGGTGAGTCAAATTTAAAAAATTATAAACTAGCTGGTGGACCTCAAAGAGCTTACTCAGCAGGCTTTGAATATAGAGATCCAAATTACTGGTGGTTTGGTGCTACTGCGAATTTTTTCACCAACACTTATTTAGATATCAGTCCTTTAACTAGAACTCAAAACTTCTATTTAGCTCAAGATGGATTGCCATTTACAGATTACGATACATCAATCGCAAGAGAGTTATTAAAACAAGAAAAGTTTGATGATTATATGGTTGTTAATGCTGTTGGTGGAAAATCTTGGAAAATTGATGATTATTATATAGGGCTTTTTGCAACTATAAATAATATTTTAAACCATGAGTATAAAACAGGTGGATTTGAACAAGGAAGAAATGCAAATTATCAAGAACTAAGCGAAGACGTAAATAAACCTCGACGAGTTTTTGGACCAAAGTATTGGTATGGTAGAGGTACTAACTATTTTTTAAACTTATATTTTAGATTTTAATAAAGACAAACATTACATATTATGAAGAATATTAAAACTTTTAGATTATTAACACTTTTATTTTTATTAATAACATTTCACTCTTGTGTAGAAGATGATGATTATTCAATACCTAACAGTATTGGTCTTGAAGAAAACCAATCATTAAATCTACTACTAGATGAAATTAATTCTAATGAGGTTGATTTATTAACTATAGGTCAAGTTAAAAACCTTTTTGTTAGTGGTCAGGCTGTTAATATAGAATCAAGTATTGCGGTTAAAGGATACGTAGTTTCATCTGATTTAACAGGAAATTTCTATAAAGAATTTTATATACAAGATGAACCATCAAACCCTACAGCGGGCTTAAAAGTTGTAATTAATCAAGTAGATTCTTATAATCAATTTAATATTGGAAGAGAGGTCTACATAAGATTACAAAACTTATATATAGGAGAAACAAATTCAGGAGATGGTGTAATTGCTATTGGAGGTAGAGCTGATGGTAATGAAGTTGGTCAAATTACAGAAAATATGATGGCTGATTATTTGCTAAGGTCTAGTATCACCGAGACAATAATTCCGTTTGAAGTAACCCTAGGTCAAGTAAATGATTCTCACATAGGATTATTTATTCAGGCTAATGACACTCAATTTCCTGCAGCATATAGTGGACTTACCTTTGTTGATCCCTCTGACGATTATGATTCTTTAAGAGATTTAGAGAGTTGTGAGGATTCAGGATCTATTAAAGTAGAAACTAGCGCATTTGCTAGTTTTCAAGATAGGTTATTACCAACTGACGGTAAAGGATCTATCTCTGGAATTGTGACAAAAAGCTATAATGGTGATGACCGAGTATTGGCTTTAAATAATATTGATGATATTAATTTTGATGGAGCTAGATGTGATCCTTTATTTTCAGATAATTTTTCTTCAAATAATTTAGATAACTGGACTCAATTTAGTGTTGAAGGAGAACAAATTTGGGGAATAACTCCTTACGGTAATCCAGCACCAAGTGCACGAATTTCAGGTTATGCTGGAGGTAATGTCGTAAACGAAGATTGGCTTATTTCAAACCCTATAGATTTAACAGGTCTTTCAACTGTTAAGCTAAACTTTCAAACTGTGGTTAGATATGGTGGACCAGCATTAGAAGTCTTTATGACAACTAATTATACTGGTGGAGACCCAAGTGATTCATCATGGACTCAGTTGGATGCAGTTTTAGATACAGACACAGGAAGCTGGTCTTCATGGACTGATTCTGGAGACTTGGATGTTTCTGCTGCTGCAGGTCAAAACTTATACATAGCTTTTAAATATACTTCTACATCATCTGGTTCTGCAACATATGAGTTAGATAATGTTTTAGTTTCTGGTGAGTAAATTTGTTATACTTTTAGGGTTAAGTCTAATTAGTCTTAGTTGTTCTGACAATGATAATGACGATAATTCGTTATGTATTGATGAAACATTACTAAACTTGGAGTCACCATGCCCTTTAGTTGTTATCCCAGTGTGTGGTTGTGATGGAGTAACTTATAATAATAGTTGCGAGGCTGTTTCCTATGGAGGTGTTACAGATTATGTAGAAGGGACTTGTGATTAATTATTTTGTTCAACTATATATTGTTTTGAAATATTGACATACAATAATCATGTCTTGAGAAAACCCTTCTTTATAACCTTGCATTTCCCTTTTATAATAGGCTTTATGTACTTTTCTCCAATAAGCTAAAGACTTATCTCCTTCTCCTTCTTTTTGAGCAAATTTTGCTGTTATTTCACTAAATTTAATTAACTCAATTTTAGTTGTTAAAATTATGGCTTGAGGTACCTTATTCCAATTTGTAATTATATTTAAATCTCCCTTTCTAGGAAGTTTTTCATTATTTATTTCAAATGACCATAGCGATGGTGCAGTTGCTTGTTTAATATTTTTAACCACAAGTTTTGCGCAATCATTTGCATCTTTTTCATTATCACAGAAATAAAATGACTCTGGTATTTTTTCATTTACATATCTTGTATTATCAGTAATAAAATTCTTCCAGAAAAGCTCAATATTTTCATTCATTGCATTAAATTTTAAGCAAAAAAAAACCTTCACTAAGAAGGTTTTTTTTATTATATAATTATAAGTTATTCACCTGGATTTCCAGCTGTTATAATGAATTCAGATCTTCTGTTTAACTGATCTTCATCTTTGCTACAATTTGTACAATCCACTACAGGACTTGATTCACCTTTACCAGCAGATGATAGTCTTGAAGAATCGATTCCTTTAGAAATAACATATTGAGATGTAGTTTTAGCTCTTCTCTCAGATAATCTTTGATTATATGAAGAAGGGCCTTTACTATCTGTATGAGACTCAATACTAACAGTCATTTCTGGGTACTTATTCATTATTTGAACTAATTTATCAAGTTCAAAAGCAGCTTCAGCCTTGATATTTGATTTATCAAAATCAAAATAAATTGTATTAAGTTCAATTTTTTCAGCAACAATAATTTTTTCTATTGGATCTAACATTACATCTATAGATGTAAATTCTTCATTAGATATTTTCAAATCTACTATTTTACTATTATATCCTTCTTTTGATACTATAAGTTTTCCAGCTTCATCACAAACTAGCATAAATTCAGACACGCCTTCATTAGAACTAGTTTTGGTACTTGCTATATTTCCTTCATTATCTGAAATAGATGTTGTAGCAGAGTCTATACTTAATTTAGTTTTAGCATCCATTACGTTAGCAGTTAAGAGTACATCGCAAATTGGGATCAATCTTTTTATGGAATAGATATCATCACTTCCTTTACCACCACTTCTGTTCGAGGAAACAAAACCTTCGCCAGTTGCTTCATTCATATTAAAAGCAAAATCGTCGGCATTACTATTAACTGGTATACCAACGTTACGTACTGAGGCCCATTTTCCGTCGACTTCTTTTGTAAAGAAGACATCTAAACCACCTAGACCCAATTGTGAATCTGAAGAAAAGTATAAATTATTTTTATCACCTATAAAAGGGAACATTTCTTGACCTTCAGTATTTACCTTTTGACCTAAATTCTCAACATTATTAATATTACCCTGTTCATCAATATCTCCTTTGTATATATCAAAATTCCCAAAACCACCTGGCATATCTGAAGAAAAGTACAATATTTTACCATCCGAACTTACTGAAGGATTTTTTACAGAGTACTCTACGCTATTTATATTTAGAGCAACAACATTTTTCTCTCCCTTGGTTATTTTATATATACCGATAAGACTAGTTATATTATTAGACTCAGGATCTTTTACATATTCATTTTCATAAAAACTTTCTCTAGATATATACATATTACCCTCATTATCAAAACTAGCTAGTCCTTCATGATATTTTGTGTTAATATTAGAGCCTAAATAGTCTTCATTCAAATAGCTACCGCTATCTGTTACATCAAAACTATATATATCTAGGTATGGTTCATTATTCCATCCATAATTAATTCTTTGTGTAATCCAACGACCAAGATCAAATAAGCCTACAGTGTTTCGTGAGGATGTTATATATAATTTATTATTATTTATTGTCCCCCCAAAATCTGAATACTCACTATTTATATCTAAGTTTTGCACATTAAATCTTTTTCCTTTAGAAATAATTTTAGGCAAGTAATTAGGGTTTTTCAAGAACGAAGTAGCTCGATTATCTGCCGGTCTTAACTCAACAAATTTATTCATCCATTTATTTGATAATTTGTATTTTCCATTTGCTTTTAACATTTGAGAATACTTGAAAATAATATCAGGGTCCGAGCTATCTTCTGCTAAAGTTGCATACCATTTTTCTGCTTCAACAGTATTAAATATATTATAGTAGCACTCCGCGAGTTGAGCAACTACATAATCTGAAGACTTTCCGTTATTAATTAGTTTTTTATAACTCTCAGCAGCTTTAACAAATTCAAGTTTTGAGAATTGTTTATCTGCTTTTTTCGAACTTTTATCTTGAGCATCAATTGTTGTTATGCTTAGAAAAGTTAATGCGATAAATGTAAATATGTTTTTCATAATAATTTTAGCTTAGCTTATTAAAAATATCTTGGTGATTTTGAAACTTTGGTATTGAAATTTAAGTCGAAATTGATGAAGACTTCGTGAGAAGACTTAGCAATAAAATTTAATTCTGATTGCACACTATCGTAAGAATAACCAATTCTACAGCTTGGACTAACTCTAAAATTTACCATGGCAGTCATTGCTGCATCTAATCTATAACCAACTCCTAATTCAACTATGTCATACATAAATAGATTTGCATTTAAATCTAAGCTTGCAGGAGTTTCAGATGTATATTTTAGAAATGCGTGTGGTTTTAATTTAAAATCATTTGATAAATCAAAGACATAACCAGTTGCTGCAAATAAATGTTGAGTTTCTGATCCTATATTATAATCATCTGCATCTAAGTGAACAGAGTTCAAAATATTCGGCATTGATACTGAAACATAATATTTATTTGGTTTATAAAAATACATACCAGCTCCAATATTTGGGGTCATCTCACTTATGTCATTTGCAAAAAATGGATCATTTAGATCAATCAATGTTAAGTCTACTAATCCGATATCATGAGAAGTAACTCCAGCTTTTAATCCAAATGCAAGTTTGTTTTCTTTTGCTAGATTTAGTGTATATGAAAAATCGATATAAGCATTAGTTTCTTTAACAGGTCCAATTTGATCAGAAATAATAGACATCCCAAGTCCAACATTATTTCCAATTGGCGTATGAATATTTACTGTACTAGTTTCTGGAGCACCATCTAGACCTTCCCATTGACTTCTATATAATATACCAACTCCTAAGCCTTCACTCGATCCAGCGTAGGCAGGGTTAATTACATTCATGTTGTACATGTATTGTGTATATTGAGGGTCTTGTTGAGCATTCGATGAGAATGCGTAAAGAAAACTTAAAATTATTAGATAACGTTTTTTCATTTTTGTTTAATTAAAGTTGTTAGTAATTCAAGTAGATCCAGCTTGTTATAGGATCCTTACCTGAGTTAAAATAAATAATATAAAAATATGTTCCTACAGGTAAAATTTCGCCATCCTGATTAGTACCACACCACTGATCGACATAGTCGTTTAGTTCGTATACTTTAGATCCATATCGGTTAAACACTTCTGCTTTTTCAATATCTTCCCTATCTTCTAAGTGGTCTAATATTAAACAGTCATTAATTCCATCTCCGTTAGGTGACAAGCCTTGAGGCTGATCAACGCAATAACTATTTTGATAAAATTCAACTTGTATTGTTGTTGAGCTCCAACAAGATGTATTGTCATCAAATACACTTACAGTAAACTCACCAGATTCTTCACTTATGTCATCTAAATTATAAGTAGAATCTGGACCTACTTGAACATCTATTCCGTCAAGTGACCAATAATATGTTAGAGAATTTAACTCATTAGCATTTGTAACTTCTACTTCTAGAAGATAATCTTCATTTGCACATTTTATAATATTATCATCTACTGCTATTACTTCAGGAACAGGGAAGAATTCAACTAAAATTTCATCTGTAAATGTACAGTCTGTATCGTTAATTACAATATTAGCACTGTAAAATGCTGTTTCAGTTACTGCTAAAGTAACATCATTAGCTCCATCAATTAAATTTCCGTCCATATACCAGCTAATAGTTGAATTATTAGGTAATCCCCCTGCATCTAAAATCATTTCTTGTCCTTCACACAAAGCATCTCCTGAATCTAGCAGAATATCTTCACCTAAATCTAAGTCCCCGATATTAAAACTGCCTGCAGCGATAAATACAGCAGAATCATATACAGTATCTCCATCGTCAGCAACGACTAATTTTATGTGATATAGTTCATTAGGAATTACGTTCGCTTCTGCTGTCATAGGAATAGTATGCCCTAAAAAGTTAGTTGGACTAGTTAAGGTTGGAAGACCTCCTGGACCATAGTAGTTACCAAAAAATTCTGGATTTACTGATTCACAATTTGCATTATACTGTTCATCTCTTACGGTAAGAACTGAAATAGGATCTACTGTTCCAGGAACTATAGCTAAATTTGTAGTTACACCTTGAGTGTCAGTTAATAAGAATGCAAAAGCATCAGTAAATGTACATTGGAATGTTCCATATTCTTCAGCTGCAAATATGAAATCAAAACTCATAAAATCTGTAACAGGAATAAAATCAAATTCTAAAATAGAAGCATTGTTAGTATCACCAGCATTTAGACCAGGAATAACAGATTCTAAGTCAGCATCACCAGGCCAGTCATATGTACCATCTCCTAAAACACCTGTTTCAGGACCTACTGCGTTAATCACATCACCAGAAGTCATAATCAAGCCACTTTCAAAAGGCCAAGAAGATCCGTTAGCTTCAAAATAGCCAATACCATTAGTACTACCAAAATCGGAACCTGTGCTATAGGTAACATTAAAAGCTTGAGAACATTCTGAGTCAATTAATACATCAGTAACCAATTCACTAACAGTATATAATTCAGTATCTGTTGTGATAGCTGGTGGTACAGTGAATATACATATGTCAAAGTTTAAGTTTTGCAATTCATTCGCAGTAAAAGAATAAACTCTAATTCTATATGTCTCTCCAACTGTTAAGCCAGATGCAACACTTTCATTTGCATCGCTACAGTATATTTGAGATAAATCATTACAATCATCACCTTGATAAAGTACGTGATATAAATCATTGGTATCTCCATTAATATTGTATAAGCTAATTGCATGATTTTCAGAAACTGCTGTAAATTCAAACCACACATCATCATCATCTGATCCACCACATGCATTTGGTTCACTTGAAGCAGTAGCTGCAACTAAAGTTCCACTTCCAGACTCTGTACAGTTTTCATCTGGATTAGCAATTAGTGTTGTAGCACCACTACAATTATCATTAGCAGGCGGACAAGCAAATAGTTGAATAGGGTTACTATTTATAACACAATTTACATCTTGATCATTAGCAACTGAAATCACGATATCTGTTAGGAATGGGTAAGGACCAAAAGTATATACTCCTGTTGCAGTTGCAGCTTGAGTAGCTCCTCCTTGGTTGTCAGATATTGTTAAAGATTCAGCATCTCCTAAACTTGTTATATCTACATCTATCAAGAACTGATCTCCGTTATCGCAATCGTCAATTACTGTATAAGTAGCTTGAGGATTTATACAAGTAGCACAAGCTACTGTGTAATTTATCGGAGTTATACTTCCAGATCCACAACTTATGGATCCGTCAGAGACCACCACAAAAGATATTGTATCTCCTGTTGATTGGAAAGTCAGTCCAGATAAATCTCCTCCATTTCCATAGTAAGGTTGTGCAGGAGTTAATTCAGTAACCCCGTCGGAGTCGTAAACAATAAATTCATCCCATCCAGTTTCTACGTTTCCTGAGTTAATAGTTAAA
>Ga0209600_1001196_pt1 | contig 17670 bp, 18 predicted proteins | sample COGITO_mtgs_1104_FD_185518 | JGI IMG/M metagenome (GOLD analysis project Ga0209600, IMG submission 185518) | Pelagic marine microbial communities from North Sea - COGITO_mtgs_110421 (SPAdes) (version 2) | ecosystem: Environmental > Aquatic > Marine > Epipelagic ... | reverse complement strand
CTTCCGCAACCGTAATTCATCTCCTGCATGATGCTAGGAATTTTTAAACCCGGAAACTGCCAAATAGGGGTGGTGGTGCAACAAAGCCCCACGTCTGGGGTGAGGGCTGCTTCTTTATATAAGTCTTTGGTAGCGTTTAAATAGCTCATTTTTTGTATTTAAATTGAGCCTTCAAGCTACTAAAAGTTTTTTGATTTTACCCCTATTTCAAACGCATTTAAAACAGTTCCCCCCGGCGTTTTTCATACCTTTACGGGTAAATTAAAAGCACTGATGTCCCTAAAAACAGCTTCTTTTCTTCACAAAAGTATTGGCTTTGTGATTCAATTCAGATGGTTACTGATTGTATTAGGGGTGCTTATTGTAGGGATTTCCGGATTGCAGACCCTAAAAAAATTATCTATTGACAACTCTCTGGGTATTTGGTTTTTAGAAGAAGACCCTAGCTATAAAGCCTATATTGAGTACCAGGAAACCTATGGTTCGGATGAAATTTTCATTGTGATGCTACCCGTTTCCAATGCTTTGGAGCAAAAGAATGTTGACTTGTTAAGGGCGCTCAACAACAGCTTAGACAGCATGCCCTTTGTACAAACCGCCTATAGTTTGGCCAAAGCAAAATACCCTGTCATAGCAGGGAAAAAAGTGAGTTTCCGACCTTTGTATGAGGAAAAACGCAGCGAAAAGAGCATTAAAAAATTATGGGGTGATATGCCGGAGGTAATGAGCCAACTGGTCTCAAAGGATTTTAAAAATCTTTTCCTCTATGTACAACTAAGGCCTACCCCAAGCATTGAAAAGGACAGAAAAGACATTGCCCAAGAGATAGAAACCGTCATTTCAAGGTATTTTGAAAGCTACCACATTACTGGACCTCCTGTATTAAATGAGGCCTACAATAAAGGCATATACAAAGAGAGTCTCCTTTTTGGGGGGCTTACTGTATTAGTCATTACCCTGATGCTACTGTGGTTCTTACCCAGTAAAAAATACCTGCTGATTGCCCTATTTTCTGTGGGAACACCCATCAGTATTTTGTTTGGAATGATCAGTGGTTTTGGATATTCCCTGAATATGATCTCCATGCTTATTCCTACTATTTTAATGGTCTACAGCGTGAGTGACGTAGTGCATTTAATTAATATTTACGACAGAGAAGCCTATGGCCTCGCTACAATAGACCGGCTGAGCGCTGCCATTAAAAAGAGTTTTACCCCTTGCTTTTACACCACACTCACCACTTTTGTAGGTTATTTTGCCCTTTACCTCTCCCCGCTTCCTGCTTTTAAAAATATGGGGCTCTTTACCTGTATTGGTCTTGTGCTGAGTTATGTGTTGGTGTACCTAATCACCATTATTGGTGTGAGCTTTATGAAAGCGGCCAAACCAGAGGAGAAGGCCATAAGGAAGGAAGAAGTCCCAAAGCTTAAAACACCTAAGCAAACCGCATTGGTCTCCTGGATAAACGCCACTACTTCTCGCTATAACTTAAACATTATCACTGGTTTTTCTGCCCTGCTGATGCTAGGAATATTTGCCATCACAAAGGTAGAGATCAATACAGATTCATTAAATCTTTTGGCAGAGGGACCTGCTAAAGAAGACCTTAGAAAAGTAGAGGCGCAATTAGAAGGGAGTTCTCGTTTACAACTGGAAATTTCTAGTGCAAGCGGCAGCACTGTAATGGATAAAAAAAGCCTAGAATTACTCAGGAGTTTTCAAGAAGAAATAGCCACAAATACCCTCATCACAGCCCCAATATCTGTGGTGAATATGGCGGCCTTCTTAGAAAAAAGAAATCCTGCATTAAAAGGTATGGCTGTTTCAGAGCAGGACGCAGCCCAATTGCTCCGCTCCCTAGAAAATAATGACAACCAATTTTTTAAACTCTTCTCTGAAGACCTTAGTAGCGTGGGCATTACCTTGAGTCTCCCTCAAATGAAAACAGCCCAATTAGAACAGGTCATAGAATCTGTTAAAAAGACCTTTCAATCCCATTTTGACCCTACAGAATACACCCTAAAAGTCAATGGATTTGCGGTGGTATTTGCTGGCTTAAATAAATTCATCCTAGCCACCCAATTAAAATCCTTTTTTGCGGCATTTATAGCCGCTTTTATCTGTCTTTGGTTGTTTATTAGACAGATTAGAACCACGCTCTTGGTGCTTATTCCAAACATTTTACCCTTGGCAGTCTTGGCCATTCTCATGTGGCTTTTTAAGATTCCATTAGATGTGACAACAGCCATGATTACCCCTATTATGCTTGGCATTGCCATGGACGACACCATTCACCTTATCTACAAATACAGGAAATATAAAATAACATTCGAAAGTCCCACTAAGCGCATAGACCAGGCGCTGCACTACAGCGCCACGGCGCTGTTGGCTACCACGGTAGCCTTGGTGGCGGGATTTTTAATCATCGCCACCAGTGCAGTCCCCTCCGTGCGCTCTTTTGGCATTTTGTGTGCAGTAACCGTAAGCACAGCAATGATCACAGACCTTTTTTACCTACCGGCACTATTGAAAAGGTTTGAAAAAAATTAAACCTTTTGTCGCTTTTTAACTTGGGTGTTTTCCTAAGTCCATAGAAAGCTGGGTGCACTATAGAAAAGCTATTTTATAGCGGCCATAAAATCTACCAATCTCGCTGCTAAAAGAGCGGTGGTTCCATCCCTATCGAATAGCGGGTTTAGCTCGGCAATATCACATGAAATTACCTTGTTGGTTTCAAACAAAAATCGCAGCATTTCAACCACAAAAAAAGGACTAAATCCCATTGGAGATGGGGCGCTTACTCCAGGGGCATAAGCGGAAGAAAAACCGTCTAAATCAATGGTTACATATAAATAATCACTGGCCCCAATAAAAGGCAGCATTTTTTGTTGTAACGCACTTAAATTCGAGTCATTAGGTGCACAATCATAATTAGATGTATAATTTACCCCCTCTCTTTTTGCTATCTCATACAATTCTTTTGTATTCGACTGGTCTTGAATGCCAATGGCGTAATACCCCACTGCTTCATTTGTTTGTTTTAGTTCATGAATTATTTGATTAAAGGGCGTGCCAGAATTGGGCTGCTCCTCAACAGGCCTCAGGTCAAAATGGGCGTCAAAATTAACGATCCCTATTCTTTTATTAGTACGGTCTTTAATGGCGTCTCTAATGCCCATAAAATGAGCGTAAGCCATATCATGACCGCCCCCAAAACCAATGGGAAAAATTTGTTGTTGAATTAATCTGCTAATGTGATTTGAAAAAGAGTTTTGACAGGATTCCATATCTTGTCCCAGGCAGAAAACATTTCCAAAATCTGCTACTTTTTTATGGCCCAAATGAAAAGGCATTTTGGCCAAACGTCCTCTAATGGCATCTGGACCTTGCGCTGCACCAATCCTTCCTTGGTTTCTCCTAACCCCCTCATCAGATGCATACCCAAGCAGTCCTATGTCAATTTTTTCTTGGGGTCTCTTTTCAGCACTTTTTAATACAATTTCCTGATACCAATACTGGTTTCCAATGGCGGGATTGGTTTTTCTACCTGTCCAGTGCTCAGGCTGTCCTGGGGTGTAATTTGTAAATTTTTCCAAAGCCATATGAGGTTTAATTTCAATTAAAATGGGTGCACTTCTTTTCCTTTTATAAAGACCTTTTCAATCTGATTGGAACCAAAAGCATAGGGAATAAATGCATATGAATTAAGGGGCTTAGTGAGTATTAAATTGGCCTGTTTCCCAATGCTAATACTGCCTACTTCATTTTCCAATCCCATAGCATAAGCGCCATTTATAGTGGCCGCATTTATGGCTTCTTCAGGAGTCATTTTCATTTTTATACAGGCCAAAGACACCACCAAATTCATATTGCCAGAGGGGCTAGAACCTGGATTGTAATCGGAGGCCAAAGCTAAGGGCAAACCCGCTTGGATCATTTTACGCGCTGGGGTATAAGGTATTCCCAAAAAGAAAGAACAACCCGGTAATGCAACGGGCATTGTTTTGGTCTCTTTTAAAACTTCAATATCTTCTGCCCTCATTTCTTCCAAATGATCTACGGACAATGCATTGAATTGCACCCCAAGCCCTACCCCTCCAAAGGCAGAAAACTGGTTCACGTGGATTTTAGGAATCCAACCATATTTTTTACCAGCGGCTAGCATCAATGCCGTGTCTGCAAGATCAAAATAGCCTTTTTCACAAAATATGTCTATGTATTCCGCTAGTTTTTCTTTGGCTACTTTTGGGAGCACCTCATCAATGACCATTTTAAGATAGGCCTGCTTGTTCCCTTTGTATTTTTCAGGCACCGCATGTGCCCCTAGAAAAGTAGCTTTAATTTCAATGGGGTAGGCTTCTTTTAATCGCCTAATCACCCGAAGCATTTTCAATTCCGCTTCTAATGTCAATCCATATCCAGATTTAATTTCAATGGCTCCTGTTCCTAAGCCAATCAGGGCTTCTAAACGAATGCTGCTCTGCTCGTAAAGACTGTCTTCTGAAGTTTCTTGAAGCTTTTTAGCTGAATTTAAAATACCTCCTCCAGCTGCGGCAATTTCTTCATAGCCCATTCCCTGAATTCTTTGAACAAACTCCGCCTCCCTATTCCCTGCGTAAACAATATGGGTATGAGCGTCACACCAAGAGGGCATGAGCATTTTTCCAGAAGCATCAACTACGGAATCTGCTTGAATTTCAGGACAAGTATCCATACTTCCAAAATCAGTAATCAGTCCGTTTTCTACAACTAAGTAAGCATGCTTAATACTGGGTAAAATAGCCATCTGTTTTCCAGAAACAAATGAAATAGCTTCTTTTCTAACCTGCAGTAATTCTTTGATATTTTTAAATATAATACGCATTAAAAAAGGTTTTTTAGAATACGGTCTTCTACCATATTTGGCAAGGTAACTTTTAAATTTGGGCTGCGTTCCATTTCTCTTTTAATGGCGAATACTGCTTCTTTATTTCGTGCCCAACTCCTTCGGGCAATGCCGTTATTTACATCGTAAAAAAGCATGTTTTTTAAACGCGCTTCCGCCTGGGGAGAACCATCCAGAACCATGCCAAAACCGCCATTAACCACTTCTCCCCAGCCTACGCCACCGCCATTGTGAATAGACACCCATGTAGCCCCTCTAAAACTATCTCCAATAACATTGTGTATGGCCATGTCTGCCGTAAATTTACTTCCGTCGTATATGTTGGACGTTTCTCGGTAAGGAGAATCTGTGCCGCTAACATCATGGTGGTCCCTGCCCAGAATAATTGGGCCAAGCTCGCCAGAGGCAATGGCCTGATTAAAAGCTACTGCAATTTTAGAACGCCCCTCCGCGTCTGCGTACAGAATCCTAGCTTGAGAACCCACCACCATATTGTGCTTTTTAGCGTTTTTTATCCAAGTAATATTGTCTTGCATTTGCAATTGAATTTCTTCAGGAGATTGTGCCATGATTTGTTGTAAAACCTCCATGGCTATTTGATCTGTTTTATCCAAATCCTCTGGCTTTCCTGAGGCACAAACCCAACGAAAAGGACCAAAACCATAATCAAAACACATGGGTCCTAAAATATCCTGCACATAGGAAGGGTATTTAAAATCTACATTATTTTTAGCCATAACATCTGCACCTGCTCTGGAAGCTTCTAATAAAAAGGCATTCCCATAATCAAAGAAATAGGTGCCCTTCGCGCTGTGATTATTGATAGAAGCAGCATGGCGGCACAAGGACTGCTGTACCTTTATTTTAAATAAGTCAGGTGCTTCTGCAATTAATCTATTGGATTCCTCATAGGAAATACCAACAGGGTAATAGCCACCCGTCCAAGGAATGTGCAAGGAGGTTTGATCTGAACCCAAATGGATAAAAATACCTTCTCCATCAAAACGTTCCCAAATAGCTACAATATTTCCAATATAAGCAATAGAGACTACCTCATTGTCCAGCTGAGCCTTTTTTACCCTACGAACCAATTCATCCATAGAATCTATTAACTCATCTACCCAGGCTTGCTCATGGCGTTTTTTAGCTGCATGGGGATTGACCTCTGCGCAAATAGTAATGCAACCTGCTATATTACCCGCTTTGGGCTGCGCACCACTCATACCACCTAAACCGGCTGTTAAAAATATTTTTCCAGCAGGCGTCTCCCCTTTTGAAAGTATTTTTCTGAAGGCATTCATGACAGTTATAGTGGTGCCGTGAACAATCCCTTGAGGACCAATATACATAAATGAACCAGCAGTCATTTGTCCGTATTGGGTCACTCCAAGCGCATTAAATTTTTCCCAATCATCTGGCTTAGAATAATTGGGCACCATCATTCCGTTGGTCACTACAACCCTAGGCGCATTTTTAGAAGAGGGAAATAAACCCATCGGATGCCCTGAATACAGATGCAAGGTTTGTTCCTCGGTCATGATGGACAGGTATTGCATTGTAATTAGATACTGTGCCCAATTTTGAAACACCCCGCCGTTTCCCCCATAAGTGATTAACTCCTCAGGGTGCTGAGCTACTTCAGGGTCTAAATTGTTGCTAATCATTAACATAATGGCTGCTGCCTGATTAGATTTAGCGGGATATTCACTCACAGCTCTGGCGTACATTTTATAATCAGGCTTAAACCTGTGCATATAAATACGGCCAAATTCTTTGAGTTCCGCTGCAAATTCAGGGGCCAATATTTCATGCCAATCTTCAGGAAAATAACGCAGGGCATTGCGAATGGCCAATTGCTTCTCTTGAATAGATAAAATATCTTTTCTTTTAGGCGCCCTGTTTGCAGCGCTGGGATAAGGCTTTTTTATTGGCAATGCTTTGGGTATTCCCGCTTGTATTTGCTCCTTGAAATTCATGGTGTTTTACTTAACAATTAGGGATTGGCTTTTTACAAGCCAAATCATGGAATTTATGTCTTCTTTGATCAGTCTATCCTCCTCTAATTTGGGGACTTTACTCCTGATTATTTTTAAATTTTCCTCTATAATATCTGAAAAGGTATTAGGCCTTCTAAACTCCATTGCTTGGGCAGAAAACATGATTTCTATGGCCAATATTTTTTCTAAATTTCCCAAAATCTGATTGAATTTTCGAGAAGAAATACTGCCCATGGAAACGTGGTCCTCTTGACCCAAAGAAGTGGGAATACTGTCTGCTGAGGGTGGAAAACAAAGTGACTTATTCTCCGTGACCAATGCTGCTGTGGTATACTGCGGAATCATAAATCCAGAATTTAGCCCACCTGCCTCAGTGAGCAATCGTGGCAAGCCATACTTACCTTCAATGAGCAAATAACACCTCCTATCGGAAATATTGCCCAGTTCTGAAACAGCAATGGCATTGTAGTCCAATGCCATAGCCAAGGGTTGTCCGTGGAAATTTCCCCCAGAAATAGCTTCGTTATCACTAACCACAATAGGATTATCCGTTACGGAATTCATTTCAATGTGAACCAACTCTTTCAAGTGTTTATACGCATTTCGTGAGGCTCCGTGCACTTGTGGAATACAACGCAAAGAATAAGGATCTTGCACCCTAGAACAAGCTGCGTGTGATTGCATATTTTGAGAATCTTGCAATAACATTCTCATGCGTTTGGCCACTTTTAAACTCCCTTTAAAAGGACGTATTAAGTGCAGTAATTCTTTAAAAGGAGAAATACTTCCCTGATATCCCTCTAGGCTCATAGCGCCAGCAAGGTCTGCTAAATCTAGTAGATACTGCATTTTTTTTAATCCAACTATGGCATGAGCCAAAATGAACTGTGTTCCATTTATGAGTGCCAAACCTTCCTTTGCTTCTAATTTTATGGGTTTTAGCCCATGCTTCAATAGTACTTTTTTAGCAGGAACAATGTCCTTACCCAACCAAAATTCTCCTTCCCCCAAGAGGGGTAAAAACAAATGAGACAAAGGCGCTAAATCTCCAGAAGCTCCCACAGAACCCTGTTCAGGAACAACAGGCAATAAATCATGTGTAATGAAAAAAACAATGCGTTCAATAACTTCTAGCCTAATCCCTGAATAGCCCTGACACAAGGAATGAACCTTACAAATCATCATAATTTTAGACAATTCTCTGTCGATGGGATTACCCACACCAACCGCGTGGGAGATGAGTAAATTTTCTTGAAGCTTAGTCATTTCTGCTGTTGAGATTTGGACATCGCACATCAGTCCAAAACCAGTGTTAACACCATATACCACCTTAGAAGAATGGGCCATTTTCTCAAGCCGCCTCCTAGACTCATTAACCTTATCAATAGCCGTTTCATCTATAGTCGCTTTTAGAGCGCCCTTAGCTATAGCTAGTATTTTATGGACCGTCAATTGGTCTATTCCGTAGTGAAATACCATATTGTTAAGTTTCATTGGATTTAACCAAAGTTATTCATACTTTTAATAACATATGAAACCATTTTTGGGTAGTATTGATAACTATGAGTAATCAAATAGAGCACAGACACCTGAGGTATTTTTTAGCTGTGGCAGAGGAGTTACATTTTAGAAAGGCTGCAGAGAAATTATTTATTTCTCAGCCTGGGTTAAGTAGGCAAATCAAACAAATGGAACAAGATTTAGGTGTTACACTGTTTGAACGCAATAACAGAAGGGTTGCATTGACCAAAACCGGTGACTACCTTCAAAAAGAACTCCAAATAAATCTAAAAAATTTAGAAGACATTTTAGCCCACTCCAAATTAATACACCACGGAAAAGAAGGCCACCTCACATTGGGCTTTGTGGGGTCTGCTATGCTACAAATCATTCCAGCTATTTTAAAACAATTTAACAGTAAATTCCCCAAGGTTATGTTCAAGCTGGAAGAAATGGACAACCAAAAACAAATTGAAGGCTTGCTATCCCAAGAAATAGATGTGGGTTTTGTTCGTTTAGAACGGGTACCAAGGAGTTTGGAAATTCACACAGTTTTAAAAGAAACCTTTTGCCTGGTATTGCCCAAAAACCATCCAGTAAATAAGCGCAATTTTAAAAATCTTTCCCAATTTAAAGACAGCCCTTTTATCTTATTTGATCCCGAGTACAGCGCCTCCTATTACGAAAAAGTCATGCAGATTTTTGACGGTTGTGGCTTTGCCCCCATAATTTCTCACAACACCATCCACGCGAGTTCAATTTACAAATTAGTAGAAAATAATCTGGGGGTCTCTATTGTCCCAAAATCCCTGCAATTTGGCTACGATATGAATGTTAAATTCATAGAATTAGACGCTATACCACAAAGGGCATTTTTATCTATTGCTTGGTCAAAAAACAACAGAAATCCAATGTTGCAAAATATATTACGGCTCATAAATCCTCCAATAGAACCCTTGTTAAAAAATGTGCGCGCTGCAAAAATATAACTTGATTTACTTATCTTTAAAATAAAAAATGTATTCACTACTCTTATCTCTCTTTTTATTGCTTCAAACACCCAATGTAGAAGGCATTTGGGTCAATATTGACGACGCAACAGGCGTGGCCAAGTCCGAAATTGAACTCTATGTAGCACAAGGCAAACTCTATGGCCGAGTAAGCAAATTATTGCTTCCAGAAGACCAGGGTAAAAAATGCGTGAACTGCAAGGGATCAGAAAAAGACAAACCCATTGAAGGGCTTATTATTGTTAGGGGTCTCTCTCGAGACGATGCCGCTTGGAGCGACGGAAAAATCATGGATCCAGCCAACGGAAAGTCCTATGACTGCACCATTACTTTTGAAAATCCAAACACCCTAAACGTTCGTGGTTTCTTGGGCTTCTCATTTCTGGGACGCACCCAAGTTTGGAAGCGTAAGTAGGTTTCAATTAAGTAGTTATTTTTTGCTATATTTATAATTGATTGTAAATGAGACCCTATGAGCTTTGAAAAAATACCTGACGAATTTAAAATAACACCTTATTACAGTAATTCCTATTTAATTGATGGAGAATTAAAAGAATGGAAAGGAGCTACTACGGAAGTGTTCTCTGTGATTAAGTCTCCAGACAGTCAAGGTAATACAAGCCCAACATTTTTAGGCACTGTTCCTGACATGGGTGAAGCGTCTGCTCTAGAGGCTGTTCATGCAGCTAATAAAGCCTATAACAGGGGAAAAGGGGTTTGGCCTACCATGTCTGTTGTAGATAGACTGAAATGCATGGAGGTGTTTGTAGCCAAAATGGCACTTTACAGAGAGGAAGTGGTGAAGCTTCTTATGTGGGAAATTTGCAAAAATAAGTCCGATTCGTATAAAGAATTCGACAGAACCATAGAATACATTAAAAACACCATAGAAGCCTATAAAAACATAGATCGAAAAGGTGCGAAATTTGACCACCAAGAGGGTGTTTTAGCCCACATTAGAAGGGGACCCATTGGCGTTGTTTTGTGTCTTGGCCCCTACAACTACCCCCTCAATGAAACTTTCTGTTTGCTCGTCCCAGCAATTATTATGGGAAATACAGCTGTTTTTAAACCAGCCAAACTTGGCGTGTTGCTTATAGCGCCATTACTAAAAGCATTTCAAGAAAGTTTTCCCCCAGGAGTGGTTAATATAGTGTTTGGAAGGGGGCGTAGCATTGCCGCTCCTATCATGAAAACTGGAATAATAGATGTTTTGGCATTAATTGGTCACAGCTCTTCTGCGGTGTCGCTTCAGGATTTACATCCAAATAAAAACAGGCTTAGATTGGTCTTAGGATTAGAAGCAAAAAATCCAGGGATTATTTTACCAGATGCAGACCTTGAACATGCTGTAAAAGAGTGTATTTCTGGTACTTTATCTTTTAACGGACAACGCTGTACTGCTTTAAAAGTACTGTATGTTCATGAGTCTATTGTAGCGAATTTTAATGCGCTATTTGCGAAAGCTGTAGACAACTTAGTATTTGGTATGCCTTGGGAAGACACTTTTTTAACGCCGCTCCCTGAATCTTCAAAACCAGCCTATATTCAAGAGCTCATTAATGACGCTGTAAGCCATGGCGCAAAAGTAATCAATAAAAGGGGTGGGGAATTATCTGATCATTATTCATATCCCGCAGTACTGTACCCTGTAAATGATAAAATGAGGCTATTCCATGAAGAACAATTTGGGCCTATTATTCCAATAATATCATATGACGACATAGAAAAGCCTTTGAATGATATGGCTGAATCTAATTATGGACAACAAGTGAGTTTGTTTGGAGAGAATACTGAAGACCTGGGTCCATTAATAGACGCCCTGGCTAATCTAGTGTGTAGAGTGAATTTAAATAGTGCCTGCCAAAGAGGTCCAGACGTTTATCCTTTTGCGGGAAGAAAAAATTCTGCAGTAGGAACACTGAGTGTTTATGACGCCTTGAGGTCATTTTCAATAAGAACCTTTGTGGCTACCAAAGACAGCCCTAAAAACAAAAAGATTATTGAAAACCTGCTTCAATCCAAAGCGTCCAACTTTATTACGACTGAATATCTCTTATGACGCTTGAAATGTGATCCAAACCAACTTTTGGTTAATTCTTTAAATGGGCTCATTCATGCTAATTTATCTGAGATAACAAGCTCATAGCGCTCCCAATAGATGATACATCACCAAAAACAAAAAAATCAATAATGAAAATTATAATGACACTCTTCCTTAGCTGTTAGTTTAACCTACCTAAGAGGACTTGAAGTAAGTGAATTGGAGAAAGAAGAGATGCTTACAGTTTAGTTTTCTGATATGTATTTAGAATTTCTATCTATATTATGTTTTAGGTAAAACCTATTTCTTTTACTCACAAAGACTAAATGTCTTATTATAGGGTGTGGTGTTGTAAATATTCCAGCTAATGCAGCTCCAGCTGTTAAGAAATTTGGAGCAGCTATTGTAACGCCAATTGATAACAAAGAAGTATAACCAGATACTTTCATATAACTCTTGCTAATCTCTACTTTGGTGTCTAACTGAATTTTTGCCTTTAATTCGTCTTCAGTTAATGAACTTATTTGAGCATTTAGACATTGACCTAATATAAGGATGAGTAATAAAATTATTTTATTCATACCTCAAACTTAATATAAAAATCTCTATCACCATAAGCTATGGGACATTCATCATTAGCTATTAGTTTCAACTATCTAAGTGGGTTAGGAGTAATTGAATTGAAGGAGGAGGCTATGCCTATGGTTTAGCTTCGGCATTTGAATAATTTTAATTTATTTTTTGAGCAGCATCATAAAAACTATTCCTTTCAAAAAAAATATTTTCTTTAGAAAGTTCTCTTTCAATTAATGCTAATATTTTCAAATCCTCTTTAAGTCTTGCTTCCATAATTGAAACATAAAATTTATGAAAATCAGTTTTTTCATAGATATAATTTTCAATCTCATTATCAATTGGATTTTCACCCAAAAATATTCCATAACTTAAAGGACCATAAAATTTAGAATACTGTTTTCGACTGGAAGAAATATTTTTAAATGTATAATCCTTTAGTTTAAAGTACAATTTCATAAATAAATCATCGAAAATTGAATAAACCTTAGTTTCTGAATAACGGGTTTGAAGTAAAGAAACTATTTCTTGATTTTTAATTAACTCTATTAATCCTGAATTCTTAATAGCTGAATATTCTTCTTGATTGTCCAAAAAAAATGTAGTTGCCGTTGATATTAAAGTCAAGTGATACCCCAAAGAATCTTTTTCATTTTCAAATAATTCTTTACCTCTATTTAGAATTTGATTTCCAGAGATTATTGCATCATTATGTACTGCCATATTGAAATTTAAATCTTCTACATCTTGACTTAAATTTTTATATATTTTTTCTAAAGAAATATTTTTTAGTTCATCATTGTAGCTTTTTAAATTCCTCTTTTCTATTAAAAAGGATATGGATATACCCATAACTATAACTAAGAATTCAAGAGAGTATTTAATTAAGTATTTTTTCATATTGTTTATATTACATAGTGATATTCAATATAACAACTTTTAAATTAAAGCAAACTTCAAAAGGCTTTAGGACACTCTTCTTTAGCTGTTAGCTTAACTTATCTAAGAGGATTAGAAGTCCCTGAACTTACTGAATAGGATATGCCTGTGGTTTAAAAGAAAAACCCTCCATTTGGGAGGGTTTATGAACAATTAGTTAAATCTTGCCAAAGTATTTATGTAGTAGTTTTGGATATATTCCACTTTACCTCTGTCTTTTATATAATCACCGAAGCCTTTGGAGTCTCTGAATTTCCTCTCTAATAGCACTAAGTCATTTAAATCTTTTCCATAAACCACAATACTATGTGTAGCTCCTGGAGTTCCTCCAGCATCAATAGAAAGCAACCCCATTCTTCTATCTCCAAGTATTGATTTGTTCTGTTTTACTATTTTATCAAAAGCTAATTTAAACTTAGCAGGTTCATGAACTTTTAAATCAAAAATTTTCGCAGATTTATTTTTACTTACGTCACCTTCGGAGAATCCAAGAGATGTTATTACACTACTATCGTTTGCAAAACTTAAATGATTATTTAATTGCTCTAAATAAGCAGTCCATTCAGAATCAGTTTTTTCTTGTTTTGTTCCAAAATTTTCAGGATTTCCCCACGCAACTATTCTATGAGTTACTCCATTTTTAAACTGAACAGATTGTAACATGACACCACTACCTTCATTCCATTCTTGGCCTTCAGCAAAATCACTGAATATGTTCAATACAGAAGGCGCATGACCAGGCATAACCTTCATATTGTATATACGCCCTGAAGTTTGTGCAAAGATTGACGTAGTAAAAACAAGTGCCAATAACATTAATAATTTTTTCATTTTGAGTTTGTTTTTTAGGTTAAGTTTATTTTTGGGTAATAAGATTTAAAACATCTATAAATTGATTGAGTTTTTAATTTAAATTTCCCGCAATTAATTCAGCGGTGATAAATTTTGAATCAATCATATCTACTTGATGAATTATTTTATCATCTTGCCATTGAATCCATACATTAATTGGAATTGCATAATCTTCTTTTGAGAATTTCCCTTTAGCATATAATTCACCAAAATACGCTGACCATATCTCCCCATTATTTACTTCAAACGTTTGAAGCCTACCTTCTGAAAATGAAATATTTTCATAAATCGTATGAATTCCATTCCAATATTCTATGGCACTTTCACGACCAGTAGCAGCAACGGCTGTATCTCCTGCAGTGTTGAGAGTGAAATCTTCTGTCAAAAGTTCATTAACATAGGAAAAATCTGCATTAGCAAACAAGTTCATATTTCTTAGTAATGTCTGTGCTTTCGCGTCCCGAGATGTAAATACCCCACTGTATGGGTCAGTGGTTTCTTTATTAGAATTTTTTTTTGATGCTTGATTACAAGAAAAAATAAGTCCTGATGTAAGTAAAAGAAATAATAATTTTTTCATTTTGTGTATTTTTTAATTAGTTAATTGAATTTTTCAACCAAAACTCTTGTCCAAGTTCTTGTAAATTCCTCTTTAATGATTTCTTTAAAAAACTTTTCAAATGCAGCTTTTTCCATATTTGATTTAGGCCCAAAGTCCATAGCATCTTTTAAATCCTTTGAAGTACTGTAAACATAAATATTCTCTCCATTATCAGCGCCGTGAACAATCTGACCCATACTTACAAAACCATCTAATTTTAAAGTTTGCATTAGTTGACCAAAAGCTTCTGAAAAACTATTAACATCTTTAACTTTAAAAATCCAAGCTTGACCAACTGGATGATTATCAACATTTAAATTATAATTTAAAATTCCTTTACCTGTTGAAGCATAAACATCTGAAACGTGATTTATAAGTCTCGCTCCATATAAACTCCACTCTGTACCTGTTAAGCTTGACCTATAATCTGCAAGAGATTTAGAGTTATCTGAACTTATGCTTATAATATGGGTAGCTTTCATTGAAGAACCTTTTAAAGGGATTCTTGAAAGAGATACACTGACATTTTCAGGAATATCTTGGTTTGAATAATAATCTATTATGATTTCTTCAGCTTGACTCCTTTGATTTAAGGGTATTTCAAAAAAAACATCATACCAGTAAAGTTCTTGAGAGAACACAGAAGTAGTAAATACTATCGCTATTAATAATAATAATTTTTTCATTTTGTAGTTATTTTTAAATTATTTATTGGATGTTTAAAAAGTTATTTGACTACATAACCCTTTTTAATACTGCATTGGCTGAGTAAGATTCTCCATCTGCTCCTTCAGCGGTATATTCATATTTAAATGTGTTTTTATCATTTAACAATAAATCAAACTTAAATGAGGTTACAAAAAAATCTTCTGCAAGATTTAAATCACTTTTAGAGTGATTTGTTTTAAATAATAATTCTCCATTTTTATTTTCTGTTATTTCAGCTACAGGTCTATTTTGTGCTGCACAATAATGAGTCAATAATAATTTTTGATTTTGAAGATTAAATACAGTCATCATACCAACTCCTCCTTCATTACTTTCTTCAACTAATGCTGTTCCCATTGCAGTAACAGTATATTTTAAGTCTAATGTTTCTGCCGCCTTATTTGTGTAATTTATTGTTCCAGTCCATTTCCCTTCAAGCCCAGTTAATTGTTCAAAGGTTTCTGTATGATTTTGAGCATATATATTTGATGCAATTAAACAGGTTAGTAAAAAATAAATTTTTTTCATTTTGTGTTTGTTTTAATTAGTTATTGAATAAATATATTAAATATGTAATTGCAATACAAGATTATTGATAACTTTCTTAGTATGTTTCAAAAGGCTTTAGGACATAGTTCTTTAGCTATTAGTCTTACCTATCTAAGAGGACTTGAGGTAAGTGATATGCCTATGAATAATGTTAAATAAAATATTTATATTGCAAAATAAAATATACATCTATGAAAAAAATATTATTATTAGCTTTAGTTATTTCAATGACTAATTGCAAAATTGAAAGCAAAAAAGATAATATAGTTGACGCTAATTATCAAGTGGAAAAAGATATAGAAATGTATATAAATCTTTGGGATGCTTTTATTTACAATAGAGATACAAGTGTCATTAATAGTCAATATTTCACTGAAGATTGCATTGTTGTTACTGCTCAAGGTGATATTGTAGGCATAGAAGCAGTTAAAGAATATTATGCTAACTATCTAAATGCGTTTACAGAAATAGAATGGGAGATTAAAGAAACTTTTGGTCAAGGAAATAAACTTATCAAACACTATAATTTTAAAGGAAAGCATACTGGAGATTTTTTTGGAATACCTGCATCAGGTAATTATTTAGATTTATCTGCGACAACCATTGTAACTATGAGGGATGGTAGAATCGCAAAAGAACACGACTTTTATAATATGCAAGCTATACTTGACCAACTTATGAAATCTAAGGGAGACATAGTTATAGACGAACAGAAATCTATAAATTGATTTTATTGAAAAGTTTTATTTAATTCTGCTTCTAATTCTTCAAGCGTGTAAATATATAGAGTTAGCAAAGATTTTTTAGTTTCAAAATATTTTAGTTGAATAATTAAATTTGATTTTAAAATTGAGTCTTTTTCTATTTCTTTCTTTAGCAATCTTGAATAATCTTCAATGCTAATTTGAGAATCATTTGATGCAAACAAAAGGTTTGGATGATTTTTAGTGATAATTTCTATTAAACGTTCTTTAAGCAATTTTTCATATTGAACTGACGTATTTATATTTGAATAGTTTATTGTATGAAGCCTTGTTAAAGTTTCTTTTATCCTTTCAGATTTAATAAATTTAAAACTCCCTGTGTTAATCATAGAAACATATCTATTCATTGGTGGCTCAAAATCTCTGTAATAAATCAAATTATATTCAATTCTGCTTTTACTTGACGTAATTTCTTTAATAGAATTAATTTCAAATTCTGGATTCAAAAACATAGAATATAAATCTATATCATCTTGCCAATATTTCATTCTGTTACCTGTATACTTTTGAATATCTTTAATTTCTGTTTTTATATTATTTAAAACTTTTAATCTTTCTCTATTTTCGTTTTTTTCTACAGATATTTCATTTAGCCAAAAAGAAACAGATATTCCCATTACAATGACCAAAAACTCTAAAGAGTATTTAAGTAAGTATTTTTTCATATTGTTTACATTACATATTGATATACAATATAACAACTTTTAAATAAGGTTAACTACAAAAGGCTATGGGGCACTCTTCTTTAGCAGTTTGTTTGACTTACCAAAGAGGACTTGAAGTAAGTGAGTTGGAGTAAAAAGATATACCTGTAGTTTAGTGTTTTCTAATGAACTTTATAATTAGAATTATTGGGGAAATTACACCCATAAGAAAAGAGGGAATCATTGTAAGTTCCCAATAAACTCCTAATAGAACATTATCAATCTTGAATAAATACATAGTGTATAAAAAACCAATGTTTATCCAAGGCAATATGGAAAATATCAATAATTTCTTGAATGTCATATCTAAAGGTAATAATTATAACTACTAAGTAAACTTCAAAAGGCAATGGGTCATAGTTCTTTAACAGTTATAACCTATCTAAGAGGTTTAGAAGTAAGTGAGTTGGAGGAAAGCGATATGCCTATGGTTTAGTTTAACTTCATTTCTAACAGAATTAAACTATCTAAAGATTCGAGTTGATTTTTGAATTGTTCCATAAAAAACATTACCCAATACCGTTGTCTAATTTTAAGATTTAGA